>Ga0209038_10000006_pt1 | contig 63541 bp, 51 predicted proteins | sample BogFormECP03_OM3_FD_188237 | JGI IMG/M metagenome (GOLD analysis project Ga0209038, IMG submission 188237) | Bog forest soil microbial communities from Calvert Island, British Columbia, Canada - ECP03_OM3 (SPAdes) (version 2) | ecosystem: Environmental > Aquatic > Freshwater > Wetlands > Bog ...
GAAGGTACGCTCATGCGAAAGAGTCTGTTCCTGGTTTGTGTCCTTGCTATCTCCTGCGCTTCGTGGGCACAAGGCGATCAGTCCTGGACGAACTTGAGTACCCTGTCTCCGGGACAGAAGATTCAGATCGTCGAAATGAACTCGAAGAAGCATTCCGGCGCCTTCGTAAGCTTCACCGAAACAGCGATTACGTACGAGGACAGCGCAGGCGGACAGACCATTCCAAGGCAAGACGTCCGCAGCGTGAAACTTGGGGCGAACAAACGCCGTTTGCGCAACACCCTTATCGGAGCCGGAGTAGGTGCCGGTATTGGAGCTGGGATTGGTGCGGCCTCTTGGCGTCCATGCGCGACAAACCCAAATTCTATTTTCTTTGGCTGTTTTTTTTCCTTTTCCAGGGGCCAGCAAGCGGCGATATTCGGAGTCGTCGGCTTCGTTGGCGGCGCCGCTACCGGCGCTTTATGGCCAACCAGCGAAATCATTTATCGTGTCCCCGCACCCGGCTCTTGACTTCGCATTGTGCTCTCCCTTAAATCATGCCTTACGAACCGAGATAGGAGGGCCGATGGCCAACAGCAATAAATTGGCGGCGATCTTTTTCGGACTTGCAGGTGCCCTCTATCTTGCGGCTCCCAAAGGGCTGCTTGCCCAGGCACCGCAGGAAAAACCCGCGCCCTCCTATCCACGAACGCCTGATGGATTCAACGCGCAATTTAGCGCCATCGCGGAAGCCTACCAACGGGGTGATTCGGCTGCAGGACGGCATCTCCTCGAGCAGTTGCATTTGGCAAAATCCTCGGACTGGCTGGCAGACAATGTTGCGCCTGAACTGATCAACGAACTAACCAAACGTTACGACCAAATGTTCGCAGATCTCCTTCCCTCGATGGACAAGACCTTCCAGGATTTTGCGCACACCAAAGGCGCAAAGCTGACCACAAGATTAAAAGAATGCACTCACGATCCTCCGCATGAACTTCCGCCTCCAGCTCCGTGGCACACAAAACTAAGTGGTTTGGTTCCCATGCAGGAGTCGGTCTGCTATATGGGTAGTTTGCTAGTCAGGACGTATGGAAAAGGACAGACTTTCCTGACGGGAGAAGTGGCCTATGCCGGGTGGGCGGACACCTATACGTATCAGGACGGCGCGTTTCGCTTCATCGGATATGGCGGCTGGCCGTTCTGGGTGTGGGCAGATGGTTCTGAAGGCAAGGCGCCACCTGACGGATACCTGGTGCGCGCACTCGACAAGATCGATGAAATCATCCCTTTTGAAATCGACAAAGTCATTGCTGCTCTTAAGCCCGCAATGGAAAGCAACCAGTGCCAGGTGGGGGAAGCAACTCCCAATCACATCGAGTGCAAGCGCCCACGTGCGAAAGGAGAGGGCGGGGAAAGCGTCACTGCCCTTCTCGACGCGCAAGGGAATCAGACACGCGTTCAGCTCTCCACCGGCAGAGGCTTTAGCGGTCGATTCGCCAAAAGAAGCTGGTCAGGAGATGTCTTCGCGGAAATGATGAGGATTCTGCGAAAACCCCAACCCTAGATCCAGTTTTACCCTTCCCGCGATCCCAAAAAGGTACCCGTGAAACAAGGCGCGTCACCGAGGAATCAGCTGTGAGACTCCTGATCCTGGACGGTTCACCGGATCCACGCGCAGTCTGTCCCGAGTCGGGCGTCCGATAATATTTCCCCTAACTCCCTTTAGAATGAACATTTCCAAAAGTGTATCAAAACAAAGAACTTTAATTGTCTTTAGAATGAACACTTCTGCAAAACCCAGGGGGAGGGCCCAATTATCGTTAACTTGTACTCTGGATTCCTCTAACAGACATTCCTGTCTGCCTGGCTGTACTTCACGCTCCTGAAGTGGCGCAGACATCCCTGTATGTCTCCGGACCGTCGTAGTATGGAGCCATGCCATTCTCCAAGTTTGTGCCAATCCTCCAGCGCCTATCGGGCCTCGCGGTACTCGCAGCGATCGGTTTTCATCCTCCCGTTCAGGCGCAGGATCCAGGGCAAGGCATCATTCGCGTCGGCGTCAATCTGGTCCTCGTGGACGCAACAGTGAAAACCAAGTCCGGACAAATCATGGACGATCTGAAAAAGGAAAATTTCGAAGTCCGCGAAGACGGTGTCGTCCAAAAACTGGATGTGTTCAGCCGCGACGAGCTTCCCCTGAACGTTGCTCTCACACTGGATCTCAGCGATTCGATTGGACCGTTCCTCGGCCCGTTGCGTGATGCGGCGAACACCGCTCTATCAGCGCTCAAAGCCGATGACGAAGTCGCGCTTTTTACGTTTGCCACCGATGCCCAAATGCGTGTGCCCTTCACAAATGACAAACGATCGATTGCAACGCAGATCAACACGTTCCAGGCAGGCGGAGCCACAAATATCAACGACGGCATTTTTCTCGCCGCGCAATATCTCCTCAAGCTGCCGCCCAACGGCCGCCGCGTCATCATCCTGATCAGCGACGACGTTGGCACCGACGCGGGCGGTCAAGGCACGCACGACATCGTTACCGAACTAATTGCCTCCGACGCGGTCCTCTATAACCTGAAAATTCCCGGATACAATCCGCCACAAACGCTCATCGCGGCCAGCTTGATTCCGGGGCTGGTGAACATTCGCAAAGTGATGGACCAGACCGGCGGCGAAATCTTCGACGTCAAGGACGTGGCACATCTCGATGAAGTCTTCCGCGCGCTGATTCAGCGCATCAAAACGCGCTATACACTGGGCTACTACACCAACGCCAGCGCCGCGGAAGGCAAACCGCACAAACTGGACGTTCGCCTCGCGTCCTCCTTCGGAAAAAAAGGTAAGGATTACGTAGTTCTCTCCAAGAACGGCTACTACATCCACTAATGAAGTGACGAATGGAGTGGCCGACCTTCATGTCGGCCTTCGTCCAGGTTGGTTCTTCGTCAGTGTAGGGGCACGATACATCGTGCCCGAATTGATCACCGTGAAACGGTGCTTAGAAAAGGATAATGACTCGCCGCGCCCATGAAAAACAACATGGGGAATGAAAGCCAGAAGGAAACGCGCGCCGTCAGAAAATTCCAGCGCATCAAGCGCTCGGTTTCGGGCGGCATCGGCGCTCCTTGCTCGGCGGCGGCGCGGCCCCACCTGATCAGCTTTTTCTGGACGCGCCAGACCACGCCCCAGCTGTTGAGCAGCATGATGAGGCCAAGTCCTCCGCCCACGCTGATCGCGAGATGCGCGTTGGAAACATTCGCGCCGCCGTTCAAAGATAGAACCAGCCAGGAGGCGGCGACCACCACTGCGCCAATTCCAATGGCGCGCACCCAAACGCTGTTGAGAATTCCTTTTGCGGGAAGCTGGAACGCGTAAATGAAAAGATACGCGACGACCCAAACCAGGAGCCACCACCCGAGCCATTTTCCGGCGAGGGATGGGTCGCCGGCGTTGTGCGCGTCGGCAAAAAGATGCAATTGAAAATAGCGGATGCCGGCCAGGACAGTCACCAACGAGGAAGCGCGAAACCAGCCCATCGTTTTGGACATCAGCGTGGGATAAAACTTCATGCGCACCGATGGATCGAGCTGCTTCATCGTGGGCGTCAACACCAGGTTAAAGAAGTAGAGCAAACCGATCCAGATGATGCCAAAGATGAGATGCAGCCAGCGCAACGCCAGCATTTCGTTGGCGCCGGGCGTGCTAAGAAAAGTGAAACGCGGCGCCCAGGCGGGAAAAGTCAGCGCCAGAAAAAAGAAAAGCATGCGGAGCCTCCAGTTTCAAGCGGGGCACGATTACACCAAAACCGGTTCGTTGGCCTGACGGCCCTTTAGTGTAATGGATTTTAGTTGGTCGTGGCGCTCGCGGAGGTGTTGCCGATGGCGTCGCCGTTGACTACGAGTTCGACGCGGCGGTTGCGCTGGCGGCCTTCGGCGGTGTCGTTCGAAGCGACGGGCTGCGATTTGCCAAAGCCTTTGGCGGTGATGGAAGAAGCCGCGACGCCCTGCTCGGCGAGAAAATCGCGCACTGTGTCGGCGCGGCGCTCGGAGAGCTGCTGATTGAAATCGTCGCCCCCAACGCTGTCCGTGTGGCCTTCAATCTGCAAATTCAGGCCAGGATGCGCGAGGACAATTCCGGATATTTTTGCGAGCTTTTCGCGCGCGCCGGGCTTTAGGGTGTAGCTGCCGGTGTCGAAAAGAACGTCCGACATGTTCACGATCAGGCCGCGAGCGGAATCGCGAGTCTGCAAAATCGAGTTCAGCTGATTCAGGAGTTGAGCGCGAAGTTCGGCCTTTTCGGCTTCGGCTTTTGCGGCGGCCTGGCGCGCTTTTTCCGTTTCGGCTTCCGCTGCGTGCTTCTGGTCGATGGCGGCGGCTTTATCGCGGGCGGCTTGTTCTGCGGCGGCTTGCGCGGCCTGTTGCTGTACTACGGCGGCGGCAGTGGCTTGCTCGGCTTCCTGTTTTTGACGCGCGGCGTCGGCGGCGGCTTTTTCCGCTTCCTGCTTCATTTTAATGGCTTCCGCTTTGGCGGCTTCCGCTTGCTGTTGAGCGAGCTCGGCATCCTGGCGGCGCTTCAGTTCGGCGGCAGCTTGCGCTTCGGCTGCTTTTTTGTCCGCGATGGACTTGGCTTGCGCGTCTTGGTCGGCTTTTTGCTTTACGGCCATTACGCGAGCTTCTTCGGCGGTTTCGACCACTTCGCGGGCGGCGGCTTCGACGGATTTTTTATCGCTCTTGCGGCTGTAGACTTCTTCCGTGCTTTTTAGTTGCTCTTCGGCTTTCGCAAGGGATGAGGCGGCGTACTTATCCGCTTGTGCGATGCGAGCGATGCGAACGGCGTTGCGGGCTTCGAAGAGTTCGAGAGGCGTTTTGCGGTCAATGCCGAAGATGGCGCCTTCAATCCTGGTGTTGGAGGAAGAATAGGCGCCGCGCCCGACCAATTCGTATTGCGCGTCAATGTTTTCCACTTTTCCCTGCGTGGCGGGGCCGAGAACATTTTCGAGGACGACCAGATTGCCGGGCTGCGTGACGGCAAAGTAAGGCTCGGCGGTGACAATCATGCCAAAGGTTTGCATGTCGGTCATGGCTCGGAACTCGCCGTTGCCGTTCTTCAGGACGACTTCGCCAAGATTGACGGCGCGGCCCTGCGAAGAAACGGCCCAAAGGACGTAAGTCAGGTATTCCAGGCCAAATTTGGTGGCCTCGTCGAAGCCCTGGAATTTGGCTTCAATGGCCATGCTGTTGTTTTTGCCCTTGCTTTCGACTCTGGCCTCGCCGCTGGCGCCTTGCATGAGTTCCGTGCCCTGAAAATCGATCTTGACGGTGCCGCCGGCGCGGCGATAGTTGACGGCTTTGGTGGTGCGGGAAACGGTAGCCGGAGCGGCTGCAGGAGCTGCGGCCTGCGCAGCGGGAGCCGAAGTTTGTGGCTTGGCCACTGCGGGCGCTTGGCCAAATGCGGGCGCGGCAAGAATGCCAAGCATGCCAGTTAGTGCGAGATAAGAAGATGACCTTTTCACGTCAGACTCCTCGGTCGCCGTAATTGGCGACGGTATTAGAAAAACCGCGCTCGCATTTCGAAAGCGAGCCATTCCAACTCCAAAAGGGAGCTATTTCCTAGGGTCTTTTAATCGTAGCAAGAAAGGGGCTACCGGAAAGCGCGGTTAAGTCCCTTTTGTACAAGTGATTACGGGCCGGACCGGCGCGAAGTGCCGATTCGCCAGGCACCAGGGATCGATTCAGGCTGAGGTGTTCGCCGAGCCCTTCCCTGGGGTTGACATCTTACCCGAACACGAATATGCTCAGGTTACATGTCTACCCAAGAAAACAAAGATCACCTGGAACTGCTGCAAGGCACTCTCGACCTGCTCATCCTGCGCACCTTAATTTTTGGTTCACAGCACGGCCAAGGTATCGCGCGCGCTATCCAGCAAACGTCTGATGAAGAATTGCTTGTCGAGCATGGCGCACTTTACCCGGCACTCCAGCGGCTCGAAGAACGGGGCTGGATCTCCGCGAAGTGGGGGACCTCTTCTAACAACCGAAAGGCCCGCTTTTATTCCCTGACCGCGGCCGGCCGCAAACAACTGGTGAAGGAAACGACCAAGTGGAAGCGGCTGGCGCTGGCCATCGGACGGATTCTGGGTTCCGAGGCCGAGGAGAAATAAGATCATGTTCAGGCGCAAACGGAAGACGGATGACTTTAACGCTGAAATCGAAGCGCACATTCTGCTCGAGACCGAACGCCTGCGGGAACAAGGTCTAAGCGAAGATGAGGCACGAGCGTCTGCGCGCCGCACTTTCGGAAACGTGATGCACGCGCAGGAAAGATTCCATGAGTGGGGGCGATGGCTCTGGTGGGATCACCTCCGGCAGGATGTTCGTTACGCTTTTCGACTGTTGCGCAAGACACCGGGCTTCACGGCGGTGGTGGTACTGACACTGGCGCTGGGAATCGGCGCGAACACGGCGATCTTCAGCCTGATTAATGCCGTGGCGCTGCGCCTATTGCCGGTGCCCAATCCTCAGCAGTTGGTTTTGCTGCAATGGACGGCGAAGCATCAGCCCAAGACAAGCTATTTTGCACGCACGGCTGGATGCCCGAGTGGTTCAGGACGATCGTCGCCCTCGCCGACGGCCTGTTCCTTTTCGTATCCCATGTTTGAACAGATTCGCTCGAAAGCGGATATTTTCTCCAGCGTTTCCGGGTTCATCCCTTCGGGATTGCCCTTGCGTGTTGGGCAACACGCCGAGCGGTCACAGGGCATGTATGTCTCCGGCGAATTTTTTTCCACGTTGGGCACCAGTGCTGCCATAGGGCGGTTGCTGAATTCGAATGACGATATGAGCGGCGCGGAAGCCGTCATCGTCTTGAGTTATCACTATTGGCAAAGCGAACTTGGAGGCGATGCCGGATTACTGGGAAAGTTGGCAACGATAAACTTGAAGCCGTTCCGGATTGTCGGCATCACCAGCCGGGACTTTCCAGACCTTGATCCGGGGCGGCCAGTTGATTTCTGGATTCCTCTGGCTGCGGAGTCGATTGTCGCTCTACATGCACCGAGCCGGACGGCGGAAGATTCCTTTTGGCTTTACATGCTGGCGAGGCGCAGGGCCGGAGTGACAATCAACCGAGCGGAAGCGGGGCTAAACGCGACGTTCGTGCCGAGCATAACGAGCGGTCCGAGCGCGCCCTTCAAGGCAGAGGATGAACCGAGAATCACGCTGTACCGCGCCGCCGAAGGGCTTGCCACACTGCGAACGGAATATGCGAGGCCGCTGTACGTGTTGATGACAGCGGTCGGTTTGATCCTATTGCTGGCCTGCGCCAACGTGGCCGGACTGATGCTGGCGCGCTCGTCAGCGAGGCAAAGAGAAATGGCGGTGCGCGCCGCGCTTGGAGCGCCACGTCTGCGTATTGTCCGTCAACTTCTAACCGAAAGCGTGATGTTGTCTCTTGCAGGCGGTGCGCTCGGCATTGTGTTCGCCGAGCTTGGCGCGAGGTCTATGGTCGCGTTTCTTTCCGCCAATTCCTATTTTCCGATTCAGCTCGACGCAGGGATGGATTGGCACGTTCTCGGATTTACCGCGGCCGTGTCGGTTGTAATCGGCATTCTTTTCGGATTCGCTCCCGCGCTACGCAATTCTCGCCTCGATGTTGCTCCTGTCCTGAAACGGAGCGGGAGCCAATCGGGTGCAACTCCTCGAGAATCGGCACGTCTCAGCAATCTCCTGGTCGTTGTGCAGGTGACGATCTCCATTCTGGTGCTCGTGGGAGCGGGATTATTGGGCCGCACAGTTTGGAACCTGGAGAGAGCGGACGCCGGGTTCAGAACAGAGAATTTATTGCTGTTCGGAATCGATATGACGGCGAGCGGCCTCAGGATTGACGATCCGAGATGCGACAAACTGAACGAGGAGTTGCAGAACCGGTTCGCGGCCCTGCCTGGCGTGAGTTCTGCAAGCTACTCGATAGAACCGCTGTTGACCGGCGCGATTGGCGGAGGAGGCTTCAAACTGCCGGGCGAACCGGCGTCTTCTGCCCAAATGGAAAACATGCTGGATGTAGGGCCCGGATTTTTCGAGACCATGGGAATACCACTCGAGGCAGGAAGAACGTTTACGAGGGCCGATTTCGAGTTGTCCGGAGGTTTAGAACCGATGGTTGTCAGCCGGTCGTTTGCTCGAGCGCTGTTCGGGAAGAGCGACCCGATCGGGCGCACGCTAAGCAAGCCGAAATCGCAAACCGCTGATTGGCAAGTCATCGGCGTCGTCGGCGACACAAAATACGAAAACATCCGGACTGAAGCGGGAGCGACGGCTTACACGCCGGATAAGTGTAGATTGACCACGTTTGCATTGCGGACGCAGGGCGATCCGATGGCACTCGCTTCCTTGGTGCGCGAAGCGGTCGAAAAAGTCAATCCAGACTTTTTGATTATGCGAATGACAACGCAATCGAAGGAAATCGATCGAACGATCTATCAGGAACGTTTGGTGGCAACAATGTCCACCCTCTTCGGCCTCCTCGCGCTGACCCTTGCTTGCATCGGCCTATACGGACTCGTGGCCCATCGAGTCGTTCGAAGAACGCATGAGATCGGCGTGCGAATGGCGCTCGGCGCGGAACGCCGTGAAATCCTCTGGCTGATGGCGAGGCTGGGCCTTGTCCTCGCGCTCGCAGGCGTGGTCGTCGGTATAGGAATAGCAGCGGGCGTCACGCGTTACTTGCAGAGCCTGCTCTATGGCGTGCGGCCTACGGACCCGTTGACGTTCGTATGCATCGCGGTTTTGTTAGGTTGTGTCGCCGCCTTTGGGTGCTATTTCCCGGCGCGACGAGCGATGCGGGTCGATCCAGTCGTGGCGTTGCGGCACGAATAGTTCCATTCCGAAACACGGCGGCTTCCGGCTACAAGACCGTAAAGAGCATTGGACGCGATTTCCTGGCGCACCCACAAAGATGCTTGACGCGGACAGGGCAAAGTAGGAGGATTTGCCCTGTATTAAACCCATTTAATACGCTGCTTGTCCCCGCCGCCTGGAGGAAAATATGCTGCCTTCCTGCTCTCGAATTGCGATCGCTTTCCGGTTTGTTCTGGCCTCCGTTGTCTTTGCCTGGATGCTTGCCGCGGCGCCGCAGTTACGGGCGGCGGACTCCGCCTATGTGCGCGTCAATCAAGCGGGATACGAGGAGGGCGGTTCCGCTCGCGCGTATTTGATGTCCACGGCGACGGAGACTGGTGCGACGTTCAAAGTGATCAATGCGAAGGGCGCGACCGCGTTTTCCGGGAAAATCGGCCCGCTGCTGGGGACCTGGGGCCACAGCAAAACGGTGACGTATGACGTGTATGCGCTGGACTTTACCGTGGCCGGCGGAGACACCTACAAAATCACGGTGTCCGGGCCTGTGGCGGCGACTTCGCCGAATTTCGCGGTGGATTGCCCAGAGGTTTTGTATTCCGGGCTGCTGCTCAACACGCTTTTCTTTTACGAGACCGAGCGTGACGGCAAAGACTTCGTGTTGAATGCGTTGCGAACGGAGCCAGGGCATTTGAAAGATGCGAACGCGCGCGTATATGAAACGCCTCTGCTGGATGCGAATGACTTCGTTGACAACGTTCCGCCAGCGGCGCCGCTGGTGCCTGCGGGGCTGCCGAACATTGATGCGTCGGGCGGCTGGTGGGACGCGGGCGACTATATGAAGTACGTCGAAACGGTGAGCTACACGGAAGCGTTGATGCAGATTGGGATTCGCGACTTTCCGAATCAGATGGGGCCGTATGCTTCGGTGAATCCTCCGATTCCTCCAGCCTCGATTTCCTACGCCGGGAAAAGCGGACCGGGATCGCCGGCCTCGTCGGATTTCACAGGCGAAGCGCAGTTTGGGCTGGATTGGCTGATGAAGATGTGGGACGACAAAACGAAGACGCTTTACTACCAGGCGGACAACTCGCAGGACTGGAATTTCTACGGAGAGGGCAGCCCGAGTTCGACGGCGGGGAACTGCGGCGGGACGTTTGCGAGTCCTTACTGCCTAATCACGGAGTACGACATCTGGACGCTGCCGCAAGCGGCGGATAACTTTCTGCAGGCAGGCGACCCGGAAGCTTGCGATCCGCTGACGACGTATTACATCTGCAATCGGCCCGTGTTTGTTGCGGGTCCCGCGGGATCGAAAATCAGCCCGAACCTGGCGGGCCGGCTGGCGGCGGACTTTGCGCTTTGCTACCAGCTGAATCGAACGATGCATGCTTCGCTGGCGAATCAGTGCTTGAAGAATGCGGAAGACATTTTTGCGCTGGCGGACACTTCGTTTCCGGATCCTGCGCCTACGGTGGATTCCGGCTCTTGCAGCAATTGTCTGCTGACCATCGTGCCGTTTGACGGGTATCCGGAAAATGTGTGGGACGACGACATGGAGCTGGGCGCGACGGAGCTATATTTCGCGCTGGAGTCGGCGGGAGGAAGCGGGAATCTGCCGGCCGGCCTGTTGCACACAAATCCGAACGATTATTTGAAGGCGGCGGCGCAGTTTGCGAACAACTACATCACGAACATTTACCAGCAGGGCTTTGCGGATACGCTGAATCTTTATGACGTAAGCGGGCTGGCGCACTTTGAATTGTACCGGGCGCTGGAGTTGGCGGGAGGTCCAGAGGGGCTGGCGGTTTCGGAAGCGCAGATGAAGCAGCAGCTCTTGCAGCAAGTCGCAGATGCCATCAGCCAGGCGGAAACGGATCCGTGGGGATTTGGAGATGGATGGAGCTCGGGTGATACGACTTCGCATGGAGCCGGCCTCGCGGTGATGGCCAGCGAAGCGCAGTACCTGACGCAGAGCAAGAGCTACGACACCTATTCGCAGAGATGGCTGGGCAACATTCTGGGCGCGAATGCGTGGGGCTCGTCGTTCATCGTGGGAGATGGAAGCACCTTTCCGAACTGCATCCAACACCAGGTAGCGAATCTGGCGGGGGCGCTGGACGGAACTTCGGGAGGCATCCCTGTGCTTTGGGGTGCGGCTTCCGAAGGACCGGCGAGTTACACGACTTCCGGAGTGGTGGGCGGAATGATTTTGTGCCCGGCGAACGGGAGCGACACGTTTAAGAAATTTAATGGAAACGCGGGAGCGTTTGACCCGACACAAACAGCGCTCTACCAGGATAACGTGCAGTCCTACAGCACCACCGAACCAGCCATCGACCTGACGTCAACATCCTTTTTGATGTGGTCGTGGCGGATGGCGCGCCACCCGAGCTTCTGAAGCGTAAGACCCAAAAATCCATACCGGCGGAGCATCGAGCTGGTTCGATGCTCCGCCCCTTCATTTTTCCACGGAACTTTTTGCTTGCTAAGACGTCTATGTATTACGAGGTCTGAGTATGGCGAAGGCTGATTCCCTGCAGGGATCGATGGATTTGCTCGTCTTGAAAATACTCTCGCGGCGGCCGCGTTTGCACGGCTACGCGATTATGTCGGCGATTCAGGACATTTCCGGCGAAGTGCTGCGTGTCGAGGAAGGGTCGCTCTACCCAGCTTTGCACCGGATGGAAGAGGCCAAATGGATTCGCGCCGAATGGATTACGAAAGAGACCGGGCGGCGGGCGCGTTTGTATGAGTTAACGGCTTTGGGAAAAAAGCAACTTGGAACGGAAGAGTCGCGTTGGCACGCGGTGAGTTTGGCCGTGAATCGCGTTTTGCGGGAGGCTTGAAATGTCGGTGTGGTCACGGATTGTGAACGTGTTTCGCGTCGAACGATTGAATCGCGAGATTGATGAAGAAATGCAGTCGCATGTCGAAGAAGCGATTGCCGAGGGGCGTGATCCGGTTGAAGCCCGACGAGCTTTTGGTTCGGCGATGCGGCATCGCGAGAACAGCCGGGATGTGCGGCTGTTTGCGTGGCTGGAATCGCTGCGGGCGGATGCGGTTTTCGGCTGGCGGCAACTTGTGAAGGCAAAAGTGACATCTGCCGCTGCGATTCTTTCGCTGGCGCTGGCAATTGGAGCTTGCACATCGGCGTTTCGTCTGATTGATGCGCTGCTACTGCGGTCTTTGCCGGTGGCGAACCCGGAGCGGCTCTATGATTTGTCGCGCCAGGGAATTGGACCGGACGGCAAACCGCAGGATTTTGATGGTTGGGCGTATCCGGATTTTCAGTTGATGCGCGCGACGGTGAAGGGTCAAGCGGAGTTGATCGCCGTTTCGTATGCCGAGCCGGGAGATTTGACTTACAAATCGGATGCGGAAATCGAAAAAGCGTCTATGCAATATGTTTCCGGATGGATGTTCAGTTCGCTGGGAATACGGCCTGCCCTGGGACGAGTGCTGACCGAAAACGATGATTTGAAGCCTGCAGCGCATCCCTACGCAGTGATTTCGCACGACTATTGGTTGCATCGCTTTGGGCAAGACCCTGCGGTGATTGGACGCACGTTTCATATGGACAACGATCTTTACGAGATTGTGGGCGTAGCGGAGGCCCCGTTCAGCGGGACGGAGCCGGGGACGATCGTGGACATCTTTTTGCCGACGATGATGCACCCTGGCGTGACACACAAAGACTGGACGTGGCACCGGACGCTGGCGCAGGTGAAACCAGACGCGGCGATGGAACCGATGCGGCAGAAACTGGAGGCAACTTCCCGGGCGTTCGAAGAAGAGCGCGCCAAGGGCTTCCTCGGAATGACTCAGGAAACTATTGATACCTACCTGAATCAGAAATTGCTGCTTGAGCACGCGGGCACCGGCGTTTCTGATTTGCAGTCTGGCACGCGGCAGCCGCTCATGGTTTTGGGAGTGCTGGTGGGTTTGGTGCTGCTGATTGCGTGCGCGAACGTGGCGAACCTGATGACCGCGCAGGCCGCGGCGCGGACGCGCGAGATGGCGGTGCGCGTCTCGATTGGCGGCGGGCGGTGGCGGCTGGTGCAACTAGTCCTTGTGCAGAGTGCGTGGTTGGCCGTGCTGGCTGCGGCCATCGGCGCGGTGTTTGCGTGGTGGTCGGGACCGTTTGTGGTGAGCATGATCAATCCGCCGGACAATCCGGCGCGATTGCTGCTTCCCGCGGATTGGAGAGTTTTGGGATTTGGAGTAGCGCTTGCGCTTGCCGTGACATTGTTATTTGGATTGGCGCCGGCGCTGCGAGCCTCGGCTGTTAACCCAGTGAGCGCCTTGAAAGGCGGAGAGGATCCGCACTCGCGGCGACGGTTGATGCATGCGCTGATTGCGGTGCAGGTGGCGTTTTGTTTTCTCGTGCTGTTCGTGGCGGGACTTTTTGTGGCCACGTTCCAGCGATTGTCGCATCAACCCACCGGTTTTTCCGCGGACCGGCTTCTTGTACTGGACACGGTTGCGAAACTTCCGCAGCCGCCGGAGTTCTGGGAGCAGACGGCGGAACATTTGCGAGCGGTTCCCGGAGTTGAGATGGTGGCAGTGGCGGATCAGCCGCTGCTTGGGGGATTCAGCTGGAACAATTCCGTTTCGATTCACGGAGAGGTGCCGAACGGTGTTTTGAGCTACATGCGCGCTGCTTCTCCGGGCTGGCTGGAAACGATGAAGATTCCGCTGCTCGATGGAAGAGATTTCCGTCTGAACGATGTGCATCCAGGCTCCGCGATTGTTAACCAGACCTTTGCCAATATTTATTTCGCAGGGGGAAGACCTGTCGGGCAGTCCTTTGAGCTGGTGATGGACGAAGGTGTGCGCCTGAAATACCAGATTGTGGGCTTGGCGGGGGACGTCCGCTACAAGAATGTGCGCGAGCCGATTTTGCCGCAGTTGTACGTGCCATTCCGCGCAGCTGAGGGGATGAAGGGGAAAAGCCAGGGCGCGTTTCTCGTGCGTACTTCGATTGCAAATCCGAGAGCGCTTGCGGCGGTGCTGCGAGAGGAAGTGCCGCGAGCACGGCCGGAATTTCGCGTGAGCCGGATTCGGACGCAGATGGAAATTAATCAGTCGCAAACAGTTCGCGAGCGATTGCTGGCGACACTGGCGCTTTTCTTTGCGGTTGTGGCGCTGATACTTGCGGGAATTGGATTGTATGGCGTGATGCATTATTCCGTGGTGCAGCGGAGACGCGAGATTGGGATTCGCATTGCGGTTGGGGCACGGGCCGGGGGAATTGCGCGGCTGGTGACGACGGATGTGTTTGCGATGGTGCTTGTTGGCGCGGCGGCCGGGCTGGGACTCGGGATGGCGTCGGTGAAGTATGTCGAGACGCTGTTTTATCAAGTGAGGGCCACCGATTTGCAGATGCTAGCTTTGCCGGCGGTGGCGATTCTCGCTGGAGCGTTGCTGGCCGCGCTGCGGCCGGTGATTCAAGCGGTGCGTATTGACCCGGCTTCGATGCTTCGGGTGGAATAGCCTTGCACGCTACTTCGTGCGCACCCAAGACTGCGTGAGCGCATGGTGTCGAGAGAAAGTTCAAGAAGCAGCAAACATCGCGCAAAGTACGCGTAGGCATACGAGACACGGAGGCAGGTTACCCAAAGGAACTGCGAACTTCCGCACGCTTGACACGGCGTGCCATTGCGCAACAATAGAGGTCCCTTCCTGAAATTCCCGTTTCGGCTCTAAGCGGCAGGTACCGACTTCGCCGCCAGCCTTGCATACAGATGGAAGCGCTCTCTCCATCACGCGGAAACCGCTCCCGAAGCCAGTGGTAGCTGCACGGTGCATGTCCGCAGTAGAGGGACCATGGAATTCTTCAAGCAGTTGTTGGGTTCCGGCGGATTCCAGCCGCACGGTTTCTGTTACCAGTGGAATACCGGATTGGTGTGGTTGAACGTACTGTCGGACCTCCTCATCACGCTGGCTTACTTCGCCATTCCTCTCATCCTGCTGCGGTTTATCCTCAGGCGCAAGGACTTGCCGTTCAGCTGGATGTTTGGCCTTTTCGGGTTGTTCATCATAGCGTGCGGCACGACGCATTTGATGGAAATCTGGAATTTGTGGCACGCGCAATATTGGCTTGCGGGAGGGATAAAAGCCATCACCGCAGCCGCCTCAGTCGGCACGGCTGCCCTGCTGGTCAGAGTCGTGCCGCAAGCGCTGGATATCCCGAGTAGCAGGCAGTGGATCGAATCCAATGCCAGGCTCGAAAAAGAAGTGCGTGAGCGGCGGGAACTGGAACTCGACCTTCGCACCAGTGAAGCGAACTACCGCGAAAACGCGGAACTTTTGGACTTGACGCATGACGCGATGTACGTCCGAAATCTGGAGGGAAAGATTCTCTTCTGGAATAGAGCAGCGGAGAGATTGTACGGCTGGCAAAGAGAAGAGGTCCGCGGCAAAAAGGCCCACGAACTTCTGCTAACGATCTTCCCGAAGCCTTTTGCAGACATCGAGGCCGAGATCTTCGAAAGAAGTTTTTGGGAAGGCGAGCTGACCCACACCAGGCGCGATGGCGCCAAACTACTTATTTCCAGCCGCTGGGCATTGCGGACGGACGCTAGAGACAAACCCATCGCCTTCCTGGTGAGCAACCGCGACATCACGCAGGTAAAACGGGACGAAAAGAAGTTTCGCGACCTGCTGGAAGCGGCTCCGGATGCCATGATCATCGTAAACAAGCTGGGTTGCATCGAGCTGACGAACGCAAAGATGGAAACCGTGTTCGGCTACTCCAAGTCGGAGGTGTTGGGGAAGTCCGTCGATTTGCTGCTGCCGGAGAGATTTCGCGGAAACCACGACGGTCACCGGAAGAGCTTTTTCCAAGCGCCTAAGAACCGGGAGATGGGAGCGGGGCTGGAGCTGTTCGGGCTTCGCAAAGATGGCAGTGAGTTTCCTGTGGAGATCAGCTTGAGCCCTATCCAGGCAGACGAAGGCGTGGTCGCATTGGCCGCCATTCGTGATGTGACGGAACGAAGGAAAGCCGAGAACAAGTTCCGCGGGCTCCTGGAAGCCGCGCCGGACGCCATGGTGATTGTCAACCGCGAAGGGTGCATCGAGCTTGTGAACGCACAGATGGAGAAATTCTTCGGGTACCCGCGAGAGGAAGTGGTGGGGAAGTCCGTCGATATCCTGGTGCCCGAGCGATTTCGAGGGAAACACGGAGGACATCGGCGAAGCTTTTTCGAATCAGCGAGAAAGCGCGAAATGGGCGCTGGCCTGGAATTGTATGGCCTGCGTAAAGATGGCACCGAGTTTCCAGTGGAAATCAGTTTCAGCCCCCTGGAAACCAGCGAGGGGACGCTGGTTTCCAGCGCTATTCGCGACGTCACACTGCGCAAGCAATACGAGGAAAAGCTTCGCGCGAGCGAGGACCGCTTCCGTCTGCTTGTTTCAGAAACCAAGGATTACTCCATCCTCATGCTCGATCCGGAAGGGCACGTAGCCAGCTGGAACCAGGGGGCCGAGCGCATTAAGGGATATTCGGCAGAAGAAATCTTAGGCCAGCATTTCTCCCGCTTCTACCCGCAAGAAGATATAAAGGCGGGCAAACCCGCATTGGAACTCAAGATGGCCAGAGAGCAAGGACGCTATGAAGAAGAAGGCTTGAGGGTGCGCAAGGACGGCACGCGCTTCTGGGCCAGCGTGGTGATTACGGCATTGCACGATGAAAAGAGACAGTTTTACGGCTTTGGAAAGATCACCCGCGACATCACCGAACGGAAGCGTGCGGAAGCTGCGCTAGTGCGCCAACAGCAGGATCTAGCGCACTCGAACGCGGAGCTGAACGCGGCAAACAAGGAACTGGAAGCCTTCAGCTATTCCGTTTCTCACGACTTGCGCGCCCCCCTGCGCACCATCGACGGTTTCAGCCTGGCGCTGCTGGAAGATTACTCCGAGAAGCTCGATGCCGAGGGAAAGAAGAACCTCGATCGCGTTCGCGCGGCGACACAGCGCATGGGCATGCTGATTGACGACCTTCTCAATCTTTCTAAGGTAACGCGTGCCAGCATGCGTCTCGAGAAAGTCGACGTGAGTTCGGCGGCCGAGGAAGTCATCGAGGAACTTCAGAAAACGCAACCGGAACGCCACGTCGAATGTTCAATCGAGAAAGGTCTGGAAGCGAAGGCGGATTCGCATCTTCTGCGCGTTGTTCTCGTAAATCTTCTGGGTAACGCCTGGAAATTCACTTCGAAGCGCGATGCCGCGCGCATCGAGTTTGGAAAAACCCAGAGCAACGGAAGCTCGGCGTTTTTTGTCCGCGACAACGGCGCCGGGTTTGACCCGGCCTACACAGAGCGCCTCTTCGGCGCTTTCCAGCGGCTCCACGCCATGAGCGAATTCCCCGGAACCGGTATCGGGCTGGCCACGGTCCAGCGAATCATCAATCGCCACGGCGGGCGCGTTTGGGCGGAAGCCTGGGCCGGGCAGGGCGCGACTTTTTACTTCACATTGGAAAAAGAGAATTCGTAAAGGAGAGGCGTGATGAAAGAAAAAATCATTCTTCTTGTGGAAGACAATCCAGATGATGAAGCACTCATGGTGCGGGCGCTAAAGAAGAACAACATATTGAATGAGATTGCCGTTGCTCGAGACGGCGTCGAAGCCCTCGAGTATCTTTTTGCCGAAGGCGCTTACGTCGATCGAGACACGAGCGTCGAGCCGCAGGTAATTCTGCTCGATTTGAAACTCCCCAAGCTGGACGGCCTGGGAGTTCTGCGCCGACTACGCGCCGATCCGCGGACCAAGCTCCTTCCCGTGGTCCTTCTAACGTCGTCCAACGAGGAGGAAGACCGACTGAACGGCTATGGGCTGGGCGCCAACAGTTATGTCCGCAAGCCCGTGGACTTCGACCAATTCCGCGAAGCCATCCGCCAGCTCAGCCTCTATTGGCTGGTTCTAAATGAGCCTGCGCCAGTCCGGAGAACCTAGATGGGCGTTCCGCTCCACGTGCTTCTCGCAGAGGACTCCGCGGATGACGGCGACCTGATCATTCGCGAGCTCCGCCGCGGTGGCTATGCAGTGGACTTCGAACGGGTGGAAACCGCCGAAGAACTGCAGAGGGCATTTGAGAGGAAGGAGTGGGACATCATTATTTCTGATTTTTCCATGCCGCACTTTTCGGGCGTGGATGCGCTCGCGCTCGTCCGGAAGAAACGTCCCGATGTGCCGTTCATTTTTGTCTCTGGAACCATCGGGGAAGAAACGGCCGTGAACGCCATGCGAAATGGCGCGCAAGACTACCTCATGAAAAACAGCCTGAAGCGGCTGGTGCCCGCTGTGCAACGCGAAATGCGCGACGCGGAGGAACGTACTTCTCGCAAACGCCTGGAACTACACGTGCAACAGCTTCAGAAGTTTGAGGCCATCGGCAGGCTGGCCGGCGGCGTGGCTCATGATTTCAACAATATGATTGGCGCGATTATGGGCTGGGCCGAAATGGGCTTTGACGAGGCCCCGCCCGGAAGCCGCTTGCAGCAACGTTTCCAGAAGATCCGCGAGCAATCTCAGCGCGCCGCGAAACTCACCGGCCAACTGCTGGCCTTTGGCCGCCGCCAGATTCTGCAGGCGCGCAAGGTCAACCTGAATATTCTGGTGCAAGAGGAGATGAGCTTTCTTTCGAAAGTCATTGGGGCCGACATCGAAATACGAGTTCTGAGTGCCGAGGATCTGCGCGTGACCGAGGCGGACTCCACGCAAATCGGGCAGGTGCTGATGAATCTTTGCCTGAACGCGCGCGACGCCATGCCGAAAGGCGGCCGCCTGATCATTGAAACGCAAAACGTGGAAATCGGCACCGAATACTGCGGCACGCACCCGCACAGCCGCCCGGGAAGTTATGTGTTGCTCTCCGTTTCCGACAACGGTTCTGGTATGGACGCCGACACCCTCGAACGCATTTTTGAGCCTTTCTTCACCACGAAAGAACTGGGACGCGGAACCGGACTCGGCCTGGCCACGGTGTACGGCGTCGTGAAGCAGCACGAGGGATTTGTTCACGTCTACAGCGAACCGGGAAAGGGCACGTCCTTCCGCGTCTACCTAAAAGCTGACGCCGGCGTTCACGAGCCGCGCGAGGCTTCCCGAGAAGAGAAGCACGCTGGAGGCCATGAAACTATTCTGGTGGTCGACGATCATGACGGCCTTCGCGATTCCGCCCAGGAAATGCTTCAGGCGCTTGGCTATCGCACAATTTTGGCCGGCGACGGCTCGGAAGCCCTCGAGGTGTTTGAGGCAAAGGGTGGTCAGATCGATTTGGTGCTTATGGATGTCGTAATGCCCAAGCTGAGCGGTCCGGATGCTTACGCGCAAATGGCGGCATTGCGCCCCGACGTCAAGGTCATCTTCACCACCGGGTACACTGCCGAAGCGGCTTCCCTCATTTCCCTGCTGGAAAAGGGAGCCCAAGTCCTTCAGAAGCCCTATAACCTCACAAGCCTCAGCAAGACAATTCGCAAGACGCTCGACCTCAAGCCGCAAAGTGTAAGCAATTGAATTCTGGTGGCCGAAGGAATATTCGACAAACGGTTCCGAAGCAAGGGGATAAGAGTTGGTGCGGCCAAGTGGAGTCGAACCACCACGGTATTTCTACCACAGGCTTCTGAGACCTGCGCGTCTGCCAGTTCCGCCATGACCGCACTGCCAGGCGATTCTACCACGTGCAGACAGCCGCGCGGAAGGCTGGCGAAGGAGCGGGCATGCCGGTTCGGCGCTCAATCCTGCGAACCGCTGGGCCACGGCACACGAGAGAGAGCCGAGAATCTAGCGATGGCGGAGGCTAAGCGATTCCCAACTCCCATCGGCTGTCCAGCCGCCATCGACGGCGAGGGCGTGTCCGTTCACGAAGCCGCTTTGGCTGGAGTCGGCCAAAAACGCGATGGCGTTGGCAATATCCTCGGGCGAAGCGAATCGCCCCATTGGGACGCGCCCGGTAATGTCCGCATCCGTGTAGCCGCCGCCCGCTTGATCGGCCACATCCATCTCCGTCTTGACCCATCCAGGACAAACTGCGTTCACGCGAACTCCGCGTCCGCCCCATTCGGCGGCCAGCGTTCGCGTCAGTCCAATTAATCCGTGCTTGGACGAGTTGTAGGCCACGCGATCGGCGATACCCACCAACCCCGCGACGGACGCTACGTTGACAATGCTCCCGGAACGCTGCGCGAGCATCATAGTGCCAAACGCTTTGGCCAGCAGAAACGGCGCGAGGAGATTTATCTCCAGCACTCGCCGGAACTCCGCTGCGGACACATTTTCCGCAGCGGCGATGAAGCTGATCCCCGCGTTGTTGACTAGCACGTCGGCGCGCTGCCAGCGCTCCTTAACTGCCGCAGCAAATCGCGTGACGACTCCTTCGTCGGAGATATCGCCGGCAAATTCCAGAACCTCGGCGCCGCGCTCTTGCACCGACCGCCGCGTGTCGTGCGGTTGGCGAAGGTCGCTGAGCGCCAAGGCAAAGCCCCGTTCCGCCAGGACCTCGGCGGTACGCCGCCCAATGCCCTGCGCCGCGCCCGTCACAATGGCAACTTTAGAAGAATCAGTCATTTAGCCTCCGTTATCCCAAGGAAAATCCCTCACCTTGAGAAGCCCTTCGCCATCAGTTTCTTTTATAGTTACGACTGGAATTTCAAATCTATGGTGCTATACTCCGCTTTAGAACGCGGTTTTACCCCTTCCCAACCCGCGCAAAGTGGGCGCCGCGTATCGGTTCCAGCGGGAGGTAGCCATGGAAATCAGCAGACTAACAGGTCCCATCTTGTATGTACTCGTAGCCTGGGGAGTTGTCACCGCCATCTTCATGCTGCTTTTGATCCGGCGGGCCCTTCTCGCCAGCCATGAGGACGATCAGATCTTTATCGGCTCCGCAGAAGGGCAGATGGCCCGTGAACAGCGGGAAATCGTCACGAAGATCCAGATGCTCTCGCGGCCACTGATGACCAGCGGTATCGCTTCCGGAATACTGCTGCTGTTGCTCGCCGGCATTTGGCTTTACAACGGGCTGAAGAATTTCTAGTCCGCGGAGGGAAGCCGGCACGAACGGCCCGTCTTCTATTGCCCCGCGGGAGTGTGTGGTTGGGGCTGCGTGATTTGCGGCGTGTTGGCGGGCGGAGTCGGCGGATTCGTTGGCACTGCGGAAGTGTGGTTGTGAACGATCAGCCACTGATTATTCCTTTTTTCAAAAATGAGCGTGGTTTGCCCGCGCGCCACCGAAGGCTGCCCGTCCACGACCGCTGAAAAATCCCACTGGTAGCAGGCCCAGGCAACGTTTCCTTCCAGCTTGATGTACGTGTTGGACCTGTCCATGCGCACCTGCTGCATGCGCGCGCGCTGCTGCTGATAGGCCGCAAGATAGCTCGCCCAGGTGAAGACCGGCGGCGCCCAGATACCGTTGACCACCGCAACGTCGTCGGCGTAATCCTTGTGCATTCTTTCCGTGTCGCCGAGCTGCCACGCGCCCAGCATTTCGGAAATGTTGTAGTCAATCTGCTGCTCATCGCTCATGGGCAGCTTATTGTCTGAGGGCGGCGTGTCGTTTTTCTTTTTTTTCTGCGCCGCGGCCGGCGAACCGCAGGCAAGCAAAAGGGCTGCTCCGATCAGGAGCGCGGCTGCGGCGCGGCTCAAGCTGCCGGCAAAATGCGTGGGAAAATAATTTTTCATGCGTTTTCGACCCCCGGTGGATGAGGATAGCACGCCGCTTTGCGCGCGGCAGCGCTGTGTCCAGTTGATTTACTCGCACGGTTCCTGATTGTCGGAAAGGTCCAGGCAGGCTGCGGCCCTTCCCGCAGGTGCGGCTTCGATTCTGTTTAGCGGCCTGCGCTGATCAGGTTTACAAAGAGCCGGTACGCCCCGGAAACGCCGTCGGGAATTTGCCGGAAGAACGCAATTCCCGTGTAGATGTACATTCCCTTGCCATACGGCGTGTAAACCAGCGCGCCATTTAGGTCGGGCTCGCCAGGATCGTTCATGGCCAGCGGCGCCGTGTATTTCGGATCGAACTGCGTCCAGTAGTAGAGGCCGCGCTCCTGTACCCAGCCCTTGAAATCCTCTTGCGTGATTTTGTTCGGGTGGTTCAGGAGCTGGTCGTCCGGCTTGAGAAATTTAACCGGCGAATTTTCATCCGTGATGCGCGGCAGCCCGCCAGCCGGGCCGTTCAGAATTTTTGCCGGGTAGGGAGCATATTGGGCCTTGTTCCACGCGAAGTCCCGGTTGTATTGCACCACCAGCGTGCCCCCGTTCGAGACGTACTCGAGTAGCCTCTGATTGGCGCCGGGAAGCTCGGGACGCAACTCATACGCGCGGACCCCGACCACGATGGCACTGAATTTGGACAGATCGCCAAAGGCCAGTGCCTGTGCGTCGAGTGCGTCCACCTGAATTCCCAGCGTACGGAGCGCTTCTGGAATAGGTTCGCCTTCCGCGGTGATGTAGCCGACGCGCAGATTTGGCGGCACATTCAGATCAAACGCGTGCACCACGCACTGCGCGGGCTCGCTCCAGAACTGCGTCGGCAGCGAAGGCAGCGGCTCCAGAGACGTGGAGAATTTTTCTTCGCCCCGTTTGGCATAAGCGGTGATCGCGTATTTCCCTGCCGCCAGTTTGTTGGGCGAAGTCACCGTCAGTTTCGCGTACTTGTCGCCCGCGCCATCGAACGCAAGTTCCATTGGCGCACTCGCCTTGAATCCGTCGGGCACGTCCAGCCCGACGGAAACTTTGCTCGCTTGGGTTGCGTAGGAGTGCACTCTCAGCAAAACATCAAATGATTTCCCGGGTTTCCCCAACACTTCGAGAGCCTGTCTCGGTTCCACTTTCAACGTATAAGCGGGCACTATGCGGACGGCGACGCGGTCCACGCTCGTGGAATTCGCGGCGATATGCGTTACGGGAACCGCGACCGTAAATTTGTAACCGCTGACGCTGACTTCCTGCTGCACGGCCAGCAACGGCGGCGGCTCTGGTAGCAATCTCTCCCACGCGTTCAAGGCAGGCGAGGGATGCACTGTGGCCACAGTGAATTGAAAACCCTTTGCGGCGTCGCCTTCGCGCTTGGTTTCCTGGAAAGATTGACCGAGGTTCAGTTTCATCTCGCCTAGTTCGCAAGTGGCTTCCTTGCGGCAGATGGCCCCCGCCGTTACGGCAAAGGATTCACCCACAACAAGGGCGTCGCGGTCTGCGTCGGCCCGCACCTCGACGGCTGCCACCAGAGCCAGCGCGTGCTCGATGTGTTCGCGCGCTCTCTGCAGGTAGAAGTTCAAGGGCGGTGCCGAAGGGCCACTTTCTTTGGCAGCGGAGATGCCATCGATTTGCATGGCAGCGGTCGCCAAATTCGCTGCTGCCACGCTCCAATGGAGCGCGAGGGCTGCGCTATGCGCCGCTGCAATAGCCGTCTCCGCTTCGGTCATGGCGTGACGCAACGGTGCCTCGGCTGCCGCACCGGGATCGAGCTCATGGAGCTGCCGGGCCAGGCTCGCGGGATCGAACTTGCCACCGTCCTCGCGCACCAGCACCAGGGGCCTCCGCAGAAACGGTGAATTGACAAACCCGGTGATTCCCTGCGAGCGGTGGTTGGAGAAAGCGTCGAGCCCGATCTCGCGCCAGGTTTTGCCCCAGAGCGAAGAGATTTCGTCGACGGGAAGAGAATATCCGTTCGACGTTGCGCTGTTTGCGCCGCCGCGCTCCGTGTCCAGAATTTGTACTGGATAGGCTGAGCTCCCCCAAGCCGTCAGTCCATCCTGTGATATTTGTTCCGGAAATGCCTTGGGGTCGGCGGCCATCGCGACGGCGCGCGGCGTCCACAATCCCGAGGTTTGATGGTGGCCATGCCCGCCGTGCACTCCGCCCCATCCATTGATCACGATGTTCGGACGGTACGTGCGGATCACGCGCACCATTTCTCCCAGGACCGCGTCTCCCCAGATTTTTTCCGTTTCTTCGGGAGTCTTCGAAAACCCAAAATCCGGTGCGCTTCCAAAATAGAGGCTGATTCCATATCCACGCGTCGCGGCAAGAAGCTCCTGCGTGCGGATCAATCCGAGCTGAGGAGCCTGCTCCGGTCCGAGATCATTTTGCCCGCCCTCGCCGCGCGTGAGCGTTAACAGGGCCACGTCGGCGTGCAAGCCACGCGCAAGGTAGGTGAGCAGTGTCGCGGATTCATCGTCGGGATGCGCGGTGATGTAAAGAATGCGCGTGGTGACGCGGGAACTCTCGATGGCCTCGACGGTTTCCGGCAGGCCTGGACCCGTTCCGGGAGCCGGCGGGAATTGCGAAGCCGCGGGTTGCGCGGAGAAGGATGCGAGCAAAACGCCAAGCCCAATCGATTTCCATGTACTCATCGCCAGACGATTCACGCGCCCTCCGGTTTTTTCGATTCTGCAAACGGCCATTGTCGCATCTTCCGCGTCCAGATTAAAAATGCCACGCACCCCAGCGCAATCTCCGCTAATCCCCATTTTCTCGCCCCGCCCGTCTGCCAGAAGAGCCACGCCCAGCCGAGTATTGTCAGGACCGCCGGCAAGGGATAGAGCCACATCTTGAAGGGCAAGCGCGCCGTTCCCCAGCGACGCCTCAACAGCATCACGCCGACCGCTTGTCCGATGAATTGCACCAGCAGCCGCATCGCAAGAATTCCGGCAATGGCCGTTTCGAGCTTCAGCGTCACGCTGAAAAGGAAAGCAAGTCCGCCGAGAGCAAGCAGCGAAACGTGCGGAAAATGTTTGGTGGGATGCAACCGCCCGAACACCGGAAAGAAGTTGCCGTCCAGCGCCGCTGAATAAGGCACGCGTGAATATCCCAGAAGCACAGAAAACACCGAAGCCAACGCAATCCATAGAACCATCCAGGTAGCCGCTTGCGCCGCGTGCTGCCCGTACAGCCTCTCCACAAATGTGCTCACGATAAATTTCGAGTCCTGCGCCTCGCGCCACGGCACCACACCCAGGATGCTCGTCTGCATCGCGAGGTACAGCACAGTGATACCCAGGATCGAAAGAAAAATTCCCCGCGGGATATTGCGTTCCGGATTGCGAATCTCCCCGCCCAGATGGCAGATGTTGTAGTAGCCCCAGTAGCTGTAAACGGTTTTCACCATCGCCGCGCCAAGTCCAGCGAACCACAGCGCGTTAATCGAAAACGCCCCGGGAGGAAAATCGAACGCCATCCTGGCATTAAAGTGCGTCGCACCGCCCCATATCAGCCAGAGCAGCGTGCCGACCACGCCGATCCATAGCAGAACCGAAATCTTCCCAATCGTCGTTATGCGCCGGTAGAGCAGAACGATCAGCACGAGCACCAATCCACCTGAGATGGCTTTGGATTCCAGCGTCGTGAGCGGATGGAGATACCCCGCATAGCGCGCAAATCCAATGGAGGCCGACGCCACCGAGAGCGGACCCTGCACAAACGTTTGCCAGACAAATAGGAACGACATCAAGCGGCCCCAGCCCCCGGGACCGTACGCCTCGCTCAGAAAAACATAAGTTCCGCCCGCCCGCGGCATGGCCGCGCCCAACTCCGACCATACGAACGCATCGAGCGTCGCCAGCACTGCTCCCGCAATCCAGGCGATCAGCGCCTGCGGGCCGCCCATCGCTTTGATCACCAGCGAAGTGACCACGAACGGGCCGATGCCCACAATCTCAATCATATTGAGCGCGACGGCCTCTTTGAGGCCGAGGCCGCGCTCCAGGCCCGAAGCTTTTTCCACTGATGGGTTGGCTTCCTTAACCGGATCAACCTCTTCGTGCGTTCGATTCACGCCGCCGAGAATAGCAAATGCGCCTCGCAGGGGCTAACGCGCATTTGTTTGCCCTGTTCCAGATGCGCGGCAAGCCATTTCGGTTTGCAACGGCCCTCGAACGTCTTACACTCTTCGGCGCCGTGTCTTCCAGCGCGCGAAACGCTTTGCCAGAAATTCATCGCCAGGTGACTGCATGAACAAGAGCCGTGCCACATGCGGCGGAGCGATACTTCTCTGCGCCATTGGTTTGTCATCGGCTTTCTTTGCAGAGCCGGCCAGCGCGCAGAAACTCGCGTTGCCCACCGGAACCTCCGCAGCGGCCGACAAAGTCTACGCATTCGACTTGGACGCGGCCATCCTCGACGCGCAACGCCTACAGGCAAACCAGCCGAACCATCCCATCGGCTATCTGGTGGAGGCCGAGGCTTTGTGGTGGAAGATCTGGTGCACCTCTGCGGAATTCAAGTACGGCATGATCGACGCCCGACACCGCGCAAAGCTCACCGCCGACCAGCGCTACTTCGATCTCGCGGCAAAAGCCTCAACGCTGGCCCTCGCGCAACTTAAAGACCACGAAACCGCCGAAATGCAATTTTACGCGGGCATGGGCGACGCCATGGCCGCCCGCCTTTACGGTCTTCGCGGCGAGAATCGCGCCACCGCCCGCGCGGGAATCCACGCTCGCGAGCATTTTCTCCGCGCCATTCAGCTCGACCCAAATCTTACCGACGCCGACTTTGGACTCGGCCTCTACAATTATTATGCCGATACCCTCAGCGCCATCGCCAAAGTCCTGAGCTTCTTCATGGGCATTCCCAGTGGCAACAAGCAGGAAGGCATCCGCCAACTGGAACAGGACATGGCCGAAGGAGTCCTCACGCCCCCCGCGGCGCGCTTCTATCTGACCCTCAACCTCCACCGTTACGATCAGCAATATGAACGCGCCCTCGCCGTCATCGCCCCTCTCGTCGAGAAATATCCCACCAACCCGCTCTTTCAGTTCGCGCAGGGTGATTTATATGCAAAACTCGCCCGCAAAGAGCAGGCCCTGGCCTGCTATCGCGCCGCCTCCGCTCTCTCCTTCCAGGACTCCGAGTGCCGTGCGCATCTCCAGGAACTTCTGAAGGCGGCGATAGCCGCTCAGGCAATTCCCAGCAGTCCCGGGACCCATTGAAAAGGTGAGAGTTGCCAGCCGACCGGTTCCAAAGCCCGCCGACAATTGCGCATTGACGTTTCTTCGCGGACAATGGTAATCATGTAGGGTTGACCGGACCCGTTTATACAGGGCATGCGGCTGTGGAATGCGCCGCGCGGGCCGGACAAGGTTTGCGTTATCCCGGCGCAGTCGGGGTCAACGCGCCGCGCGAATTGCGCATCTCACCGAAAAACATGCTGGCGCCGGGGGTTCCCCGCCGTTTGTCCAGATTAGGTTGATCCCGCCCTGCGGGGTAACCAGTGATTATGAAGGAGTCTCGATGATGCGGTCTTGGACAGCCATAGCTGTCGTTTTTGCGGCCATTTTCGCCGCCACAAGTTGCAATGATTACGGCAACACCTTTCAAGGTGACACCGGCGCCTTTTTATCTTTTATCTCCCCTGCCAATATAAGCGCTGGCGGGCCAGATTTGACGATCACCCTGACGGGAAACGGGTTCGTGGTGCAGACCTACGTCACGTGGGACCAGGCGAAGCTTAAAACATGCGTTGTTACAACCACTGCGGTTGGTGTGTGCGCCCCGGCAAATGACACGGGAAGTGTCGTCTCCGTCACAGCCGTAGTCCCGGCCGCCGACACCGCCAAGTCCGGCAAGCACTTCATACAGACCCAGAATCCCTACTCCGGCACGGGTCAAAATGGCCTCTCCAATCCCGTCGCTTTCTTCGTGAATCCTCCTGCAAATCCGCTTCCCACAGTCTCCACCATCAGCCCCAACTCCGCGCCTGCAGGCAGCACGGACACGCCGCTCACCGTCACCGGCACGAATTTTCTCCTGACTTCCGACCCTAGCGGCGGCTCTCTGGTCCGCTGGAACACCTCCAGTCAAACGAACCTGACTATCACCAACATCACCTCCACGCAAATTACTGCCACCATTCCCGCGGCACTGCTCGCCGCCTCCGTTACGGCGACTGTTACCGTCTACAATGCACCCGCTCCCCCCATCTCAGGTTGCATTAACTGCACTGCCGCCGGAGGCGGCACCAGCAATGGAGCCACCTTTACAGTTGGCACAGGCTCCGCTGCGGTCAAGTCAGCCGCAGCCGTCGAAGAAGAAACGCCTGCCATTAGCCTCGATGGCCGCTACGTCGCCTACGCCGCCGAACAGAATGGCAATTCTCAAATTTTTGCCCGCGACACCTGCCAGGGCGCGGACTCTTCCTGCCAGCCTCGTACCATGCTCATCTCCGCGGCTCTCGACGGCACCCCCGCCACTGACGATAGCCATGCTCCCTCGATGAGCTCCGACGGCCGCTACGTCGCCTTCAGCTCCGCAGCCTCCAATCTGACTGCGGACATCACGTCGGGCCGACAGGTCTACCTGCGCGACACCTGCTTTGGCGCGGCCGCCTCCTGCACACCTTCCACGCAGCTTGTTTCGACCGATCCCAGCGGAAATCTCGGCGGCACCGAAAGCATCCTGCCTTCCGTCAGCACTTCTGGCCGCTATGTTGCCTTTCTCGCCGTCGCGCCCAGTCACTCTGCCAGCTCGTCTGCGGCAGCCGGCAAATCCACCGCAAGCTCGCCCAACAGCGGCTATCGCCAGGTTTTTGTTCGCGACACCTGCCTCGGCGCATCGAACTGCGCTCCGAAAACCACGCGCATTTCGCTCCAGCCGGGTGACGCCTCCGGCACGGCAACCAAGCCCGCCGGTCCCGCCATCAGCGGAACCGCCAATCACGTTGCGCTCGCAAACGCCAGTACAGCGACCCTGTTCACGCATTCGATCCCCGTGGACGACGGCGTTTTCCTCGCCCTCACAAAGAACCAGTAAGCAGCGCCTGCTTTCCTGCGCACAAAAAAGCGAAGAGGCGCAGTCTCCTGCGCCTCTTCGTGTGCCCTGCGCTCTAAAAATACTTCTGACCTAACCCAGAAATCCCAAGTTGGATGTTTGGAAGTTAGCCAGATTCGGGAAAATGGACGGCAGGTCCGTGTTTGCCACTCCAAACCACGTCGCCAACGTCGCCGCATACTGGTCCACCGATGTCGACGGTATCCACCGCCCGTTGCTCCCGGTATCGTCCGGTCCCGCAAGCGCCAAGGTCGGGAACTGCCCGTAAAACGCATTCCCTTTCACCGCGTCGCCCATCATGATCTGATGGCTGCCCCACGCGTGATCCGTTCCTCCGTTCGATCCCGGCTGGAACGTCCGGTTGAATTCCGAAAGCGTGAACGTTGTCACCTCATTGGACACTCCCAACTCCTGCGTCGCCTGATAGAAAGCCAGCATCGCCGGACTCAGTTGGGAATACAGCCCGACCTGCGTCGGCAACTGGTCGGAATGAGTGTCGAATCCGCCCAGCGAACAGAAGAAGATCTGCCTCTGCACGCTCAGCGCGCTTCGCGCCGCGATCACCTGCGCCACCTGCTTCAACTGCGACGCCAGTCCGTTGTTCGCAGGAAAAACGGTTTGGATCGCCGGAATATTTTTCAGCGCGTTCGCCAGAACAATCCCTTCCTGAATGGCCTGCCCCGTCACCGCACTCGTGGCCTGTACCAGCGATATGCCCGTATCAAACGTCAGCAATTGCTGCACCGACAGGAGTCGTGCCTGCCCCGCCGCCGAGGTGCTGAATCCGCTGAGCCCAGGCGTGCTCCCAGGATTCATTGTGAATGGCCGGCTTACATCGCCCGTGCAGAAAATAGGATTCCCGGCCACCGACAGAATGGGAGGAAAGGCCGCGCCCGTATTCAGCGACTGAATTTTGTCAGCAACTTTCCCGGCCCATCCTGCGTTCGGTAAACCGCTAAGCTGTGTCGTCTGCCACTGCTCCTGCTGATCCGAGTGCGAGAAAAGATTCTCGGGCAGACTGGCCTGGCTCATGTAATTCGCGCGCGTCGTCGGCAGCACCAGCGTGCCTACGTTGGCCAGAATGGCCAGCGATTTATTGGTGTTGAAGAGCCCCTGCAACTCCGGCAGGTTCGGATGCAAGCCATAATTGGCCGCGCTTCCCACTTGCAATGGCAGCAGCGATGCCTGCGGCAACGCCAGGTTCGCTCGAATCGTCTGATAGTTCGCGTACCCTGTCGCATCGATTGGCACGACCAGATTGTTCGCGTCGTTGCCCCCAAACAGAAAAATGCAGACCAGCGCCTTGTAGCTTGTCGTGGCCTCCGCGAGCGCGCTCACCAGACCGAATTTGCTTAGCCCGCTAACCATCGCCGCCGTCGCCGCCGAGCAGCACGTTAGCCTCATGAAGTCGCGTCGTGAATGATGGCTCATGTTCGTCTCTCCCTCTCGCGCCTTAGCGCTGCACCTGGTATTGCGATGACGAAGTCACCAGATAAATCGCCGTCTTCGCCTGATTGGTTGTATCCGTTGCGCTCACGGCGCCAAGCGCCGTCGCGATGGAAGTGTTCATCTGGCCGGACATCGTCCCGTGCAGGAATAAATTGTTCAGCCAGGTCACCATTTGCGCGGGACTACCCGCGTTAATTACCGGCGTGAAGTTCACGGTTGTCGTTCCGCTGATTTGTCCGTACACGAAAGTGTTGACGAAATTCACGCGGTTCAGGCTCGAAGCCGTATTGAAAATCGCAAACTCCGGCCCGTTGAGTGTCGTTCCCGGAATCAGGCTCTGTGGCGGAAAGAAATTGAACACGCTCCCGGAATTAAAAAGCGGCTGCGACATGTTGCCGCTGTAGCCGGTGAAGCCGGTTCCATCCGTGGTCGCGTGAAACGCGCGCGCAAGTCCCACCATCATGACGATCGGCTCGCGTAATTTTCCGTCGGTCGCCACCGTAGTCGTAGGCGAATCGCCGCGCCTCGCTTCCGCGTCCATCAAAATTGCCGCCGCCACCGCTTGCATGTCTCCCCGTTTGCCCGATCCGTAGCTCTGATACTTCCCGCTCGTAAACGCCGCCGCCACGCGGCTCACGTACGCCGGACTCGGGTTGCTGGTCACCAGTTTTTCGATGAGTTGCTGGCAAACGAACGGCGGCATGTTGGGGTGAGTGAAAATGATGGTCAGTACCGTGTCCAATTCCTGCTCCGCGGACTCCCCAGCCGCCACGGACTGCCCCAGAAACGTTTTTGCGCCCGCATCATGATTTGTCTCGAACGGCACCATCGGCCCGCCGTAATACGACGGATTGTGCTTCAGCAGAGTCGCCCCAGGCATCGTCGGGTAAGTCCAGCCCGTGAAGGATCTTCCCAGCGCCATCACGTCATTCTGCGTGTACGTCGGAATCGGATTCCCCGAGCCATCCAGGATCTGCGTGCCGTCCGAATTGAGATTGCTCAAACCCAGCGTAAACAGTTGCATCAGTTCACGCGCGTAATTTTCGTTCGCATGCTGCCCTGCCGCGGGCACGTCGTTATTTACCATATCCAGCCAGTGCCCCATTGCCGGCGTCAGCGTGATGTCTTTCATCACATCGTAGTAATTGCCTAGCGCGTCGTTCGTCAGGGCCTGCATGTAATTCGTGTAGCCCGTGGGGTCGTCCACCTTGTTTTCGCCCACCACCCAAATTTCGTTCAACGCAAACGCGATGCGTTGCCGCAGTTGATCCGAATCATTCACGCCATTCAGGAAAAACTGGTTCTGCACTTTCCCTAACCCCGTGTCCGTTGCCAAAGGCGCGGGATACGTGGACACCGGCGCCGTGATCTGCGCCTGCAGGAACGGATCGAATCCCGTGAATTGCACCTGCGTCACGAGTTCTGGCGTCGGCCCGTACGTGGACTGCTCCAGGAAACGCACCGCCGCCGCTTGCGTCACGATCGGAGTGTTGCTGATGATCGTTGCCATCAATTGCCCGGAGGTCGTGGGGCCGGGAGCCGGATTTTGTACGGCGATGGAAATTCCGCCAATTTCGCCGGCCGTCGCGGTTCCAGAAGCCGTAAGCTGCGTCGACGAAACCCGCGTTGTCGTAAGTGTTGTCGTTCCAAACTGGATCGTGGCGTTCTGCGCGAAATGCGCCCCATTCACCGTCAACAGGAACGCTCCCACCGTGATTTGCGCCGGTGCGATGGATGTAACCTGAGGAACGGGATTATCGAGAGTAACGGGAGAAGTCTTTGCGACCGATTTTTTTGGCGTTTCGTAGACTCCCACGGTCACCTCGTTGGGCGAAGGTGGAAATTCGGGCGCGGTATAAAGGCCCGTTGCACTGATCGTTCCGATCGCTGCGCTACCTCCCGCAACTCCGTTCACGTTCCACGTCAGCGGCGGTGTAGAGCCGTCGGAAAATTGTGCCGTGAACTGCTGCGGAGCCGTGCCCTGAAGCGTTGCACTTGGCGGGCTCAGGGTAAGCTCCGCTAAAGTGGGATTATTCGGACCACTACCTAACCCCGCACACCCCGCCAAAAAAAACGACCCAAGCCCGCTCGCTCCGAGATTCATCCATTTCACGGCTCTTCTCCCCCGCTGCAAACCAGCGATACACCCAGGCAAGACGCAGAAGACTTTCTGTGGTCGGCTCTAACCCTGAGTATTTTTTTAAGTTGCGGTGGGACTGGGTGCAGAGAGGGTAGGCAGATTCAAGGAAGGCCACTACTGGTCGGAAGTACAGATTCCGTACAACAGCCCGGCTAGCCCAGGACTGTCCGTTGTGTTCCGATTCGGGAAAATTCTAAGTTGTTTCTGAGGAAGGTCGTCTCGATTGCGGACCTATTGCGATGAAGAACCCGCCGCGGGCTCCGAAGCCGCCGAGGATTTTGCGAAACGAATCAGCGAAATTCTTGTGCCCCCCGAATCCTGCGTTAGCGCCACAATGCGAACCAACTGTTCGCGCTCCGCCATGAACGCGATGTCGTCCCCGGAAACGCTCGCATCCCCGAAAATCGCCGGGACCGGCTTTTCCCCAGCGTCGTGCCGCGTGAACTCCGGACTCAAATGCTTGCTGTACCAGCTGTCCACCGCATCCCGCGAATCCACCGTGTGGTAAGTCGAAGTATTAAATCCGCGCTGCGCTTGCTTGATCGCCGCCATCGCCGTGTCATCATCCGGCACCACCAGCGACGACCGTGGGTAGACCGGCATGCCGGGACCCACTTCCGTTTCTTTCTCCAGCCGGAAGCTTCCCGCGGGAGTTCGCAACGTTTCCTTCGCGTTGGCCGCCGACAAGCCTATCGAACGCATCGCCCGGCTAGCCACGAAAAGCGCGCCGCCTAAAAGGATGCCAAGGCCGGCAAACAAGGCGATCATCATCCACATGAGGGATTTTGAAGCCGACGAATTGCCCGATGTAGATCCTTCTGCCATGTCCAATCTCTCCCAAGCGGGCACAATTCGCCCAACTCTTAGTCTGGCAGATTTGCATCAAACACCAGCGCCAAAGCCATTTAGCTGTGCTCTAAATGTTCCTGTTCTTAGGTCCAGCCCAAATTTATGCCGTACAGGTAGCCATCAATGCGGCCCTCGTAGGGGCGGGGCTTGCCCCGCCCTCGCTTCGCCGCCAAGGCCACCAGAAGCAGGGTCTTTTGACCTGAGGTAGGAAGGAACCCTCGAAGGACTTGGCCCTCGTCACTGTATCAACACTCGCTCCGCAGGCTAATTAAATCGCACCTTGACGTCAGGCCGCTTATCCAGGTGTACGGAATCGACGAAACGAACTTGCCTATCGTCGAGTGTCAAAATCATGGAAGACGTCCGCACGCCTTCCCCAAAAAACCGCACACCCTTCAAAAGATTCCCATCCGTAACGCCAGTGCACGCAAAAATCATCTTCTTTCCCGGCGCCAAATCCTCGGTGTCGTAAACTCGCTTGGGATCCTTCACGCCCATCTTTTCCAGCCGAATTTGGTCTTCTGGCTTCCCAATCACCAGCCGCGCTAAAATCTGTCCATTCAAGCACCGCAACGCCGCCGCCGTCAGCACCCCTTCCGGCGCTCCTCCGGTTCCCATCACCGCATGAACCCCCGTTCCAACAACCGCCGCCGAAATGCCAGCCGACAAATCGCCGTCGCCAATCAACCGAATGCGCGCCCCAGCCCTGCGAATCTCTTCAATCAGCTTTTCGTGCCGCGGCCTGTCCAGCACGATAATCACCAGATCTTCCACGTCCCGGTCCAGCCGCTTTGCAATGGACTTCAAATTGTCCGTAACCGGCGCATCCAGATCGACCGCCCCCTTGCACGACGGCCCCACCACAATTTTTTCCATGTACAAATCCGGCGCATGCAAAAGCCCGCCGCGCTCGCTCGCGGCCAGCACCACGATCGCATTGCCCGCTCCGGTAGCGCAAAGGTTCGTTCCCTCCAGCGGGTCAACCGCAATATCCACTTCCGGAAAAAGCGCCTTCGGCGCGTGCGTGGCCAATCCCACTTTTTCGCCGATATACAGCATCGGCGCCTCATCGCGCTCGCCCTCTCCAATGACAATCGTCCCGTCCATCTGCACCGCGTCCATTGTTTTGCGCATGGCCTCCACAGCCACTTCATCTGCCCTATGGCGGTCGCCAAATCCCATGGTCCGCGCCGCCGCAACGGCCCCATTCTCCACAACGCGCAAAAATTCCAGGCTAAGTTGTTCTTCCATAATTGAATTATTCTCCGGCGGGTCCCACCCACTCTAAGCAACGTGCATCCTAGTCTAATCAAGGCCCGCCAGTCGACTCACCCAGCCTTTCTCCACTGTCGCGAATCAGATAGTCTCTTCTTTGCGCTCTCCGTGCCCTCAGAGAACTCTGTGTAGTGTTTCGCTTTGGAGATCGGTGACGCGTCCGCAGCCTATCTGGCAGGAATCTCAATCACCGTGCAGCTTCCAGGTCTTGCGCCATCTACTGCCTTAACGATTTGCTCCAGCCTCGAACGCACCGGGCTCCACTTGTTTCTGCTGAGGATGACGATCGCCACCTTGTGACCTTCGAGGTTTTGCTGGTACGGAATGCTCGTGTCCGTTGTGAGTAGGATATCGAACCCTGCTCCTTCTGCAGCTTGCAGGAGTGCTCCGTTCGATAGAGTGCTCCACCCTTATTGTCTCGCCGTTTTAACCGTGTGGCTCCGCAGAGCTCGCCGGATAGGAACTGGCGTTCCTTGGTCGAATAGAACGCGCATTATTGGCTGCGCGGAGGAGCTGCCAAACTCTGTGCCGCGAAATCTAGCACCGCTTGCACTTGTTCCCGGGTGAGACCGTCATACAATTCCACAATTTCGTCGATCGTAAGCCCATCTTCCAGGTTTTCCAAAACGGCCGCCACCTGCATTCGCGTTCCACGAAACACCCAAGCTCCGCTCACTTTTCCTGGAACGCTCTCCACCGCCTCACAATTTAACCAATCAAGCGCCATGGTCACATCCTCGTTATTCATTCTATTCCAAGCTCCTCCCTTTAGAATGAACACTTATACAAAACCAGGGGGAGGGGGGGCCACCTGGAAGGGGTACGGACCGGGCACTTCCCTGACACTATTCGAGAATGGACAGCTGCTCTTGGCTGTCCTTCGGTCGTCTCAATGGGAGCGTACGGACTCGGCTCGCAATCATTCCGGAAGCCCCTCAACGATGCGAACCAAAACAAAAAGGGCCAGCAAGTTCGCTGGCCCCACACGTTCCAATCGTTGCCTCATTGCCTCTTTACATCATTAGTTCGGGCCGCTTAGCAGTAGCTGCATTCCGCGTCGCCCATGCTGCCGCCCGTCATGTCGTCCTTGATTCGCCGCAGACGCTGCCCGAGCCGCTCGGCAAGCTGGTGCCGCGCGCGCCACAGACGAGCCTTTAACGTATTCTCGGTGACTCCGAGTTTCTTGGCCGCTTCGCCGGTCGTATAACCTTCCACTTCGCGCAGAACAAACGCGGTGCGCAGCAGTGGCGAGAGTTCATCCAGGTTTTCGCTGATCATTTCCCGCAGTTCCGTTCCGGCAAAAACCTGCTCCGGATTCGGCCCCTCGGCTGCGAAGCGTTCGGCAATCGGCAGCTCGTCCTCGCGCGGCGGCTCATCCAGCGAAACCGCGGGGCGCGCCTTCGCGCTGCGGCGCCGCATCAGCGCTGCATTGATGACGATGCGCGTCAGCCACGTTGAAAATTGCGACCGCCCTTCAAAACGCTTCATGTTGCGGTAGGCCGAAAGCAGCCCATCCTGCAACGCATCTTCCGCGTCCTCGGTATTTCCCAGGACGCGCAGCGCCGTCTGAAACAGCGGCCGCTGGTATCGGCGGAACAGCGTTTCCACCGCTTGCGCATCGCCTTTCTGTCCGGCGCGGATCAGCTTCTCCTCACTGAACTGTGATGCGTGTGGTGCGATTGCCACTTGTGTTGCTGCTGTCGCTTGCGTTGCCATCGTCCCCCCTAGTTACTGCAAAAACTGTTACTGCAAAAACTTTCGTTCCGTTTCATCCGAACGCAGATACACCTGCGCGCATTAGTGCACCGGAACTCCTCCGGCAGGCACTTTCGGTTTCCTCATCAGCAATAAAACCGGGATAACTGCTAGAAAAACCACGCCCAGCATCTTGAAGTTGTCGACGAACGCGAGCATCGCCGACTGGGTCTGCACCAGGTTGTAGACCATGCCTTTCGCCTGCAACGCGGCATGCGAAGCGTTCGACCCATAAGAGATTAGACGCGTCGTGTTGCCGTTGGTCATCGTGGCCAGCGCGGGATTCAGATTGTTCACCGTCTCGATGAGACGTACTTGGTGCACTTGCGTGCGCCGCTCGAGCATCGTCGTCACCGTCGCGATGCCCACGCTCGCTCCCACGTTTCGCGCGAGATTGATGATTCCCGTCCCCATGTTGGTCTTTTCTTTTGGCACGTACGCAAACGCCGCCACGTTAATCGGGATGAACAAAAACGCCAGCCCGAAACTCTGCAGCATGCGCGCTCGCACGGCGTGGCTGTAATCGAGCTGCAAATCCCAGCCGGCCATCCAGAGCAGCGCGACGGAGGACACGATGCAGCCAAACGCGATGAGAATCCGCGTATCCAGTTTCGACACCAGGATTCCCACTATCGGCATCATCAGCATGATCACCGCGCCGCCCGGCGATAGCGCCATTCCAGCGAGCTCCGCGGTGTATCCCAATAACTCCTGCAGAAACTGCGGAATCAAAACCGTGCTCGAATACATCACGAATCCCAGGAAAAACATCGCCACCGTCGAAATCGCGAAGTTCCTGTCTTTCAGCATCTTCAAATCGACGACCGGCTCTTTCTGCCGCAGTTCCCAGATAATTCCCGCGATAATTCCGATCAGCATCAGCACGAAGAAGACGCGGATAAATCCGGATGCCAGCCAGTCATCGCGCTGCCCTTTGTCCAGAATGATCTGCATGCTGCCCAGCCCCAGGCTGATCAATCCAATCCCGATGTAGTCGATCCGGAATCCGCTCTTGATGCTCGTCCGCTTCATATACGGCGGGTCGGAAATCAGTATCGACGTCAGAATCAGGGAGATAATTCCCACCGGCACGTTGATATAAAAAATCCAGCGCCACGAAAAATTGTCGGTGATCCATCCGCCGAGCCACGGCCCGATGGTTGGCGCCACCACGACCGCGATTCCGTAAACCGCGAACGCCATGCCGCGCTTCGCCAGCGGAAACGTGTCGTTCAAAATGGCCTGCTCGCTCGGCTGCAATCCTCCGCCGCCCGCGCCTTGCAGAATCCTGAAGAGCACCAGCACGCCGAGGCTCGGCGCCAGCCCGCATAAAAACGAACTGACCGTAAATACAGCCACGCACGCCATGTAAAACCGCTTCCGGCCGATCAACCCGGAAAGCCACCCGGAAAGCGGCAGCACAATCGCATTTGAAACTAAATACGATGTCAGTACCCAAGTGGATTCGTCCGCGCCCGCCGAAAGATTCCCGGAAATATGCGGCAGCGCAACGTTGGCAATGGATGTGTCCAGCACTTCCATGAACGTCGCCAGCGTCACCACCACGGCGATCACCCAGGGGTTGATCGACCCGTCCGGCATCCTCAGTTTGGCTAGTAGTCTGCTACGCATCGCCCGTTCAGCTCTTACTCGTCCGCCCTCTACTGGCTACTACGTACGACTGCTTCACTACTTTTCTTTATTTCGCCATCTCCCGAATCTTTTCCGCGAGCATCTCGGCGGCTTATTTCGTAATCACCGTCGCGTCCACGTTCATCCCGGGCCTCAACACGAACGTGCCAACGGAATCCTTATCCAGGAGAATCTTCACCGGAATGCGCTGCACGACCTTCACGTAGTTCCCGGTGGCATTTTCCGGCGGCAGCAAGCTCAGCACAGCCCCCGTCGCCCCAGCGATCGAATCCACATGCCCTGTAAAGGTCCGCCCGTAGGTGTCCACTTTTACTTCCGCTCCCTGTCCTGCTTTCATATTTTTCAGTTGCGTCTCTTTGAAATTTGCAGTGACCCACACATCCTGCAGCGGGACTACTACCAGCAATCCCTGCCCTGCCTGCACAATCTGTCCCGGCTCGACTTGCTTGTGCGTAGCCACTCCGTCAATCGGCGCAACCACATTCGTGTAGCTGACATTTAGCTCCGCCGCGTCCAGCGCCGCCCGCGCTTGCGCCACTTTCGCCACTTTCGCTTGCGCGTCCGCGGTGCGCATGCCCACCTGCTTCGTATCCGCCTTCGCGCTTTCCACCATCGCCCGCATTTGCAGGACTCGTGCCTTGGCCGCATCCAATTGCGCTTTCACGACTTCCACGTTGCGTTGCGCCTGCGCCAATTTTTCCTGGTCCGCTTTCAAGGCGCTTGCCGTCGCGTCCGCATTGGCCTTCGCCGCGTCCCACTGTTGCTGCGAAATTTCGCCTTTTTGCACGAGTGGCGTGTACCGCGCCAAGTCCGCCTGCGCCAGCGCGGCGTTCGCAATGCTCTTGTCCACGTTCGCTTTCGCGTACGCCAAATCCGCCGTTTGCGCTTGCTCATACGTCGCCTGTGCCCGCGCCAGATCCGCCAATGCGCCCAGCAACTGAGCGTCGGCGCTCGAAGTCCCGCTTGCCGTGTTCTCTTCCGTTCGCGGTACATCCACTCCCGCCGACTTCGCTTCGCTTTCCGCCAACGCCACCGCAGCCTTCGCCTGATCCAGCGCCGCCTGGTAATCGCCCGAATCAATCTTCACCAGCACCTGCCCCGCTTTCACGGCCTGGTTGTCGTCCACCAGAACTTGCGCCACCCGCCCGTAAATTTTCGAAGCAATCGGCGTGATGTGCCCGTCAATCTGCGCGTCATCCGTGCTTTCGCGGTTGTGGTAGTAAAGAAAAAGTCCCGTCACCGCGGCAATCAGCACGACGCCGCCAAGAAGCGCCAGGCGTTGTATCTTGGGATTCGCCAGCCCCTTCGGCGCTTCCTTTTCAACCGGCACATCATCGATGAGCGGCCGAACTTTGGCCGCGTTTTCCAGCCCTACTTCGATCTCAATGCTCATGTCCCCTCACTTCGAGTAAATCTTTTCCATCTGTCCGATCGAACGCGCATAGTCCGCGCGCGCCTGATTGAACCGGTACAGCGCCGCGATCTGGTTATCGTTCGCGCGTGCCAGCGAATCCTGCGCCTGGATCACTTCGATGTTATTGGCCACCCCAGCCTTAAAGCGGTCCCGTGCCTGATCCACTTCTTCCTCCGAAAGCTGCACTCCCAGATTGGCCACCTGCACCTGGTTGCGCGCCGAATCCAGATTGATCAGCGCGGTTTTCACGTCCAGCGCGATCTGATTTCGCAAATCATCGCGCTGCTGCTCGAGCTTTCGAATCTCCAGGTCGGCGCGCACGATTTCCGCGTGGATGCGCCCGCCGGTAAAAATCGGCACGGTCACATTTGCCGCATAGTTGTAAGTCGGAATGCCCGACGTGGACGACGCGCCCTCGTAAGCCCAGTTCCCGTTGAAATCCAGCTTGGGCAGCCGAGATTCCTGCGACGCCTTCTTTTCCAGCCCAGCCGACTTGATCTGTTCTTGAAGGGACTTCCATTCCTGCCGTTCGCCCAGCGCGGAATCGATGCTCGCGAAAACATCCGGTTGCGGTGTGTCGAAAAAGCTCAACGAGTCGCCTAATTCGACGCTCTGGCGTGGATCGAGATTCAGCAACCGGCTCAGCCCGTAGAGCGAAGTCTCGCGGTCATCTTGCGCCTGGAGCAGCGTCTGTTTTTCATTTTGTAGTTCCACGTTCGCGCGCAGCGTGTCAATTCCGGTGCCAACTCCTTCCTTCTGAAGGTCCGCCGCCTGGTCATACAACGCCTGCGCGAGATCGACTCGCGACTGCGACGCTTGCACGCTGGCCACGGCACGCAACGTCCCGATGTATTGCGACACTACCAGCAGAATCACTTGCTCGCGCGTCGAAAGGCTGTCCGCCTTGCTCGCATTCATCGTTTCCCGCGCGGCCTGATAACGCCGGAACAGCGTCAAATCAAAAATCGCCGCGTTGAAGCCAGGCCCTGCCGAGAAAATCTGGAATGGCCCCGCGTGATTGGCAAACCCCGGGAACTTCTGTCCAATAAACGCTTGCAGGTTGAGGCGCTCGACAGTGTCCGTAACATTCAAGCTCGCCTGCGGCAGCAACGCCGCCCGAGCAGTGTTCTTGTCCTGAACGCTCTGCGCCGCCGTCAAAACTGCGATCTGTGCAGTCGTATTCTGTTTCAGCGCCAGGCTCACGGCTTGATCCAGCGTCAACCGAAGAACCCCTGTCGGAGCATCGGCCGGCAACTCACTTCGCTTCGTGGCTCCTTGGGCACGCACTAGAGCCGGTGCCACGAGCAGGCTAAAGAACGCCACATAGAAAATGATGTGCGAACCCTTTTTCCGCCCGCCGCAGCCCGTCTTGTGCGCCCCCTCAGGCCCAGCAATTTCTTCCACAATCGCCTGGTTGAGGCATCCTTCCGCAATCAGCTTCCCGCCCTGCTCATGAATATCCTTGAGCAGCGCTTTGCCTGCGGCATCGATGAAGCTGACGCCGCACAAATCCACACTGAACTTTTCCCCTGCCGCTCGTTCGCGCCAGCACTGTTCCAGCGCCGCTACCCAGGCCCCGGCCAACTTGCCCTCAACGCTTAGGGTGGTTTTTCCCCGTTTTTTCTCTGTTGTGATTCTTAGCATCGATTCCATCCTAACGGAACTCAAAGTATGCATGGCGGACTCCATCCAATGTTTAATCTCGCTCATAATTAACCTATCTCTTTTCAACACTTTAGAATGTATTTGCAATTAGATAGGAGGGACAAGTAGCCCACATATGGGCAAGTGACAATAAATAGGCGCTAATAGTTGTGCCCACATATGGGCTTTGCGAAGGGGTCCCGTTATGGAGGTTTAGATACGCTAGTCTCCCGTTTTGCTTCGTGCCACCGCGACATACGAATCCACTCGCAGACCAAGTGGCAGCCGTTCCCCCGCATCCAGCTGGACAAGTGTCTCCAGAATCTTGGCATCAACATGCTCCGAAGGCTCGTCCGTCCGCACGTTTTTCTTCCCCAGAATCCTGCCCACGCGAATCACCGTCCCGCCAAACCTATGCGTCCCATACGCTTCCGCCGTCACATAAGCGCGCTGGCCAACTTGCAGCTTGGAAACGTCCGCCTCATCCACGTCCAACCGTACCCGCAGCGTCGAATCGTCTGCCATGGTTATCACCGGAGCATCGAATTGCGTTGAAACGCTCTCACCCGCATGCCGAAGTTTCCGCAGGATTACTCCGATGAGCGGCGCGCGGGTGTAGCTCTTCGTCCGAAGGACTGCATGTACTTCTCGGCCGCGGCCACACCCGGCGTCGAAAGCACCTGGTAAAACTTTCGCTCGGAAAAATTCCGCCCCGTATCGAAATACCCCACGCCGTGAAACACGATCCACAGGTCGGCGCCCGAATGGTCGATGTTGCTGGAAGTTGTTGTCGTAAATCAGAGGAAGAGCCCGAGTTGGATGATGATGAGGACCAGCGCGAAAACAATACCGGTCAGCGTCACGCTGAACCGAATCTTGTCGTGGAACAGATTGCGTCTCGCCAAGAGGCCCATAACCACTTCTCCTGTCTAGCTTACGTACCACCCTCACAAAGAGTTACAACGATTATTTACTGAACATCGTTAATCTTAGGTCAAAAAAATATAACCTCTAGGCCTCCAGCCCCGCTACTAGCGTATCTACCGTGGAATGAATCACTTTCTCGCGCCCCACCCAGGGAAAGTCATGGTGGGTAATCAACAGGGAGGTGATTCCGTGTACCCCCGCCCAAAGCGTTTGGGCCGCCAGTTCCACGTTCATGGCCGGCATTTTCCCAGCTTTCAGGCAGTCCCCCAGCCCCCGCGTGAGGAATGCGAACGCTTGCATCCCGGGCGAGTCGTCCTGGTGCATTTTTTTACCGCCGAAGCCTTCAGGCAGCACCATCATGAAGGTCGCCCTGTAGTGATGCGGGTTTTCGAGCCCAAACTGGACATAGGCAAGCAGCCCACGCTTCAGGCGCTCCACGGGATCCCCAGGCTGTTCCATGATTTTGCTGAGCCGTTGCACCAGCCGCCCAAACGTTTCCTTGCAAACCTGCTCCAGCAGTTCGCTCTTGTCTTTGAAGTAGAGATAAATCGTCGTCGGCGAGTACTCGATCTTGTCGGCAATCCGCCGCATGGAGACGTTTTCGTACCCGTTGCGCACAAACAGCTCGCTGGCGGCGTCCAGGATCTCCTGCCGCAAGAACTTCTTCTGCCGTGCTTTGCGCTCTTTAACGCCCATACTCGCGGTCATCTCACTAACTTAACGGTGTTAAGTTTACTCTGCGAAATCCCGCCTTGTCAAGCCCCGAATTGCCTGTCTGCCCTACCGCTTGACCGCAATCGCTTGCAATTCAAAATGCCCACCCCGCAAAAGCGACGCCGCACCAATAAACTCCCGCGCCGGATAGTCCTTCGTCGTGAAGTAGCTCTTATAAATGGGGTTGAATTTGTCGAAAAGCGATAAGTCGGTGCACGCTATCTGCACATACACCAGGTCATCCATCGACATTCCAGCCTGCGTAAGTGTGCCCTTCAAACTATCCAGCATCAGCTTGATTTCATCTTCGATCGCCGCCGGTGCCTGCCCGGTTTTCGGGTCCAACCCGATTCTGCCGGCCAAATAAAGGGTATTGCCCGCAAGAATCCCGTCGCTGAAAGGCGCCACCACCGTTTTGTCAGGAGCATTGAACACCTTCCTCGTGTTTTGCGGCGTAGGCTGCGAAAATGCCCCTGTCACGCTGAGCACTCCCCCCACCGCAAGTGCGACCAACAAAAAACCAAAGCGACGATTCATGCTCTGCCTCCGTTTGAAATCTCTCTCGAAAATGAACTCCACGCAATCTCGGCGCGAGTGTATCTCCCAAACCATCCCCGTCGCAAGCCGTCAGTAGCACAGCGGAATTTCTCCCGACCCGGAGCCTGTGCTAACCTCGCCAAAGGCGAACGAAATGTGCGAGCAAGGCCGTCAACAGGTACTATTATTCCGCTTCTTTTTGGAGGCTCCATGAAGGGTCCGGTGGCGCAGCGCGTCTTGCAATCCGCGGCAGCAGTTTTGTTCTTCTCCGTGCCGCTCTTTGCCCAGAACGACCTCGATCAGCGCATCAACAAGGAAGCTCCCGCTCTCCTGGCCACTTACAAGCATCTCCACGAAAATCCCGAGCTCTCCTCGCAGGAAAAGGAGACTTCCGCCCTCGTCGCCGCCGAACTAAGAAAGCTGGGCTACGAAGTGACCGACCATTTCGGCAAGTACGCGGAACCTGATCTGGTTGCTTACGGCGTCGTCGCGGTCCTGAAAAATGGCCCCGGCGCCACAGTTTATGTCCGTACCGACATGGACGCCCTGCCCATCATCGAAAACACGGGCCTGCCCTACGCCAGCCACGTGAAAGTGAAACGGGCCAACGGCGCCGAAGTCGGCGTGATGCACGCTTGCGGCCACGACCTGCACATGACCGTTTTTCTCGGCACCGCGAGCATGCTCGTACAACTCAAAGATCGCTGGAGCGGCACGGTCGTTTTAATCGGCCAGCCGGCGGAAGAAACAGTAGGCGGTGCGGAAGCCATGCTCCACGCCGGCCTCTACAAAACATTTCCCAAGCCTGACTATGTCCTCGCGCTCCACGATTCCTCGGCTATCCCCGCCGGAAAAGTCTCCTGGCACGCCGGGCCGCTGCTCGCAGGCGCGGATTCGGTGGATATCACGGTGCGCGGGTATGGCGGTCACGGAGCCGCCCCGCAAGCCACTAAAGATCCCATCGTCATCGCCGCGGAAATCGTCGTCGCGCTGCAAACCATCGTTAGCCGCGAAATGGATCCCCAGCTTCCGACCGTAGTTACAGTTGGTTCCTTCCACGCCGGCACGAAGCACAACATTATTCCCGATGACGCTCACTTGCAGCTCACCGTTCGAACGATGAATCCCCAGCAGCGTGAAAAAGTCCTCGCCGCCATCGTGCGAATCACCAACGGCATCGCCGCCGCCGCGGGCGTTCCCGCGGAGCGCGCTCCCATTGTCGAAGTAGCGCAGGACCACGTGCCAGCCACGATCAACGATGTGGCCCTCACGAACCGCGTTGGCGCCTCGCTCGAACGCGCCCTTGGAAAAGAAAATGTCCTGCCCGGTGAACCCATCATGGCTAGCGAAGATTTCAGCCTGTTCGCTCTGGAAGATCCAAAACCGCCAATCTGCATGTTCTGGCTGGGCGCTTCCGATCCAGCCAAATTGAAGGACGCTCAGGAAAAAGGCACGCGTCTTCCCGGCCCGCACTCCAGCGAATTTGCTCCGGTCCCCGATCCCGCCATTCGAACCGGCGTAAAAGCCATGACCTCCGCCGTCCTGGATCTGCTGAAAAAATAAATCTCTCTCCATAATTATTTTTGAAACGCGATCCAGCCGATTCGAATGAAGTAAAGCGAAGCAATCCCGACCGCAGCCCAAAGCAGAATGCCCTGCAATAATGGCCGCCAACCAACTTCTTTCAGCGTGGACCGGGAAATCCCCGTCCCGATCAAAAAGAGTGTGGCGATAAGTCCAAACCGCCCGCCAGCGAAAATGACCTGCGAGCCGCGTTGAATCACGGGAACGTACGTATTCAAAACAGCCGCGAGACAAAAAAACAAGATGAACCACGGAAACTGAATGTTCGACATCCCCCCGGTTGTGGTCTTGTTCTTTTTGATTGCCGCCGTAGCCAACGCCAGCGGAACAATCCACAGCGCGCGAGCAAGCTTGACGGTGGTTCCTATAACGAGCGCCTGCTGCCCATATTTTGCTGCGGCGCCAACGACCGAACTCGTATCGTGAATCGCAAGCGCCGCCCACAAACCGAATTGCGATTGGGAAAGATGCAGCGCGCCGCCAATAGGCGGAAACAAAAGCAGCGCCACGGAATTCAGAACAAAAACCGTGCCCAGCGCCACGGCCATCTCTTCGTCATCGGCCTGAAGGATCGGACCAATCGCAGCGATAGCGCTCCCTCCGCAAATAGCAGTCCCCGCCGTAATCAAAAACGAAGAATTACCTTGAACTCTCAAAATTTTGCCGAGCGCAAAGCCCGCCAACAGCGCAAACGAAATCCCCAGCGCTGTGTAAATGAACCCACTGCGGCCGGCTTTCAGCACTTCGTGCAGGTTCATCCCGAATCCCAGCGCAACGACGCACACTTGCAGAAGAATTCTTGCGGAGTTCCTTGTGGCCGCAGCGTAGGGATGCGTGAAGCTTAAGCCGAAGAGGATTCCGATCGCGAGAGCTACTGGCGGAGAAAGCAGCCCACTAAAGGAAAGAAGAAATGCTAGGAAGAAGATAGTTTTCGAGAGTAAGCGCATTACCGGCGAAAAGAGTATGAAGGCCGCAATGAGCCTGGGCAACCGCGAAATCGGGAAAGGCGGTGGGATTCACCCGCATTTTTATAGAGTATTGCGCACCGAGATTATTGCTGTGCTCCTGGCTGCGAAGACGCAGGACTTTTCGGCGGTTTGGAAGCCGGCTGTGGCTTCGGGGAAGTCTCCGCTGGGGCAGGGGCAGCTGGAGGGGGCGAAACTTCTTCAATTATTTTATCCGCGGCGGCTTTGCTGACCGCGCAGGCGGAATCCCAAATGCGGCATTGAGCAAGCGTAAACTTGCAGCCGCAAGTGCAACCCTCGGCGTTGAAGTGGTGGAGCACCGTCATTTTCTGCTCGGGCGCTAGTTTCGAAAGATCCACGCCAGGAAGCTCGGTCGCACGATCCGCATGCTGCAGAAAAACTTCGCCCTTGTCCTCGAAGGTTTCCACTCGAGCCATAATTGGCATCCCAAGCAGCGCGCGAATCTCCGTTTCATAAATCGCGGGATTCCAAAGCCCGACATGTTTCTGCACCACGTGCCCTTCCAAATCCAAAATAAACATGGTGGGCAGCGCCGGGATGCCCCCATATTGAATGCGCACCTCGTTCGAAGTCATTGCCACGGGATAGTTGATGCCGGTCTCCTGAACATACTTCTGGATTTCGTCGGCGTCCTCGTCGTCCACATTGAGCCCGATGATTTGTAACCGGTCCTTGTATCGTTCTTGCAGCACAACGAGGTCGCTGACTTCCGCCCGGCAAGGCCCACACCACGTAGCCCAGAAATTCAGCAGTACAACTTTGCCGCGAAGCGGCTCCAAGGCCAGAGGATTGCCATCAAGCGATGTGAGCTTGAAGTCCGGCGCGAAATCAGGATTACGCACAAAACGGATGACCGGCTGGTTGTCCAGTTGCGCGCTGCTGAGCGCCGGCGCCAGCCAAAGAATTCCCAAGGTAAAGAAATAGCGAAGAACGAGACCCCGGTGTTGAAATGCAAATCGCATAGCGTCCCCAATAGAAGAACACACCGCGCAAACTTCGCCAAGTAGCCTGTGAGCTCTCTCCCTCGATCCCAGCAAGTCTATTTCAATACAGGGTGATTTTTCACTCACCAGTGAGGCGCAAGGAGAAGTTGCGGGGTAGTATTATCCGGTCGCGAGAACCAACGTTTTAGATTTCAGAAAAACATCGTTCAGGAGATGCCACCGATGCCCGGACTACCTCAGCTTTTGCCCACCACGGCTGCCGCGGAAACATTCGGCGGCGTGACCTATCACATTGATGGCGAGCTTGTCCCAGTCCTCACCGTCGACGTCTCCGCAAGGCCGATCTACTTCGAGCATCACATTCTTCTTTGGAAACACCCCACCGTGCAAATCAGTCTCAAGCCCATGAAAGGCGCCCTCAAGCGCATGATGGCGGGTATGCAGGTCTTTGTCACCGAAGCGCGCGGCGCCGGCATGATCGCCTTCAGCCGCGACGGCGCGGGCCACATCGTCCCGATCCATCTCCCGCAAGGAATGGAACTGCACGTTCGCGAGCACCAGTTCCTCGCAGCCACGGACAGCATCGACTACACCTTCGAACGCGTCCGCGGCGCGGCCAACATGCTTTTCGGCGGCACCGGTTTTTTCATCGACAAGTTCCACAGCCACGCCGGCGACGGCATCCTCTGGCTCCACGGCTACGGCAACGTTTTCGAAAAAGTATTGGGACCCGGTGAGGTCATCGACATCGAGCCCGGCGGCTGGCTTTACAAAGCTCCCAGTGTCCGCATGGAAACGGTAATGGACCGCATCACCAGCGGCATCTTCGGCGGATTCAATCTCATCGTGAACCGCTTCACCGGCCCTGGCCGCGTCGGGATCCAGTCCATGTACATGCACTTCGAGACCGCTGAGTAACCGCAGATTCAATTCTCCGAGGTTTTGTAGGGGCACGATACATTCGTGCCCTCTTTGGCGCGCACCCCATCATGCCCCCACGAACCTAGAATCGCGCGCCTAAGGCATGCATACGAATGCCGACTTGGTGAATCTAATATTCCATGCGTATAAGAACAGGCTTGATCGGGTTTGTTGCAGTAATCCAGACAGTGCTTTTCTTGACGCACTATCTCATTTATGAGACTTGGACCTTTTCGGGAGCGGAAAACGCTGTCGCCTCCCCGTTATGGCTCAAGCTCGCGGCGGGCGTGCTTTCTGTCAGTTTCTTAATCGCCTCACTCTTGGCGTTTCGATACAGGGGTGCCTTGCTGCGTGTGTTTTACCACATCGCTGCAATCTGGCTCGGTTTGCTGAGCTTTCTGTTTCTCGCCGCCGCCACTTCGTGGATTGTTTTCGGAATCGCATCCCTCGCGAGACTGAACATAGATTTTCACCGCCTCGTGGAAATTTTGTTCTCGACAGGTTTGGCGGCCGGCCTCTATGGCGTTTTCAACGCCAGCTTTACGCGCATCACCCGCATCACCGTCCGGCTCGCAAATCTGCCCGAGGCCTGGCGCGGCCGAAAAGCGGCCTTGATAAGCGATTTGCACCTCGGCCACGTGCGCAATCGCAATTTCCTGCGCCGCATGGTTGCCAAAATCCTCAGGGAAGAGCCCGACGCGATTTTCATCGCCGGCGATTTGTATGACGGCACAGCCATTGACGCCGGGCGAGCAGCCGAGCCGCTGAGCAAACTGACCGCCCCGCACGGCGTCTATTTTGTCGCGGGAAATCACGAGCAGTTCGGCGACGACTCGAAATATCTGCACGCAGTCTCAGCCGCCGGCGTGCGCGTCCTGACCAACGAGAAAGTGGACGCGGACGGCCTCCAGATTATCGGCGTGCCCTACCGCCACGCCACACAAGGCACACACTTCGCGTCCGTGCTCGAGGGAATCGGCGTGGACCGCGAACGCGCCAGCATTTTGCTGGTCCACGCCCCGGATCATCCACAAGTGGCTGAAGCCGCCGGCGTTTCGCTCCAACTCTCCGGCCACACTCATGTCGGCCAATTTATTCCCTGGAGCTGGATGGCGCGCCGCATTTACCGGCAGTTTGTCTACGGCCTCAGCCGCATCGGCAAGATGCAGGTCTTCACTTCGAGCGGCGCGGGAACCTGGGGCCCGCCGCTGCGCCTCGGCTCCAACCCGGAAATTGTCATGCTTCAGTTTGAAGGAACTTAAATAACTCGCTCGAACCTGCCGCCTAAATCGGCCGCCGGATGTTCAGTTTGCGCATACGTGCCTGAAGAGTTGTGCGCTTCATGCCCAATACACCGGCTGCGCCTTTGGGGCCGGCAATTCTCCACTCCGTTTGTCGCAGCGCGCGTAGTATATGCTGGCGCTCAGCTTCCTCCAGCGTCGAGATCGAGCCGTTAGACGAACTCGCAGAATTCGCGGAGCCAAAGGACGACGAAGACGAAGAGTCTCCTCCAAGCGAAATTCCTGCAAGACTTGCACCGTCGTTTGCTTTCAGCTCGCTGACCGGCACACGCAGTTCCTTGCCGGGAGAAAGCAGAACCGCGCGCTCCAGGAAATTTTCCAGCTCGCGAATATTCCCCGGCCACGAATAGCTCGCCAGCGCTTCCATGGCTTCCGCCGGAACATAAGCCACGGCCTTGTTGAGCCTCCGGCTGAATTTCTGAACGAAATAGCGCACCAGCAGCGGCACGTCTTCGGGCCGCTCGCGCAGCGCCGGAATGTGAATCGGAAAAACGTTGAGCCGGTAATAGAGATCGCTCCGGAAAGTGCGCTCGGCCACAAGTTTTGCGAGGTCGCCGTTCGTCGCCGCAACGATGCGCACGTCCACCTTCTGCGTGCGGTTGCTTCCCAGCCGCTCAAATTCCTGCTCCTGAAGCACTCTCAGCAGTTTGGGCTGCAGCTCGAGCGGCAGATCGGCGACCTCATCCAGGAAGAGCGTGCCTTTGTCAGCGAGCTCGAAACGTCCGATTTTTTGCGCGATAGCCCCGGTAAATGCCCCGCGTTCATGTCCAAACAGTTCCGATTCAAGCAGCCCGCCGGGAATCGCCGCACAATTGACTTTTACAAACGTCCGCTGGCGCCGCGAGCTGAGGTTGTGAATCGCCCGTGCGATGAGTTCCTTGCCCGTTCCCGTTTCGCCGGTAATGAGTACCGCGGTTCCGGCCGGAGCGACAAGTTCCACCTGCGCCAGCGCCCGTTTTAGGGCGGGGCTATCCCCGACAATCTCTTCGAAATTGAACTCACTGCGGATTTCCTCTTCCAGGTAGAGTTTTTCTTCCGCCAGCTTGTCCTTCAACGCGTCGATTTGCTTGAAAGCCAGCGCGTTTTCCACGGCAATTGCAATTTGCGCCGAGACCTGTTGCAGCAGCTCCACATCCTGAGCGGCAAACGCATCTTCGCGGCGGCTCGCAAGATTCAGCGTCCCAAACGTGCGTCCCTGGTTTTTCAGCGGGATGCAGCAGATGGATTGGAGCCCTTCCGCGCGAAGAGTCCGCACCACCTCCGTTTTGTATTCATCAAGAGCGGCCCCGCTCACAACAAGTGGTTGGCCGTTCGCGATGGCTCGTCCTGCGGGAGATTCGTTCCCAGGGACCGTCAATTCCGATTTGAATATTTCCGGATTGCTCGGAAAATCGAGTGCATAAATTTTCAGCAGCCCGGTGGCAGGTTCCAGAAGCGCCAGGCTGGTGTAATCGTGATGAATCACCCGTTCAAGCGACGTCACGATCCCGCTGAAAACTGCCGAAAGCTCGCGAGTGGACACCAGGACGTTGTTTACGTCCAGCAGCACCCGAAGGCGGTCCCGCTCCAGCGCCAGCTGCGTCTGATAGGCCTGCGAGGTTTCAAAATTCAGCGCGTTATCCACTGCCACCGCCACCTGGCTGCCCACGCGCTGCATGAATTGAAGCTCCGTGTCGGTTATTCCTTGAGGAACGAGCCTGCCGAATCCCATCGCGCCGAGACGGTGCTGTGCCGTGGTCAGCGGCACCATCGCCAGCGACCTCACTCCCACTTCGCGAAGCCGTTGCAGAAAATCCGGAAAGCGTTCGTCTTCTTCCGTGTCGCTGACAACAAAAGCCTGCTGCGATTGCCAGACCCAGCCGGAAGGATGGCCTTCCATGGGGGTTTCACTTCCAGTCTTGCCCGGCGTAAGCAGCCGCGTTTCCAAAATGTGCAAGCGCATGACGTTGCGCTCGGGGTCATGAAGCACCAGCGTCAGGAAGTCAAAATCCACCACGGCGTGAAGACGCTCTGCGAGGTCATGAAAAAGCGCAGCCAGGTCGCGGTGCTGCGCAATAGACTCGGCCACTTCAAGCAAAGCTTCCAGCTGCCGCCGCGAATGTTCCAGAGGCGTTGCTGTCGGCTCGGGCGGTGAAATAGCGGGATCCGCCATAGAATTCAGAATAGCACCCGCCTTGCCAAGCTCTCAACCGTGAGCGGCTCTGCGGCATGCGCTGGAGGAAATTGCCCGTATACTTGAAAAATCGCATTTCCCAGAGCGAATATCCTTAATGGGTGAGGCCAGGGACCAGTGGAAATGAAACCACGATTGCAGGTGATGAAATTTGGCGGAACTTCCGTTGGGGATGCGTCCTGCATCGCGCGGACAGCACAGATCATCGCCCAGGCCGCGCGCGAAAATAGCTGCGTCGCTGTCGTTTCGGCGATGAGCGGCGTCACCAATCGGCTGATCGAAGCCGCCAAACGTGCCGGTGCTAGCGATGGCAACCAGGGCGCCGCAGTTCTCGATGCCCTCCGCAAGCAGCATGAAGATGCGCTGAAGACTCTCGTCCAGGATCAGAACGCCCGCAAATCCATTCTCGAAGAACTTGACGAAGTTTTCGCCGAAGGCCGCCGACTGCTCGAAGGGACTGCTCTATTACGCGAGCTGACGCCGCGAACCCTCGATGCGATTTCCAGTTTGGGCGAAAGGCTTTCTGCGCCGCTGGTTTCGGGCGCGGTGAGGGAGCTCGGCTTGCAAAGCGAAGCCGTGGAAGCAACAGAGGTGATTGTCACCGATGCATTCCACGGAGGCGCCGCGCCGCTGATGGATGCAACGCGAGAAGGATGCACGGTCCGTCTGCGGCCTCTCCTCGACAAAGGAATTGTCCCGGTCGTGACGGGCTTCATCGGCGCAACCGAAGAAGGAATTCTCACCACCCTCGGCCGGGGCGGCTCCGATTATTCCGCGACGATCTTGGGCGCGGCGATGAACGCCGACGAAGTAATTATCTGGACCGACGTCGACGGCGTGCTGACGGCCGACCCGCGGCTCGTATCGGAAGCGCGCACGATTCCCGTAATTTCCTATCGCGAAGCGGCAGAGCTCGCGTACTTCGGCGCGAAAGTTCTGCATCCAAAAACGCTCAATCCCGTGATGCAAGCGGCAATTCCCGTGTGGATCCGCAACAGCTTCGCGCCCGAACGGCCCGGCACGATGATCACACCAAAAGGCCAGAGCATCGGAGGCGGCGTAAAAGCATTGACGGCGATTCAGGACGTCGCGCTCATCAGCGTCGGCGGTCCGGGAATTGTGGGATTGCCGGACGTTGTGGGCCGTACTTTTTCCACCACATCGGAAGTGCGCGCGAACGTTTTGCTTATCTCGCAGTCGTCTTCGCAGAACGACATCTGCTTCATCGTCTCCGCAGACGACGCGCAGCGCACGGTCGACGCGTTGCGAAAAGAATTCGCTCAAGATCTTGCGCACGAAAAGGTCGAACACATCACCGTTGACACCAACATCGCCATCGTCGCGGTGGTGGGAGAAAACATGCGCGGCACGCCGGGAATCGCAGGCCGCACGTTCAATGCGCTGGGCCGCGAAAACGTGAACCTGATCGCCATCGCTCAGGGCTCTTCGGAATCGAACATTTCGTTCGTCGTCGAAGAAAAAGCGGTGAAGACCGCCCTGATCGCCGCGCATCGCGAATTCAACCTCGATGCGCCTGAGCCACGAGCCGCCGCTGACAGTCCCACCAAAACGAAGTAGGCGGCCGAAGCGCGTCCCGCCTCCAGGGGCCCCCACCGAAACGAACCAGGCTGCCGCGACCCGCCGCCCAACAACCAAACCAAAACGATGTAGCCAGCTATAGGCGAAGCAGTTGCGCTATCGCTAATCCGAACGCTCGTGTTCGCCGCGCGGAGAATCGGAGGACAGTTCCGTTATAACGCGCTGCGCGTTGGCTGGATCCTTCGTGAGGCCGTCGAGCGTGATCTTGGCGTGTTCATCGACCGCGCCGACGGCGGCTACCAGGCTGGAGTACAGAAACGCTTTGATGCCGGAGCGGAATTGCTCCGTGGACTGCTCCGTGGCGCGGGCGACGTCGTCCACGAGAGCGCGGCGGCGCGATTCGCACACGGAGCGATTTTCCGCATCGAGCGCGGAAAGCGCGGAGCGGACGCGCTCAGTCGTTTCCGAAATCGCCAGATCAACCTGCACCTCCGCCTGACGGCGAAATTCTTCCAGCGTGTTGGAAGCCGCGCCGTGCATGAGCGCGCGGGATTCCGCGACGCGTGCATCAAGCTGTGCGGCGGCTTCGCGCGTGACCATGCGCGTGGATTCCATCACGCGAACCAGTTGTCTGTCGGAAATACGGTCGGCGGCAGCCTCGAATTGCTCGGTAGCCTGGCTCATCGTTTCGTCCAGGCGGCCGCGCGTTTGCGGCTCGATTTCGCGCGTAGCCTTTTCGATGAACTTCTGGGTTTCCGCCAGGTTGCGTTGCGTGTCGCCGGCCAGCTTTTCGAGGCGCTGCGCGATCTCTTCTGCCTGCGTGCGATACGCGTCGTTCTGATCTTCCCAGCGGCTCTGGACTTCGCCGAGGCGCAACTCCAAGTGCCCAAGGATCTCTTCGCGGGAAGCCCGCAGAAGCGACTCAAAGCGCTGCTCGGAAAATTCGTGCAATTGCTGAACGTTCCGTTCGCGGACGCCCTCGATGCGCGCAAGAGCATCGCTGATGGCTTCGTCGAGATGATTCGCGAGCGCATTTTGCACGACTTTTTCCGCGGCGGCCTGCAATTTACCCTGCATCGCGGCGACTAGTTGGTCGATGGTGATGGCCACGCGCTCGGGTTTCGAGGGAGTGGATTCTTTCGCCGATTCCGTTCCGCTCACGGCGGGGGACGGCGAGGGAAATGTGGCCACTTCACTGACGCGGGATTCGCTCGCGCCAGGTGAGAAAGGTGCGGCTGGCGGTGCAGGAGAAAACGTCGGAGGCGGCATCGTCGCGGGAGGAGCGGGAGGCTCCAGCGCAGGAGCTACGGCGGTCGCCATGCGGGCTGTCGAAGTGCTGATGCCCAGCAGACGATTCCAATCCGGCGGCGGCGACGGAACATTCCAGATATTCGCCGGCGATTCGAGTTCGACGCCGACCTGGAAAAGTTCGCGAGGACTTGCGGGCGCATGAACAGACTTCACGAACGCGCGAATGACGGGCGAAATGGTTTCGCCATCGGGCTGAAGAACGCGCAGTCCCACCGACGCGCCGATAGGATATTCATGCCGCGACGGATAGCGGCAACCATGCAGATTGAAGCTGATAGTCGACGTTTTTTCCTGAAAGGAAAGCCCGGTCTTGGTTTGCGCCAGCACGACGAGCGGAACGTTGCGATCCATGCGCGTACTGCGGCGTCCTTCCAAGCCGGTAAGAGAATGAAGATGCTCTGGGGGAGCAGCTAAGCTCACTTCAACCCTCCGAATTTCCAATTCTGAAGCCTACCACCGTCGCCGCGCCCCGCAAAAGAAATGTTGGTGGGGCCATCAGTTTTCCCGTACGGGCACTCGTCTACGAGCTTTGCTGCCCCTCGGGCAGACTCCCTTTTGACCGGGTTTGCGGACCGCGTTAGGCATTCGGAATTTCGTTGATGCCTGAAACTCCTTAGCATAGTGTTACCGCAATGCGAGGCATAGGACGATGTCTTTTCCTGTCTACTTGCACATCGGCTCCCTCCGCTTGCACCCGCACTGGGTGCTGGAAACTCTTGCCTATGCCGTAGCGTTTCGCGTGTACCTGTGGCTCCGCCGGAGGAAGGGGGATGCTGTCGGCGATTCCTCGCGATGGTGGGTGATCGCTGCGGCGGCGGTGGGCGCCGCCATGGGTTCCAAGATTCTCTACTGGTTCGAAGACCCGCGCTACACGCTGGCGCATCTGGGCGATCCCGCGGGGCTCCTGGGCGGCAAGACGATTGTGGGGGCGCTCATCGGCGGGCTCATTGCGGTGGAGCTGATCAAGCTGCGGCTGGGTATCGCGCGGCGCACCGGCGACCTTTTTGCATTACCTTTGTGCATTGGGATCGCCATCGGCCGCATCGGCTGTTTTCTGACGGGTCTCGAAGATCACACGAGTGGAACTCCGACTGCTCTGCCGTGGGGAGTGAATTTTGGAGATGGCATCCCTCGGCATCCCACGCAACTCTACGAAATTTTCTTTGCGCTGGCGCTCGCGGCGTTTCTGTGGCGGCTCGCGAGCCGCCCTCATCTTGAGGGAGACCTCTTTAAGGTCTTCATGGTGGGATACTTCGGATTTCGGCTGTTTGTGGATTTTTTCAAGCCGGATGTGCGCGTGTTTGCGGGACTGTCTTCGATTCAGTGTGCCTGCGCGCTGATGCTTGTGTATTACTCGCCGGACATCGTGCGTTGGTTCGCTGGGCGTGAACGAATCGCGGCAGAAGTAGCCGGCACTCGCGCACAGCCGAATCTATCCGCCAAAGAGCGGGAGCTTGCTCAGTGAACGACGCACCGCCGCGCAAAACTTACTGGGTCCAGATCGCCATCGCTATAGCGGCCGGTGTGGTTCTCGCGGCAGGCTCTTGTTTTGGTTTTTTCGTCAGTTTTTCGCACCAGGGTGCGCTGGCGAAGGTTTTCGTCGTCGGATTTTTTGGCGGTGTCATCACCGTTGTGCTCGCTTCCGTCTGGTTATTGGTGGAGGTCATTAAGGCCATGCTGCGCAAATGAAGGAGGTCCCATGGCGGACCGGGTGAGGCCATACCTTTTCTATGACGTGGCGGTGACTATCTGCTCGAAGTGTTTCCGCAAACTCGAGGGCAAGATCGTTTTCCAGGATGAGAAAGTCTTCCTACTCAAGCGATGTCCTGAACACGGCGCCGAGCGCGTGCTCGTTGCGGACGACGTGGATTATTACCGGCGCTGCCGCGAAGTTTTTATCAAGACGCCCGAGATGCCGCAGGTCTATAACACCCCGGTGAAGTGGGGATGCCCCTACGATTGCGGCCTCTGCACGGACCACGAGCAGCATTCGTGCCTCACGCTTGTCGAACTCACGGATTCGTGCAATCTGCGGTGCCCGGTGTGCTACGCCGCAAGCGGGCCCGAGCGCACGGAACACCGCTCCCTCGCGCTCATCGAGAAGATGCTGGATGCCGTCGTTCGCAATGAAGGTAAGCCGGATGTGGTGCAACTTTCCGGCGGTGAGCCCACGCTGCATCCGGATTTCTTCGCGATTTTGAAGATGGCCAAGGATCGGCCGATCCGGCACCTGATGGTGAATACCAACGGCTTGCGCATCGCGCAGGACGAAGAATTCGTAAAGCGTCTGGCCGGCATTGAAGGGTTTGAGGTCTATCTGCAATTCGATTCGTTCGAGCGCGAAGCCCTGCTGGACTTGCGCGGCGCCGATTTGCGCGGGATCCGCGAGCGGGCCCTCGAGCACCTGAACAAGTACGAAATTTCAACCACTTTGGTCGTGACGCTCAAGAAGGGATTGAACGACGGCGAAATCGGCAAGGTGATTGATTTTGCTCTCACCGTGCCTTGCGTTCGTGGCGTCACGCTTCAGCCCATCCAGGACGCGGGGCGGCTGGAAAATTTCGATCCTGCGACGGACCGGCTGACACTGACGGAAGTGCGGCGGAAGATTCTGGAGCAAACCAAAGTGTTTCGTGCCGAGGACGTGATTCCCGTGCCTTGCCATCCGGACTCGCTGGCCATGGCCTACGCGCTGAAGGTCGACGGCAAAGTCGTTCCGCTGACTGGGATGGTCGAGCCGCAAGTCCTCATCGAAGGCGCTCGCAATACCATCGTCTATGAAGAAGAAGAGGGAATTCGCGATTGCCTCTTCAAACTTTTCGCGACGAACCATTCGCCGGAATCCGGCGCGGCGTCGCTTCGCGATTTGCTGTGCTGCCTGCCGCGCGTAGCCGCTCCGGTGGAACTCAGTTACAAGAATGTTTTTCGCGTTCTGATTGTGCAGTTTCTCGATGCGCACGCCTTCGATGTGCGCTCTGTGAAGAAGACCTGCATCCACATCGTTCACCCTGACGGGCGGCTGATTCCCTTCGATACCTACAATCTCTTTTACCGGGACGATCTCGAACGCACGCGGCTCGCGCCGCTTCGCTCTGCTGCAAGTGCGGCGGCTTCGGCCAGCGTCGTTCCGGCACAAAACCTGCACATTGTTTCCTAGAAAATCGAAATCGATGTATGGCGGTCCCAGGCCCCGGCATTTCTGAAAAAGGAGAATGGGACATGAAGTTCGCTCAACGGCTCCTCGAAAGATTCCGGCATTATCCGTTCTGGTCTCAGGTCGTTATCACCTTGGCTTCGCTCGTGATCCTCGTCGCTGTTTGGAGCGCCTGCGGCATCGGAGAGAGGCGCGCTCCCATCCCCCCATTGCCAAAACCTCAAATGGAATTGCGCGCCTTCAATGGAGCGGTATTGGCGCTGGCCTTCCATCCATCAGGGACATGGCTCGCCGCTGGAACGCTCGATCATGTGGCCCGCATTTGGGACCTCTCGAAAGGCGAAGTCATCCAGGAGATGAGAGGGCACCAGGGAAGCGTGACGTGCCTTGCGGTAAGTCCCGACGGGAGCTTGCTCGCGACAGGGAGTTCAGACAAAACCGTAAAGCTCTGGGAGGTTTCGAGCGGCAAAGAAGTTCGTACCTTGACCGCGCACACGGAGAGTGTCCGGGGTGTCGCTTTCAGTCCAGATGGCCGCTGGCTTGCCTCCGCCGGTGGAGACAAAACAATTCGGTTTTGGAACGTATCTACGGGGGAGGCGCTCCGAACTCTTGAGGGACACACAGGCAAGGTGAATGCCATCGCGTTTAGCCCTGACGGCCACTGGCTCGCTTCCGCGAGCGACGACAAAAGCGTTCGCCTTTGGGACGCAAAGACGGGAAAACTTGCGTTCACACTTTTGGGGCATAAATCCAGAGTGCTTTCGGTAGCTTTCAGCCCGGATGGAAAGATCCTCGCGTCCGGCGGCGCGGAGCAGACGGAAACCAGCCGGAGGACATCTCAGTTGAGACTCTGGAATCCCTTGACAGGAAACGCGGAATACTCGTTCCAGACTGTCACGCAAAGTGTTCGAAGTTTGGCGTTTAGGCCTGACAACAAGCTGCTTTCCATCCCTCAGCAAGGTCTTGGCCAGTCAAGAATCGCTTCCTGGTACGTGCAATCGCGAACGGTCTGGAGCATGCGGTACACGCAAAGGGGAAACATAAATGCCCTCGTTTACAGCCCGGACGGCCACTTGCTGGCGTCGGCTGGCGACGACGCCCAAATTCGTTTGTGGGAATAGCCGAGGAACTGCTTACCTCGTTTCCAAGATCGTCCTGCCTGTGAATCCGGCTATATTCTATGTGACCGATATAGATGCATATGCATCTATATTGCTATGAGCGAATCACTTTTGCCGGTGTTGCCTTGCATGTGTGGGAGCTTTCGCAGGGCGGCGCGTGCGCTGACGCAGCTTTACGAGGCGGCGCTGCGTCCGCTTGCGCTGCGGGCGACGCAGTTCACCATCCTGCAAGCGCTATCGCAGGCTGGGGAGGTGTCACAGGGGCGGCTCGGGGAAATGCTGGCGATGGACAGCACCAGCCTGACGCGGACGCTAGCGATCATGGTCCGCAGAGGTTGGATCTCGGAGCGGCGTGGCAGCGACCGGCGAGAACGCCGGCTGCGTCTTTCCCGCGCGGGGCAGGCGAAGCTGGGGCGTGCTTTGCCGGTGTGGGAAGAAGTGCAATCGCGCGTGCAGCGGGAGGTCGGGGAGAAAGATTGGAATGACCTTCTGCGGCTCGCGCGCCAGGTAACGGGCTCGGTCACTAAACTTGATCATGAAACTCGATTGCGAAACTCGATCACGAATAAGGGAGGCTCTTTATGAAGAATTACGGAAAGTTTGTCATGGGGCTCATTTTCGTTTGGTTCGTTTTTGCTTTGTCGGCGTCGGCGCTGCATCTGTTCAAGAATGATGGCAATCGCATTGGGGTTGCGGTTGCGATCGCTGCGTCTGCGCCGATTGTGGTGTTCACGGCGTGGATTGCGGCGTCGGAGAGCTTCCGGCGTTTCGTATTGTCTTTGAATCCCAGCGTATTGACGTCTCTTCAGGCGTGGAGATTTATCGGATTCACGTTCGTGCTATTGGAGGCCCGCTCCCTGCTGCCAGCAGTCTTTGCGTGGCCTGCGGGATATGGCGACATGGCCATCGGAGTCACCGCTTCGTTCGTGGCGTGGAAGCTTGCGAATCCCGCTCATCGAAACTTGTTCATCTTGTGGCAGTTGCTCGGTATTGCGGATCTGGTCTCTGCCGTGAGCCTGGGCACGACTGCCAGTTTCATTAATCCGCAGGGGCCTACGATGGTGCCGATGACGGTGTTGCCGTTGAGCCTGATTCCCACGTTTCTTGTGCCGCTATTTCTCATTTTTCATGTCATTTGCATCGCCCAGGCAAGTGCGTGGAGGAGCACTTCGGAGCGCACTCGAGCGATGACGCCGGCACAGCGTCCCGCCTTCTAACTAATACATTCCGCTAGACTTTTGCCGGGATAGTTCGTTTTCGTCATCGAACTTCCCGGCTTATTTTTTGCCGATGAAGCGGACGCGGAGTGTGACGGCGCGGCCCTGGCCACCGGAGAAGGCGCCGAAATTGGGGGCGTCGATGTTGCTTACAACCGTATCGGGATTCTGGCGGTTGAGGGCGTTTACGGCTTCGACGCGGACGCCCCAGAGGTAACCGCGGAAGCCGAACTTTTTTTCGATGCCGATATTGAGGCTCGCGTAATCCGTGAAGCGGGAGGAGTTCGGCGCGCCGACGATGAGTTGCTGGAGATTGTAGACGCTGTAGGGGAAGCCCGTGCGGTACTCGAAAAAATAGCTCAGCTGGATTTTCCAGATGTGGGTGGGAGCCCATCCCCAGGTGACGATGCGATTCGGGGCGTCCCAGGTGACAGGACCGGGTTGCTGAGCGGCGTAGAAGACGGAGCCGAGCGAGGGGTTGAGGACTTCGTTGGAGTGCGCTACGGAGCGCGTGTAGGCGCCGTAGATTTCCATGTCCTCGGAGAAGACGTGGCGTGCGGAGAGCGTGGCGGCGCGGTAGCGGTCTTTGCGAGTGGATTGCAGGAGAAAAATGCCGCCGGGTTGCGCGGGTTGCTGATCTATGAAGGCGAAACCGTGCGAGCCGTTGCGGGCGAGGAGTTCGAGACCGACGAGCGTGTTGTGCGCCAATTTCTGCTGCCAGCCTGCGCTGGAAATGGTGAAGCGCGGTTGCTCGAGGCCGCTTGCGGGCAGGACGAAACGGCTTGTCACCGGTCCTGGAGCGAGTACGTTTCCGGCGATGTTGTAAAACGTGTCGATTTGCTGCTGGTCAAGCGTTTCGCCAATCACGGAAAGATTCAGCGGCGCGTTGTAAATTCCCCAGCCGATGGAAATTTTCGAGCGGTCATCGCCGAGAGGAAGGACGTTTGCGGAGAGGCGCGGGCCGGCCGTGGCGCTTTGCGTGAAGCGGTCCCAGTCTGTCCGCAAACCAGCTTGCAGGACAAGATACTTTGAAAGCGACCAAGTGTCTTGCGCGTAGGCGCCTGCTTGTGTGTTGGAGAGATACGGATTTGCGGCGCCTGTGAAAATGGTTTGGCGTTCGAGGCAGCCGGGTTGGAGCGCCGAAGTGCACGTCGTTAGATCGGTTGCCAGAGAGTTGAGCGCCTGAATCTCGCTGCGCTGCGAGGAAAGCGAGTAGGTCAGGCCGGCGGCGTTTGCGCCGATGGCGATTTGGTGCGTGCCGTGCCAGTGGCGCGAGGCGGCGATAACGTTGCCTACGGCCTGAAGGCGTCGGCCGCGCTGGCGCGAACGGTCGAAATAGTTGCCGGACGAGCCGTTGACGAGGAGCGTGTACGTTTGCGTGCCTTGTGGGATGAAGTCGAGTGTGCTGTCGTCGGCGGCGATGCCCAACTCGAAGAGCGTGTCGTGCAGCCAGAGTTGATCTTTGAGCGAGGCGAAGTAACGCTCCTGCTCGCCGGTGACCGTGGTGGAGATCGGATCGAGGGAGTCGAGGCCATCGTTGGTGTCGTAGGCGCGGTTGTAAAGAAAGCTGGCGTGGATTATGTGTTTCGGCGTGATGTTGTATTGCAGGCGGAGGAGATTGTCGCCGGCCCAGTCTTCAAACGTGTTGGCGCCGGAAGGGAGACCTCTGACGACGCCGAACGTGTGCTGGAGGCTGATGGAATCGGAGAACCAGAAGCGGCCGCGCTCGATGGGACCGGAGAAAGTGAAGCGCGGATACCAGTCGCCGAGGTGGACGCCTTCCTGAATGTTGATGCCGGGCGCGGGATTGGTGGTGCCGAAACGCCAGCGGTCGTCACCGTCGGGAGTTTCGAGGCTCAGAATGTTTGCGCCGGAGTGCGCGTAGCTGGCGCCGAAACGGCCGGTCTGGACTTCGGCGGCTCGCGTGGCGTCGACGTTGAAGCGCGAGGTGAGCTGGCCGTTCGTGGGGTCGCCGATTTCGAAGCCGTCGAGGAGGTACTGCGTTTCGCCGGAGCGGGCGCCGGCGACGTGAATGTTGCTGAGATTGTCCTGCGTGATCTCGGGCAGGGCGGCGAGGCTTTGCGCAAGGATATGCGGGCTGGGGACTGGGATGTCGCGAATGTCGCTGGCGGAGAGAGTGGAGCGCTGCGAGGTGTCCTGTGGATCGATTTGATTGGGGCGGGCGGTGACTTGTACATGCTCGTGGACTTCTTCGGCGTGATTCAGGGTTAAGTTGAGTTCGTTGGGGCCCACTAGAAGGGTCAGCGCGCGATTCTCGATGACGAAAAAACCTTCTTTGCGAACTTCGAGTTTGTAATTTCCTGCGGGCAGATTTTTCAGGGTGAAGCGGCCGGCTTCGTCGGTGTCGGTTTGGTAGACTTTGCTTGCGGAGTCTTCAAGCTTGATTTGAGCGGCGGCGACCGGGACGCCATTTTCGTCCAACACAAGACCGCTGCAATCGGCAACGTCCCCGGCGTGAGCCGACGCGAAGGCGAGTAAGACGAGAGAGACTAACGCTGAAGTGATTCGGCGAACGAACCCCATGAAACACCCGTTGGGCTTGGGCCAATACTCATTAAACTACGGATTCATTAGTCCGGACTTTCTTTCGCAATCACGGTTGTTGCATCCATAAGGAAACAGATACAAGAAGCCGGGTTGTTCACTTGCGCGATTCGGATGGAAGACAAGCGGTCATCCTCCCGCTAACGCGGGCAAGCAGAAGTATGACCATACGAAGATGAGGAGAATGGTAGGCTCGTGGGGACTCGAACCCCAGACCTCCACCGTGTCAAGGTGGCGCTCTAACCAACTGAGCTACGAGCCTGCAATCGAGATAGTTTAGCATGAGAGGCGGAGCCTTGCCGATGGTGACGATTGACGCCGAGCTGAGAGAAAAGTGTTCGCGCGTGGCGTTGGCGTGCGTCACGGCGGAGGTGCAGACTGGAGCGACTCCGGAAGCGTTGGAGCATGAGCTGCGTGTTTGCGAAGAGAAGATTTTGAAATTGCCGGAGCCGAAGGCGGTGTTGGAGTCTGGCGCGATAGTGGCCACCCGGGCTGGGTATAAGGCGCTGGGTAAGGATCCGGCGCGGTATCGCGGGTCGGCGGAGGCGCTGTTGCGGCGGGTGATTGCGGGGAAGGGGTTGCCGCGGATTAACAATGTCGTGGACGTCATAAACCTTGTGAGTGTCGAGAGCCGGTTGCCGATCGGTTTGTATGACCTGGAGCATGTTCAGGGCGGTATCGTGTTTCGAGTTGGGCGCGAAGCCGAAACTTATAAGGGAATCGGGAAATATGATTTGAATCTAGAGGCGTTGGCGGTGTTTAGCGATGCGCTGGGGCCGCATGGGAGTCCGACCAGTGATTCGGAGCGAACAATGGTGACGGAGGCGACGTCACAGGTGATCGCGATCATTATTTCGTTTGGCGGAGCGCAGGGACTGGCGGCTTCGGCTGCGAGGATGGCTGCGCTTCTGACGGAGCTTGCCTCCGGGAAAAACATCGCAATTACGACGGTCGAGGGAAGTTAACAATAATCGGGTACCCCTCCCCTACTTTTCTCACAAGTGTTCTTTCTAAAGGGAGTTAAAGTCCTTTGTTTTGATACACTTTTGGAAGTGTTCATTCTAGAGGACTTACTTGTCCCTCGATTTTCGAGGACGGCGCAGAAACATGCAGGAGCGATGTACTGTAGAAGTAAATATTTGTCAAGAACAAGAGTGGTGTGAATTTGGTGGCGTTCATGGGAGCATCGGGCAGCGGGAGATTGATTCTTGTGTGCGGCTTGCCGGGTTCGGGTAAAACCACACTTGCCAAGGCGTTTGAGGTGCGGCTCGCGGCTATTCGTTTTTCTCCGGACGAATGGATGGAAGCTCTTTCGCTGGATGTATACGACGAGGAGCGGCGCGCGAAAATTGAATCGCTGCAATGGAAATTAGGTCAGGCGCTGCTGGGGCACGGGCTTACCATCATCATCGAATGGGGAACCTGGGGAAGGTCAGAGCGGGATGCCTTGCGGGTGGGAGCCCGGGCACTTGGTGCTGCTGTGGAGTTGCATTATCTGCATGCGCCTGTGGATGTGCTGTTTGAGAGGATTCAGCGCCGAGGGATGGAGAAACCAGCCATCGAACGAGAGGCGCTGTCGCGATGGATCGAGATATTCCAGACGCCGACAGCGGAGGAAATGGCCCTCTTCGACGAGCCTCTGGTGGCAGGTCTTACTTCCAGCGGAAACTGATGTCATAACGACGCCGGCCTCGCAGGAGCCCGAGTAGACTGTTTCGGTGTTCACCCTAACAGCGCTCGGGCCGAAGGAGGCCGAGATGC
>Ga0209038_10000007_pt1 | contig 61744 bp, 45 predicted proteins | sample BogFormECP03_OM3_FD_188237 | JGI IMG/M metagenome (GOLD analysis project Ga0209038, IMG submission 188237) | Bog forest soil microbial communities from Calvert Island, British Columbia, Canada - ECP03_OM3 (SPAdes) (version 2) | ecosystem: Environmental > Aquatic > Freshwater > Wetlands > Bog ...
TACAACATGGAATTTGTTCCCATGCTGTGGAACGGGAACTTCAATGCCGCAGCGGTTGTGGCGTTCTATCAGGCGAATCCGAACGTCAAGTACATGCTGGTGTTGAACGAGCCGAACATCACGACCCAGGCAAACTTGACGCCGCAGGCGGCGGCGCTGCTTTGGCCGCAATACGAAGCGATTTCTGCGCAGACGGGTGTAAAAATTGTGGGTCCGGCAATGACCTGGGGAACGATGACGGGATATCAGGACCCGGTGGCGTGGCTGGATGCTTTTTACGCGGCGTATCAGACGGCAAACAACGGACGGAGTCCACAAATCGATTATCTTGCGTTTCATTGGTACGACTATGGCTTGAGCGACCAATTGGACCGGCTTGGGAAATACGACAAGTCGATCTGGGTGACGGAGTTTGCGAATTGGCACAGCCAGAATGACGGCGCGCAAATAACCACGCTGGCCGAGCAGCAAGCGCAGATGACGGACATGGTGGCGACCTGCGAATCGCGCGTGGATGTTTTCAGGTATGCGTGGTTTACCGGGCGCTTGAGTCCTGACCCGCATTTCACAAGCTTGCTCGGCACGTCTGGCCAGCTCACTGGATTGGGAACGACTTACCTTCCGTTGCCTACGAACTAGGAATTCGCCTTCTTAGAGTGTTTGAAATAAGACAAATTCAAATCACAGAGAAACGATCAAGGCCCTCTGGATAGATAGCCACATATTCGTCATCATCAAAGTCTCTGTAGCCGACCTTCAGTCCCAGCAGATCGTTCCTCGCCCTAAGAAGCTCTCTAGCCCTCTCGAACGCGAGTTTGGGTTCGTCGGTGTGGATGAATCTGTTCATTTCACGCGAACCCATGTCATGGCCGTCGACAATGCCGAGGTTTCCTAAGCCGCTTTCGAGCAGTTCTTCGAGTTCTAGCAGCCGGTCGTAATCTTCGGCCGATGAAACGGGTAGTTGTAAGACAAGTTGGTATTTCATTGGAAGCTCACCTCAGGTCGCGGATGATTTCGCGCGCGGCGTTGGCGCCGGAGGAGCCGGTAAGGCCGTTGCCGGGATGCGTGCCGGAGCCGCAAAGATAGAGGCCGCGGATGGGCGTTTTGTAGCGCGCCCAATCGAGGACCGGGCGCATGGTGAAGAGCTGGTCGAGAGCGAGTTCGCCGTGGAAAATGTGGCCGCCGGTGAAGCCGTAGCTGGTCTCCAGGTCGTGCGGCGTGATCACCTGCATGTGTTCGACGAGGTCGGGAAGATTGGGCGCGTACGCCGCGAGGGTTTTGACGACGACGTCGCCGAGGTCTTTGCGACGGGCGCTCCAGTTGGTTTCGGATTTCTCGATGGGTGCGTAGGGATTATTTTTATCGGGGCTGGAACGCGCGGGTTTTTCTGGGACTACAGCTGGAGCTGGAGTTGCAGCCGTTGCAGCTAGTTTAAATGGTGCAAATTGAACGTACGCTGAGAGAACGTGTTTGCCGTCAGGAGCCAGCGCGGGATCAAGAATGGTCGGAATGGTGACGTCGAGATAGGGCGAGGTGGAAAACTCGCCGTACTTCGATGCGTCGAAAGCGCGTTCCAGGTAATCGATTTCGGGGCCGATGTGAATGCGGCCGGAGAGCATGTTGAGAAAACCTTCGGCAGGATCGAGCGCGGAGAAAACGGGAACTCCGTTGAGGGCGATATTGACCTTGGCGACCGTGCCCGCGGCGCGCGTGTTGCGAATGCGCAAGGCGAACGTCGGATCGAGTTGCGTGGGATCAAGCAGCTTGAAGAAAGTGCGCTTGGGATCGGCGCCGGAGACGACAGCTTCGATGGCGATTTCTTCGCCGCCGGTGAGGACCAAGCCCGTGACCGCACCGTCTTTCACGCGGATGTGCTCGACTTCGGCGTTCGTGCGGATTTCCGCTCCGGCTTGCTTTGCGGCGTCGGCCAGCGCGCGCGTGAGCGTACCGAGGCCTCCGCGAGGGAACGCGGCGGGGCCGACGGGATGATGGTCAACGGCAGCGCGAAGTAGAAGGACAGCCGTGGAACCCGCGGACCATGGCCCGAGCGCAGTGCCAAAAATCCCGCGAGCGGCGATGACCGCGCGGAGCAATTCCGTTTCGAAAAACTCGGAGACGAAATCCGCCACGGCCATGGGGCCCCAGCGCAACAGATCGAAAATACCGCGTTTGCCGAGGCTGCGCACCCCGCGGCCGGTCTTGAAAAGATTCCAGAAGTCTTCGGGAGTCGGAGTGTCGATCGCGGGCGGCGTAATGGAGCAGAGCTGCGCGAAAAAGCCGGAGAGTTCTTCGAGGGAAGCGGTGAATTGCACGTACTTGGCGGCGTCTTTTTCGGAAAAGCGCGCAATGCTGGCTGCGGTTTTCGCGGCGTCATCATGGAAAAGAAGAGATTGCCCATCCGGGCGTGGCGCGAAAACGCGCGGATCAGGTCGCAAGATTTCGCAGTCGAATTTTTCAAGTTGAAGATCGCGGGCGACCGCAGCGCTGAGGGGACCGACAGTGTGAGCAAGTGTGGAAGCGCGGAAACCAGGATGAAATTCTTCCGTGATGGCGCCGCCGCCAACCATTTCGCGTCGTTCGAGAACGAGCGGCTTGAATCCGCCCTTAGCCAGATAGAATGCGGTGACGAGAGCGTTGTGACCGCCGCCGATGATGGCTACGCGCTGTCCGATGGGCATGATTAGTTCTTGCTCCCGTTCGAATGGGAGCGTTTTGATTTTTTCCAATCCTTGAGAATGACCTGGCTGGCGATGCGTCCCGGTGCGCCCATGATTCCGCCGCCCGGGTGCGTGGCGGAGCCGCACATATAGAGGTTGTCGATGGGCGTGCGGTAGTACGCCCAGCCGGGCACCGGGCGAAGAAAGAAAAGTTGTTCGAGAGAAAGCTCGCCTTGAAAAATGTTGCCTTGCGTCAGCCCGAATTCGCGTTCGAGGTCCAGCGGCGTGAGGATTTGGCGGCCGGTGATTATTTTTTTGATGTTCGGCGCGTGCTCCGCGATAGTGTTGACGACCGTATCGCCGAAGGCTTCGCGCTGCTCGTCCCACGTGCCTTTGGCGAGTTTGTATGGCGCGTATTGCACAAAGCAGGACATAACATGCTTGCCCGGAGGAGCAACGCTTGGATCGGTGAGACTCGGGATGACCATATCAATGTACGGCCTGCGCGAGAAGTTGCCGTATTTGGCGTCGTCGTAAGCGCGTTCCATGTAGTCGATGCTGGGCGAGATGGAAATTGCGCCGCGGAGATGCGCGCCCGCGCCGGGCAGGCACTTGAAATCGGGGAGAGCGTCGAGCGCGAGATTTACTTTGCCGGAGGAGCCGCGGTATTTGTAGCGCCGCACGCCTTCGAGAAAATCAGGGGGCAGCTCGCTGGGATCGAGAAATTTTTCAAACGTGAGATGTGGATCGACGCTCGAAGACACTACGTTGGCGGAGATTTCTTCGCCGCTTTGCAGCGCGACCCCGCAGGTGCGGCCATTTTTAACGAGGATTTTCGCGACCGGCGCTTGCGTGCGAATCTCCACGCCGGCTTCGCGCGCCGCATCGGCAATGGCATTGGAGATAGCTCCCGTGCCGCCCCGGCTGAATCCCCAGGAGCGAAACGCGCCGTCGATTTCGCCCATGTAGTGATGCAGGAGAACGTAAGCCGTGCCCGGCGAACGAATGCCAAGAAACGTGCCAATGATTCCTGAGGCCGACATAGTGGCTTTAAGCACATCCGTCTCGAACCACTGGTCGAGAAAATCGGCAACGCTCATCGTCATGAGTTGAACGAGAGTGTAGCGCTCGTCGGAAGAAAGGGAGCGGAACCGCTGTGTCAGGAAGTGAAGCTGCTTGAGGTCTCCGGGCTTAAGAGTGGTGGGGTCCGGCGGAATCATGGAGAGCAGCGGCTTCACGAAGCGGCACATCGGCGTCATCATTTTTGAAAATTCGTCGTAAGCTTCGGCGTCCACGCGGGAGTGGCGGCGAATCTCGCGCTGCGTCCGCGCATGGTCGTTCATGCGCCAGAGGTGGTTGCCGCCAAGCATCGGAGTGAACGTGCCGTCCAGAGGAAGGATTTCGAGTCCGTGGCGCGGGAGATCGAGCTCGCGAATGATTTCCGGCCGCAACAGAGACACAACGTACGAACATTCCGAAAAAAGGAAGCCAGGAATGATTTCTTCCGTCACAGCGGCGCCACCAAGTACATGGCGGCGCTCCAGCGCAAGCACCTTCTTCCCCGCTTTAGCCAGGTAGGCGGCGTTGACAAGCCCGTTGTGGCCGCCACCGATGACAATGACGTCGTAGTGCTGCGCCATGCAGAATGACCCCGTGAAAAATGCGCACTGAGAGTAAAAGCCGATGCGACTGGAAGCAGGACATTTTACTGGCAGCGGAGTTAGGGCACAAGGGCTTGGGGTATAGGGCAAGCAAATGAACGAGGATGAGGATTGTTCCATTCCGAAACGCATTCCTTCCCGAGTTGGGAACCGCAAGAAGTGGAATCCAGGAAAGTCTTCAGACGCGAACGATGGTGTGCCAGATTTGTACATCGTAATTGACAGATTCTTTAGAGAGTTAGATTGGACCGAACTGTGAACGAAAAAGCTTATCCGTGACTGGCATGGCGCATGCAATCCGTCGGGTTGATGGCCGGCGAAGTTCTTGACGAGTGAATTAGAGCTCGTGAGGAGGCATGCATGCGCGGGGGATTTTACGGACTGATGTTGGTAGCGGGGGTGTTGGCGGGGAGTGCGGAACTTCGGGCGCAAAATGCGGGGCCGGCACAAACAAAGGAGGGTACATCCGCGCCGGCGTCCGGCGCGGCAAGCGAGCGCCGAATCGCTTCGAATGCGCAGGCCCCGCAAGCTACGATGAGCATGAATGAAATCGTCGAGCGCGTGTTCAAGCGGGAAAAAGAACAGATAGAAATCATCGCGAGCTATGCTCCGATCATCGAAACTTACATCCAGGAAGAAAAATCAGACGCACTTATGGGCACGGTCCCTAAAAAAGATTTCTACTTTTTGGGCCAGGCGGATTTTCGTGGAAAGAGCATGAAGGTTCACTCGATGACGCAGAGAACGCACGAGCGGCCGGGCTTGCGGCCGAGCACCTGGCCGGGCATGTGGTCATTTGAGCCTGCTGGATTTCTACAGATGGTTTTTCTGGACCTGGGACAATTTGAACAAGGTCATTATCGCCTTAAGTCTCCTGTCAAAACCGGGAGACGGGAGTTTCTCGGAGACGTGCGGTGCTATGTCTTTGACGTTGAGCGCACTCCAAATACGAAAGGTCCGCGATTCAGGGGAAGAATCTGGGTGGAAGATCAGGACTTCACCATTGTTCGAATGAACGGCGATTATGCCCCGGAAATCAATTTTTCCCTGCGACATTTCGAGGATGAACTTTACGTGCACTTTGATTCCTGGCGAACCAACGTGCGACCCGGGGTTTGGCTTCCCAGCGATATCTATAGCCAGGAGATATCGGAGGTTGTGCCCACGGGAGGCCCTAGATTCAAGGCGCGAACCCATCTTTGGGGCTACGGACTTACGACGCGGAACCGCCAGGAAGAACTGGGGCGGATACTCGTGGAGTCCGACAACAAAGTGAAAGATGAAACCGAGAAGCAAGACCGTACTCCTCTCGAACAGCAGCGCGGCTGGAGACAGGAATCGGAGGACAACGTTCTCGATGTGCTGGAGCGCGTGGGCCTCGTCGCGCCGCAGGGCGACGTGGAAAAGGTGCTGAACACGATCGTGAATAATTTGATGGTGACGAATAATTTTGACAGCAGGATCGAATTGCACTGCCGGGTGCTGATGACCAGTGATTTCGAAATGTTCTCCATGCAGAATACCATCGTGCTGAGCCGCGGATTGATAGACGTCGTGCCGAACGAAGAAACGCTTGCCGCGCTGCTGGCGTTTGAAATTGCGGACGCCATGGTGCCCAAGCCGGCTCAGGACCAGTACGGATTCAGCGACATTCTGCGGTTGACGCCGACGGAAGCATTGAAAAAACTCTCGTTTGTGGACAAGCCGGAAGAAGCCAGAAAAAACAGCGAGCGGGCGATGGAATTGTTAAAGAAATCTCCCTATGGAGACAAGCTGGCCAACGTTGGGTTGTTCCTATCGCAACTGCAATCCCAGAAACCGGCATTAAAGCAATTGATTAATGCGCGGCTGGGGAACCAGATTTATTTCACAGCACAACTGCTGCAGTCGGCTCCCGCTCTCGATCCCGCCAGTTTGCAGCAGATGGGTGCGCTCCCGATGGGATCGAGAATCAAGATAAACGCGTGGAATGACGGCGTGACCTTGATCAAGACTCAGCAGATGGGTCCGATATCGCCGCGGGAAAAAATTCCTTTTGAAGTGACGCCTATTGATTTGCACTTGACGCGCTATGTCGAGACATCGGATGTGGAACACTCAATTGTTCCGCGGACCGCGATGCCTGTCGCGAGTTTGGGCGACGGCAACCGATGAACCCGTTGCACGGAAAAACAAGGGGGGCCCGTTCGCGGACACATTTTTCTGGCGGGCGTCATTTTTCGGGCGGCGGATATTTTGGCGGGATTTCCGCGTAGCCGGGCGCGGCGGTTTTGAGATTGGGAGGGATAGAGGCTTTTGCGTCGCCGATGGCCCAGCGGATTCCTCCAGCCAGCAGATTCAGATGGAACGTATTCTGCCAGTTTTCCGGGCGGTCGCCGATGGCAGTGTAGAAAACTTTTCCTTTGCCATCCATCCGGGCCCAGACCACGGGATACGGAGCACGGTTGTATGCGTTGCCGTTCATCGTGGAAGTGTCCAGCGTGCAGATGACATGAAGGTCTGGCGCGAAGTCTTTCATCGAATACCACTCGTCCATCAAACTGAATGACGAAGCGACGCCTTCGAGGCCGGGAAACTTCGGATCATCGATGATGACTTTGGCGGATTGCAGCCGCGGATCTTTTTGCTGGCCGTGGATGATGAACTCGCCGCCAATCATGCGGATGTAGGGATCGGACTTTTCGCCATAGGCGATGTAGCGATTGTCTTGCGTATCGGGCGGCGTGTGAAACGTGTCGGTGGCGGCGTGAATGCCTACGAAGCCGAGTTTGCCGCCGTGAATGGCGTCGAGGAAAGCCTGCTTGCCCGCCGCGGACATGGGCGGGTTTTTGTCGCCGCCTTCGGTGGTGAGATCGCCGGTTGTGAAAAACACTACCCCGGCGTAATCGTGAATTTCTTTCGAATCGAAAATGCGGCCGTCTTTGCTGGCGGTCAGATCGAAATTGTATTTCGTCGACATTTCGCGGACGGCGGTCTCCACAATGCTTGGTTTGCCGTCGATAACTTTGATGACCTGGTGCTCGAAGCCGGAAGATTTTGTGAACAGGAGAACGGATTTCTTTTTGGCGGCGAAAGCCGGGCGCGAAACGAGAAGTCCGGCGCCTGCGATGGCGGAAGTGCGAAGGAAATCGCGCCTAGTTGAGTTGAATGACATGTTCTCTCCCTGGGTTCGAGTCGGGAAACAGTAGGCTCGACGCGAAATCTGACTGCGACGGACGGGGTAGTGTACTCAGACGGACGAAGTCGAGCAAGCAGCAATCGGCCTCGCCCACGTAGGGATGGTCAGGTGCTCCGTTGCGGATTTGATACTGAATTTGATTGAGGAAGCGCGCGATTGTGCCTTTCGGGCCGACTGCCCACCCATGGGTTATGTCGATAATTTTTACGGCGTTGAGATTGAGCGAATCGGTATGGCTCCACGTGACGCCGAAATCGCGAGAGATATCTTCGCCCGTGGGACCCACGGCTACGGCCGTGGCGCCATCGACGTCGGCCACGCCGGAGCGAAAACCGCCGGGCTGCTGTTTGGAGAGCTGCCAAGTCTGGCTTCCGTCTTCGAAATACGGGGCTGGATGCTGATACGCGGCGGAGTGAAACGCGCGCGAAGGATCGTTGTAGTCGCCGCCGACCGCGTAGAGAACTCTGCCATCCTTGCACTCAAGAGAGAAAATGCCGGAAGTGGCGTTGCCGCTGGCAATTGGCGTTTCGGCGACGGTCCAGGTACGGCCGCGATCGGACGAATGGAAGATGCGAGCTCTTGCGGCGCCGCCGGTTCCAAAGTCAACGTTCTCGTCGTCGACACAGAGCGAGCTGTTGCTCGCGGCGAAGGCGCCTTCGTTGGGGAGAGCGGCGGGCATTTTTTCCCGTGGGAGTTCCTTCCAGTGTTCGCCGTCTTCGGTGGAGAGAATAACGAACTTCCCCTCGATGGGATCGCCGAGGACCGTACAGTTTTCTTTCGAGTCGCAGACAATTGCATCGAGGAAGAATTCTTTGCGCTTGTCTGCATATTGCAGCTTCCAGGTTTCGCCGCCGTCGATTGTCTTGTAGATGCGGGATTTCTCGGCGTTGCCGACGGACATTACATAGGCGACGTTAGCGTCGAGAGCAGCTATGCCGCGGAAGTTCAGGGCATCGCCATCCGCAACGTGAAGACGCTTCCAGGATTTTCCTTCATCGAGCGAGCGCAGAATGACACCGTTGGACCCGGCGGCCCAAACGGCGAAGGTGCCGCTGCCCTCGGCGGAAACCATTACGGCACTGACGGCGCGAAGATCCGTGTCCATGCCGCTGGTTTGGACGGTCCACCATTGAGCGTGCGCGGTGGTCGAAGCGAAAACAGATAAAAGGAACGCGGAGGCGAGTTGCAAGATTCGCATGGGCAGTACGTTACCTCGTTTGACGGAGGAAGCGCGACACTTGTTTTCCACGTGGGCTTTGCGGCGGGGAGTTCCCTTCCCTATAATCACTACGGAATTGCGAGGAGCGACGCCGTGCCCATCGGAACCGCATTTCATAAGAAGACGCTGGCGCTGTGCGAGAGCCTGAATTACCGCGAATGGTCGGGCTACTACACGGTGAGCGTGTACGAAATGCACCACGAGCATGAGTACAACGCGATCCGCAATTCGGCGGCGCTGATCGATATTTCGCCGCTGTTTAAATACCGGATTGCGGGAAACGATGCGACGCGGTTCGTGAACCGGGTGATTTCGCGGGACATCAATAAGGTGGCGATCGATCAGGTGATTTACTGCTGCTGGTGCGATGTCGAAGGAAAAGTGATTGACGACGGAACGATCACGCGGTTGGGCGAAAACGAATACAGGTGGACGGCGGCGGATCCCAGTTTGCGGTGGTTCCAGCAGAACGCGCTGGCGCTGGATGTGAAGATCGAGGATATTTCGGAACAAGTGGCTGCGCTGGCTTTGCAGGGGCCGACTTCGGGCAAGTTGCTGCGGGCGGTGACGGACGCGAACGTGGCCGACTTGAAATATTTTCGAGTGACGCGCGGGCAGATTGGCGGCGTGCCGGTGGATATTTCGAGGACGGGATACACAGGAGATTTGGGGTTCGAGATTTGGATGCCGTGGAAGGACGCGGGGGCTGTGTGGGACGAGTTGGTAAAGAGAGGGAAAGCGTTTGATATTCATCCGGCGGGGATGGTTGCGCTGGATATCGCTCGAATTGAAGCTGGCTTGATTTTGATTGAGGTGGATTATACGTCGAGCAAAAAGGCACTGATTGAAGCGCAGAAATATTCGCCGGCGGAGATTGGGCTTGGAAAACTCGTGGACTTGAAGAAAGAGAATTTTGTCGGGCGCGATGCGCTGGAGCGGGAGAAGAAAAAGGGCGGAGCGGAACGGGCGCTCGTTGGGCTGGAGATTAATTGGAACGAGGTCGAGGCGCTGTACGACAAGATGGGAATGGCGCCGCAAGTGCCGAGCGTGGCTTCGCGCGTCGCGGTGCCTGTCTATCACAAGGGGAAACAAGTTGGGAAGGCTACCTCCACGACTTGGTCGCCGACTTTGAAGAAGATGATTGCGCTGGCTTGTGTGAATCGCGATCAGTCGTCGGTTGGGGCTACTCTGAATATCGAGATGACCGTCGAGGCCGTGCGACATACCGTTTCGGCGAAGGTTGTCGCTTTGCCGTTCTTTAATCCTGCGCGAAAGACCGTGGTGCCCGTTATTTAGAAGATTGGGGTTGAAGTGGCGGGTCTGTTTTAGCACAGAGGTCACAGAGTCCACAGAGAAGAACCGAGAAAGCCACGTCGATTCTGCAATCAGCATTCCTGCGTGAAGTGAATCCGATCGAAATGAAACGCGTTGGCGTGGCGTGGGTATGGGGTGCTCAGTGTGTTTTGGCGAATTGCTCGACGGAGGAGAGGATGGCGTCGAGTTTCGCGCGGTCGAGGAGTTGGCCGCGGAGGATTACGGCGCGGATTTTTTGGGTGTTGTGAATGTCGCCGAGGGGGTTGGCATCGAGGAGGAGGAGATCGGCGAACTTGCCTGGCTCGATGGTGCCTTGCGATTGGGATTTGCCGAAGAATTCGGCGGGTTGTTTTGTTGCGGCTTGCAGGGCTTGCATGGGTGTGAGGCCTGCTTGCACCAGGAGGGCGAGTTCTTCGTGGAGGCTGGAGCCCGGGAAGACGTAAGGGGCGGTGGTGTCTGTGCCGGCCAGGATGCCGACGCCTGCAGCATGCATTTTTCCTACGATGTTCAGCGATGCTTGCATGAAGCTGTTGCGAAGAGCGAACTCCTCTGGTGTAGCGCCCTTGTCGCGATCCTTCGCGCCTTTCTGCCAATTTTCCAGAACATGAGTTGGGATGTATTTTCGGCGTGGGTCGCGCGAGGGATCGGTTTCGGGCGTGGGGAACGCGTCGTTGCGGAGAAGAATCAGCGTGGGGACCTGCCAGGTGTGATTGTGAAGAAATTTCTCGATTAGCGCTGCGGCTTGTTGATCGGAATAGCTTTCGAGGAGTTGGCGCTGCCAGGAGACTTCGCGATTGACGGACTTCGCCATGGTTGGCCTTTTTGGCGCGGAGGCGAATTGTTTGCGGATGAGAGCCGGCTCATCGCTTGAGCAGGCACGGAGTACGCCGGTGAGATGCTCGATGCTTTTCTGGCCGGCGTCGGAGGCTTCAGCGGCGGTGACGTGGTCAGGGACATGGCCAACGAAAGTGATGTGCTCGCGGCGGCAGACTTCGGCGATGGCGAAATAGGCTTCGCGGGAGAGATTGGATTGGACTTTGATGAAGTCGGCGCCGCGGTAGGTGAGAGAGTGGACGTCATCGGCGGCCTGGGTGGCGTTGGTGACGACCAGGGATGGCTGGAAGAATGGAGGATCGCCGTCGAGGTACGGGCCGGCGAAGAAAATTCGCGGGGCTTGCAGCTTGCCGTGGTCAATTTCCTGGCGAAGCGTTTTGAGGGCGTCGAGATCGCCGCCCATGTCGCGGGCCGTGGTGATGCCGTTGGCTAGAAGAAGGGGGAGGATGAAGTCGCGGCTACCGGTGGGTTCGGAGGCGCCGGTGAGGTGGACGTGGGATTCGACGAGGCCTGGGATTAGGAATTTGCCGGTGGCGTCGACGATGGGGGTGTTGCTGGGCAGGGAGATCGAGGAGGAGGGGCCGATTGCGGCAACTTGCTGGCCTTCGAGGAGGACGGTCGTGTCTGGGCGCGGAGGAGTGCCGGTGGCATCGATGACGGTGGCGTGAGTGATGGCCAGGGTCGGGGTGTGTTGGGCGGAGCAGCCGACGAGGATTAGAGAAAGGAATACTAGGACGGAAGAAGTGGCTAGTGACGAGTGGCGAGTGGCGAGTGTAACCCCTCCCCCCCCGTTTTTTGTAAGTGTTGCATTTAAAAGAGTTAGCTGGCGCGTAAAACGTTTAGAATCAACACTTGTGAGATGGCTCGAAAGTGTTGATTTTAAAGGGGTTAGGTAGGCAGGGTCGAGCGGGTAAGGGGATCGGCATGGTGCCGCGGAAGTGGCTTGGGAATTGGCGCGGCGAGATGGACGGCTAACAAACACCGCCAATATTACCATGAACGTCAACATAATGTCAAGAGTTACTTTGGAGGCAATTCGAATCGTCTGTGGAAAAGTGGGTTAGTAAGAACCAAGAGAAAAGATTTACACAGAGTTCACCGAAGTAGCGGAGGGCACAGAGAAGAAGAAGCGGGTCCGTCGATGCGGTCGGGATGATGGCTGAATTGGTTGGCGGGCGGAAAAGAGGGGGCGGGCTGAAGCCCGCCGCTACAGCTACTGAAGGCGGTTGTATTTTTTTAGGACTTCGCGGAGTTTGTCGTGGGGTAGGGCGATTACTTTGTGGTTTTCGATGCCGGTCATGGTTTCGGCGGCGACCATGGCGTTGATTACGGCTTCTTCGGTGGCTTGGACTGTGGAGGCGAAGACGCGCTCAAGTTGGTCGTTGGGGAGCATTTTTAGATCGACCACGTGATCGGTCGCGGCTGCGCCTAGGTTGGCTGTCGAGAAGGCTATGAATATGTCGCCGGAGCCGTTGCCGGAGGTGCTGCCGTCGCGGCCGAGGCCTAGGGAGACGCGGCGGGCCAGGCGTTTGAGCTGGTGGGAGACGAGCGGGGCATCGGTGGCTACAACTACGATGATGGAGCCGCGTTCGAGGTCGCCGAAGGAGGCGGAGCTGTAGGCTGCATTTTCGGGAATTTCCAGGCCAACGGGGACGCCGGCGATGCGCAGATTCGGCCGGCGACCGTAATTGCATTGGACGAGGACTCCAACCGTGTAGGTGCCGGCGTCTTTGATTTCGAATTTGCGTGAGGAGGTGCCGATGCCACCTTTGAATTCGTTGCAGATCATTCCGGTGCCGCCGCCTACGCTGCCTTCTTCGACAGGGCCGCCGTGCGCGGAGTCGATGGCGTGGAAGGCGTCTTCGGGCTTGACGTGGAAACCGTTGATGTCGTTCAGCCAGCCGTCCCAGGTTTCGGCGACGACCGGGAGCGACCACCAGTAGCCGGTGGGATCGGGCTGGCCATGGTTGACGCGCCATTGAATGACGGCGTCGCGAACGACGCCTACGCTGTGCGTGTTGGTGATCATTACCGGGCCTTCGAGGAAACCGGATTCTTCGACCCAGGTTGTGCCGGTCATTTCACCGTTGCCGTTGAGGGACCACCAGCCGGCGAAAACGGGATTGGACATGGTGTCTTTTCCGCGGGGGAGAACGGCGGTCACACCGGTGCGCACGGGGCCTTTGCCGATTACTAGTTTTCCTTCGCCGGAGATTAGCGTGGCGTGGCCGACGGTGACGCCGGAAACGTCGGTGATGGCGTTGAGTGGGCCGGGCGTGCCGTCGAAGGGGACGCCGAGGCCGCGGGCGCGAGGCTTGGCGGTGGGCTGGTTCTGGGCGCCGAGCGAGAAAGCGACTAGAAGGTTGGCGCAGCTCAGAAGGATTAATTTGAAAGAATTGTTGCGCATGGATGGTTGGTCTCCTCTGCGAAATGACTTAGCGGACTGGCGAAAAAATGAACTGTCGCGGCGCATCAGTTTGGAAACACTTTCGCGAGGGCTGAAGCGAGCGCTTTTGCGATGAGCGTGGATTCTTGGGGCGTAATGATGAAGGGCGGGGCGAGAAGAATGTGATCGCCGCGGGCACCGTCGATACAGCCTTGCGTTGGATAGGTTAGAACGCCTACTTCCATTGCGGCGGTGCGAATTTTTTCGGCGATATTTTCGGATGGATCGAAGGGCGCGCGCGTGGATTTGTCGCGAACGAATTCGATGCCGAGGAGAAGGCCGAGGCCGCGGATTTCGCCGATGTTAGGATGCGAGGCGAGAGAGGCGAGTGCGGTCCGCAGAGTTTCGGATGCCGGGGTGACGCGCGCGAAGAGATTGTGGGACTCGATGTAATCGAGGACCGCGTTGCCTGCGGCGGTCGTTATCGGATGGGCTTGATACGTGAATCCGTGTTTGAAGGCGCCGGAGCCTTTTTCAAATGCTTTGACGACATTTTGCGCGATAAGAACGGCGCCGAGCGGAGCGTACCCGCTGGCGATTCCCTTCCCTGCGAGGATGATGTCGGGCTCGATGCCCCAGTGCTGAACGGCGAAGGGTTTGCCGGTGCGGCCGATGCCGGTCATGACTTCATCGGCGATGAGAAGGATGCCGCGCTGGCGGCAAATTTCGGCGATGCGAGTGGCGTAGCCTTCCGGCGGGACAGCCGCACCGAGTGTTGCGCCAACCACGGGTTCGAAAATAAATGCGGCGGCCGTGCCTGCGTCGTTCTCCGAGAGTGCTGACTCCAAGTCATAGGCGCATGCGAGGTGACATTCGGGAAAAGATTTGTCGAATGGGCAGTGGTAACAAAAACAGGGGGCGATGTGGCCCCATTCTGCGAGCAGGGGCTGATAGAGCGCGCGGCGCAGGAGGTTTCCGCTGAGGGTCATCGCGCCGAGGGTGCTGCCGTGATAGCTCTGGCGGCGTGAAAGAATTCTGTAACGGCTGGCGTGGCCGTTTTCGAGGTGGAATTGGCGAACGAGTTTGATGGCGGTTTCTGTGGCTTCGGAACCGCCCGAGGTGAAGTAAACGCGGCCGCCTTTTTGGAAATTTGGCGGAGCGAGCGCGAGCAAACGGGCCGCAAGTTTTTCGCCAGGCGCAGAATGGAATTGCGAGGTATGGGCGAACGCCAGTTGCGCGGATTGCTGGCCCATGGCGTGGCCGATTTCGGGAACGCCGTGGCCAATATTGATGACGGCGGCCTGGCCTGCGGCGTCGAGAAATTTGCGGCCATCGGCGGTAAAAATCCAGGAGCCTTCGCCGCGGACGGCGATGGGAACTGATTTGTGGAAGTTGCGCGGAAAGAGAGCGGCGTCGTTTGACATGCGTGCTCGACGAGGGATTGTAGCAGAGTCGCGGGACAACCCCTGGGCGGGGAACGCAACACCAGACAATGTGGCCGGGCTTGATTTCCGGTTTGTGTGCAGCAATCATGCTAGTCGGGGCAAATTCGAGGGAGAACCGTTGATGCTAAAGCGTATTGGTTGTTGGACTTTACTGGCGATTGTTCCGTGCCTTTTTTTTGCGAATAGGACGAAGGGACAGGACGCGAGAAAGTCGATTCGCCTGGCTGTCGATGTGCGTGACGCGGCGAAATACGTCTTCCACGCCAAGGTGACGTTTCCGGTGGCGGCAGGACCACTGACGCTGGTGTATCCGAAATGGATTCCTGGCGAGCATTCTCCGGTGGGGCCGATTGCAGATTTGACGGGGCTGATCTTTCGAGTGGCTGGGAAAGAGATTGAATGGCGGCGCGACGACGTGGATATGTTCGCGTTTCATTGCCAGATACCGGCTGGCGGCAGCGAACTGGAAGTTTCGCTGGATTATCTTTCGCCCACGGGCGCCAGCGCGGGGCACGAAACGCCGTCCGCAACGGCGCAACTGGCGCTTTTGAACTGGTACATGGTTCTTTTGTACCCGCAGGGGGCGCGCAGCGACGATTTGACGTTTGAGGCGAATTTGCGCGTGCCGGACGGTTGGAAATTTGGAACGGCATTGCCCGTCTCGAAAGAATCTTCAGAGGGAATTCAGTTTCTGCCGGCAACGCTGACCACTTTGATGGATTCGCCTGTGCTTACGGGAGCGCACCTGCTCACCATCGATCTCTCCAAAGGACAGCAGCCACCACATTTTATTCACATTGCGGGCGATAGTGCGGCTGCCATCGTCGCGGAGCGAGAAGAAATTCGGCACTGGCGTCAACTCGTTGCAGAAACCGGAGCGCTTTTTGGGGCGAGGCACTACCGGCGTTACGACTTTTTGCTGACGCTGAGCGATAACTTGCCGACCGACGGAGTGGAACACCACGAGTCCAGCGACGATCGCATGCCAGAGCGGGCGCTGCTCGATCCTGAGATTTTCGAAACACAGATTGATTTGCTGCCGCACGAATTTTTTCATTCGTGGAATGGAAAATACCGGAGACCCGTCGGCCTTACGACTCCGGACTACCAGGCTCCGATGAAGGGCGATCTGCTGTGGGTGTATGAAGGGCTGACGCAATACTACGGCACGATACTTTCGGCCCGGAGCGGTTTGTGGACGCCGGAGAAGCTGCAGGAGAACATCGCTTATGTTGCGGCGTATTTGAATGAGCGGCCCGGACGCGCGTGGCGAAACCTGCAGGATACGGCGATTGCGGCGCAACTTCTTTATGGGGCGCGCGCGGAAGGCTCATCGTGGCGGCGGGGGGTGGACTACTACGATGAGGGCACTATGATCTGGCTGGAAGCCGACACGATCATTCGGCGGGAGAGTAAGGGCAAGGCTTCGCTGGATGATTTTTGCAGAAAATTTCATGGGGGTGAGAACACTGGGCCGAAAGTAGTGCCCTACACATTTGAGGATGTCGTCGCGGCGTTGCAGGCGATCACTCCTTATGACTGGCACGGCTTTTTTGCGCAACGATTGAACACGCACGGACCTGGTGCGCCATTGGGCGGACTGGAAAACAGCGGATGGAAACTCAATTACGACGACACGATGAATGAACATCAGGCGGCGGAAGAATCGGTGGGGCGCACGACGGACGTGCAGTTTTCGCTTGGGTTCATTGCGCATGATCCTGGGGGCGAGGAGAGCGACGAGGTGAGCGACGTGATTCCGGGTTCGCCTGCGGCGCAAGCCGGGATTGCTCCGGGGATGAAGCTGATTGCAGTGAATGGGCGAAGATGGAATCCGGACGGTTTGCGCGAAGCGATCCGGCAGGCAAGCGGGGGGCACGAACCGATTGAACTTTTGATCGAGAATGAAGATTTCTTCCGTACTTACAAAATCGATTACCACGGTGGCGAGCGGTATCCACACCTGGAACGGATCAGCGGGAAGCCCGACCTGCTGAGCGACATCGCGAGAATGAAGGCGGCGGCTGTCGCGATGCCGGTAGATTGAGCGAGGCCGCTCCAGCTTCGGCAGAACCCTCATCATCCGGCGGGCTGGTTCGAACGATTGGGCGCTGGAGTCTCGCGGCGTTGATGCTCAACACGATGATTGGCGCGAGCATCTTTGGGCTGCCATCGATCATCGCCGGCTATCTTGGAAAACTTAGCCCTCTTGGATATTTCGTTGCGTTTGCCGGCGTGGCGGTGATTGCCGCTTGTCTGGCGGAGGTTTCTTCTTACTTTCAGGAGGCTGGCGGACCTTATTTGTACACGCGGGTTGCGTTTGGGCGATTCGCGGCGATTCAGATTGGGTGGCTTACATGGCTTTCGCGGATTACGGCGTGCTCGGGTGTGGCAAATCTTTTTATTACTTACCTTAGTTCGTTTTTCCCTGCCGTGAATGGCCCGTTGGTGCGGGGAATTATTCTGACCGTGCTCATTGGGCTCCTGGCGGCGGTGAATTATCGCGGCGTTAGCGGCGGAAACGCGCTGAGCAACTTTTTTACGATCACTAAGGTGCTGCTGCTGGGGCTTTTTGTTGTTAGCGGGTTGACGGCGCTGGCGCTGCATCCGGGAATACGCGTGGTGCCGGCGACGGTTCCGAACACGGCTGCAAATTGGTTTCAAGCAGTGCTCCTGATGGTTTATGCGTATGGGGGATTTGAGGCAGCGCTGTTTGCTTCAGGCGAGGCGAACGATCCGCGGAAGGATGCGCCGGTGGCATTGTTGATCGCCATGGTGACGGCCACACTGCTGTACATTTCCGTGCAGGTCGTCGTGATTTACACGCTTGCGAATCCGGCAGCCACCACAAAGCCCGCAGTGGATGCGGCGCGGCAGTTTCTTGGACCGATTGGCGTGACTCTGGTGGCGGTGGGCACGCTGATTTCTGTGTACGGCTATTTGAGCGCGAACATGCTGCACACGCCTCGCGTCACGTTCGCCATGGGAGAACGCGGGGACTTCCCTTCGTTTTTTGCTGCGATTCATCCGCGGTTTCGGACACCGCACGTGTCGATTGTGGTTTTTGCGGTGATGATCCTCGCGTTCTCGATTGGCGGAAACTTCCGTTGGAACGCTTCGCTCTCCGCGATTTCGCGGCTTTTCATGTACGGGGCCGTTGTGGCCGCGCTGCCTGCGCTGCGATGGAAGCACATACAAGGGCGCACGTTTCGTTTGCCAGGAGGATTGTTCTTTGCGGCGCTGGGACTGGCGTTCACCGCAGTGCTGGTGGTGCAGATGCATCGGGCCGAATTCATCGTGATGTCCATCACGATCGCGATTGCGGGCTTGAACTGGGTTTGGGCGAGGGGCCGCGCGCTTGGAATCGAGCGGGAATCGTGACATCATCCACAGTTCCGCACGGGGAAAACGCGACCCGCCGTAGTTCAATGGGAGGAAACAGAATGAAACGAGCTATTTTGCGCAGCAGTTTGTTCGTCGCTGCGGTGTTGGCGGGCCAGTTGGCGCTGCGTGCTCAGGAGGCGGCGAGGCACGCCATTACATTCGACGACTTGATCCGCATGCACCGCGTGGGGGAAGCGCAAATATCGCCCGACGGGAAATGGGTGGCGTATACAGTTTCGACGCCGGATATGGATGCGAATCGCGGCGCGAGCAACATCTGGATCGTGCCGACGAGCGGCGGAGCGGCGCTGCAATTGACGCAGAGCGGGCATGATACGTCGCCAGTTTGGTCGCCGGGCGGGAAGACGATTGCATTTTTGTCGTCACGGAGCGGGGATTCGCAGGTGTATTTGCTGTCGATGGATGGTGGAGAGGCGAAACCGTTGACCCAACTTTCGACGGGCGCGGACATCGTGAAGTGGTCGCCGGATGGGAAGACGATTTTATTCACCTCGGGCGTATATCCGGATTGCAAAGACGATGCCTGCAACAGCGCGCGGGACGCGGAGAAAGAAAAAGACAAGGTGAAGGCGCACGTCGCGGAGCATCTTCTTTACCGTCACTGGACGCATTGGAACGACGGCAAGCGGAGCCATCTTTTTGTTGTGGCTGCGGACGGCAGCGGAGCGCCGCGCGATCTGACGGTTGGCGCAAACTATGACGTGCCGCCGGATGAGCGCGGCGGTCCCGCAGATCTGAATTTTTCTCCGGACTCCAAGGAGATTTGTTTTACGGCGGTGACCGATACTGTGGAAGCCATCAGCACGAATGGCGATTTATTTGTGGTACCGGTAGCGGGCGGAGAGATAAAGAAAATTACAAGCCAGCCCGGTTTTGATGGAGGGCCCGCGTATTCGCCGGATGGAAAGTTTATTGCTTATCACGCGCAATTGACGCCGGAGGACGAATCGGACCGGTGGCGCGTGATGCTTTATGGGCGAGCGACGGGGAAAATCGAGAACTTGTCGGAAGGGTTCGACCGCAGCGCGAATGAAGTGATATGGTCGGCGGACAGCAAGACGATTTATTTCACGGCGGAAAACGAAACACTGCAGCCGATTTATGCGATGGCGGCGCATGTTGGAGCCGAACCCAAGAAGATTGCTGCGGACGCTTACAACCTGAGTGTTTCGTTCAGCGGTGACGGCAAGACCATGGCGTTTGAACGCACAAGTTTGACCATGCCAGCCGAAATTTTTGCGGCATCGAGCGACGGCAGCGGCGTGCGGCAACTTACTCATCACAACGATTCGATTCTAGCCTCGCTCAAGATGAACGAGCCGGAAACTTTCTGGTTTGAGGGAGCGGGCGGGACACGCGTACAGGCCATGATGATCCGACCTCCGGATTTTGACGCGACAAAGAAATATCCACTGGTGGTGGTGCTGCACGGCGGGCCGCAAACGATGTCCTCGAACGCCTGGGGCTATCGCTGGAACCAGCAAGTGTTTTCCGGCGGCGGCTACGTGACGCTGATGATCAACCGGCGCGGCTCGACCGGCTACGGGCAGAAATTCACGGATGAAATCATCAATGATTATGGCGGCAAAGCGTATGTCGACGTAATAAACGGCGTAGACTTCGTATTGAAAAAATATCTGTACCTCGACGGAACGCGCACGGCGGCGGTGGGCGGGTCCTACGGCGGCTACCTGGCGGATTGGATCGCGACGCATACGGGGCGCTTCAAGGCGATCATCAGCCACGCCGGCATTTACGACAAAGCCTCGATGTATGCCACGGAAGAGCTGTGGTTCGAAGAACACGACACGCAGGGCACGCCGTGGACGAATCCGGAGAGCTTTCACAAGTGGTCGCCGATGACTTACGCGAGCGAATTGGGGAAATTCAAGACGCCGACGCTGGTGATCGCGGGCGAAGGCGATTATCGAGTGCCGTACACGCAATCGCTGGAATTTTTCAGTGCATTGCAGAGACAGGGCGTGCCTTCAAAGCTGGTTGTTTTTCCGGATGAAGGTCATTGGATCCTGAAGCCGCAGAACAGCCGGTTCTGGTACAAAACATTTCTGGATTGGCTGGGGACGTATTTGAAATAGATTGCGATTTTCAGTTTTCAAGCCCATGCGGCGAACAATCGCTGCAACGCGCGGCGCGCAAAGCGGAAGAGATGAAAGAGTAAGAACGCCGAGAACGCCAAGAGTGCGACGACAACGATGGTGGTTACCAACGGATGCGCGGTGGCCATCCACGTCAGCCAAACCGCCAGGACGTCTTCTCCGAGGCTCAAAGCCCAATTGGTGAACGGTTCCGGAACGGTGTTGACCGCCGCGCGCGCGCTGGATTTCGTTCCATGAGAAGTGAGCGCGACACCGCCAGCGAGAAGCGCCGCGGCCCAGCGCCACTCCGCGGGCGCGGCGCTCACTGCGCTGTATGCGAGCACGGCGGCGGCAGGCGGGCGAATGAACGTGTGCACCACGTCCCACGCAGTGTCGACGTAAGGCACCTTGTCCGCGAAGAATTCCAGAATGTAAAGCGCGATTGCAATTGCCAGGACCCAGGTGCGGGAGAGCCCTTGAAGCGATGGCGGAAGATGGATAATTCCGAAGCGCTCCAGCAACCCGAGGGTGGCTACAGTGGCGTAAAGATTCAGGCCGGAAGAAAATCCGGCGCCGAGGGCCAATCCCAATGTTTCGATGGGATTCATTCCCGCCCATCATAGCAAGCCAAGATAGCCCTTGTGGACGGTAACTTCTGCTCATACAAGAGTCACGTTTTAATTGACCGGTCGGCGCGGGACAGCAATGCTGTAAAGAAGGCGGTCGTCCATGTTCGGCTTAAGCCACCTTTTCTATCCTTGGGGATTGATCTTGCAAGGCATCGCGTTGGTGCACTTCCTGCGGCGCCGGCCGGACGGCTATTGGTTTTACGTGATTTTCTTCGGTAGTTTTATCGGCGCAAGCGTGTACATCGTCGCGGAAGTGTTGCCCGATCTCGGCCTGCTGCGCGGCGTATTTCAGGGCTTTGGGCGCAGTTCGCGCATCAAAATCGTGGAAACGCAAATTCTGGATAATCCTTCGGCGGCCAACTACGAAGAACTGGGCGAGCTTTACAAGGACCAAAAACAATTTGCCAAAGCGCGCGAGGCGTTCACGAATGCAATTGCAGCGCGCAGCGATTCCGCATACACATTTTATTATCGCGCGCAGGCTTCGCTGGGATTGGAAAACTACGCGGCCGCGATTGCGGACCTGGAGCGTGTCGTCGCCAGCGACCCCAAGTTTGATTACTACCGGGCCGCGGGACTACTCGCCGATGCTTATGCGCGAACCGGCCAACTGGACCGCGCTGCACATCAATATGTCGACGTGACACAATTTTCCACGACCACCGAAACGCTCTACAACTATGCCTATTTCTTGAAGCTGCAAGGCCGACCCGAAGAAGCGCGCGAGTGGGCGCAAAAGTTGCTGGCAAAAAAGCGCACGCTGCCGCGCTACATGCAGCGTTATGAACGGCCGTGGTTCCGCAAAGGCAAAACTCTCCTCAAGGAATTAGCCGCAGCCTGAACCGGACCTCGAAGGATTTTCTGGCGGCGCGCATGGGCTTCAGGCGAGCTCTCGCAAGCGGTGTTCCCACTTGTCACTCTATGTACTAAGATAAGGCCGTTGGCAGTCCTGAAGTGTCGTCCAAGCACCGGCTTCTGGCTTGGGAGAGGCGAATCACGGATTCAGCACAGCGGGTTCACAGATGTGAAGTGGTGCGCCCCATTCGCCGAGCGCGGAGTGTCGAGGAGATGTTTGTTTGAAAACCAGCCAGTCAGGCGTCCACCGCTGGTACAGTTGAGGCTGTCGGAGGCGGGCAGAGTATGTCCATGATCCCGGGGTTCGAGTACGACCTGTTCGTAAGCTACGCGCACGCAGACAACGCATCTACGGAGGAACCGGAAGGATGGGTCACGCAGTTCGTTAGTCGGCTGAGAACGGCGCTGTGCCAGAGATTAGGCGCGTCTCGAGAACTTTCGGTGTTCTGCGACAGCAACGAGGTCCGGGCCAATTCCAGGCTGCCGGACCTGATCAAAGCCACAAAGAGCTCGGCGCTTTTTCTGGCGATCGGCTCGCCAAGTTATATAGCGCAGGACTGGACCAATCGAGAGCTTGAGTCGTTCATTGCGCAGAATGAGGACCTGTCGCGCCTTTTCATGATTGAGTATTTGCCCCTGAACGCCGAAGAGCGGTATCCCTCGCCTCTGGATGAAAATATCCATCTTGAATTTTGGAGAGCGTCCGGGCCCCGCAGTATTCCGATGCCCTTGTCCATACACAGAGATCGGGACGAATTCTCGACGCTGATTCATACCCTGGCTGCCGATCTGGGCAAGAAGTTGTTTTCGCTTCGGCTGCTCCCACGTTCACCGAGAGTACAGGCGCAGACGGAGAGGGCGATGCCGCGTGCGGAATCGTCTGCGAATGTCAAAGCGGCTGGCCAGACCGAGTCGACTAAGCGAACGGTTCTGCTGGCGCAAACCACCGAAGACCTCGAGGACGAAGTCGATCAGCTGCGCAGTTTTCTCCAGCAGTACGCGGAGGAAATCGCAGTTCTTCCCGTTGGCGGGTATCCCCAGGGTGGCGAGGCGTTTAAGTCTGCGTTTCAGAGCGACATAGGGCGAACAGACCTGTTCGTGCAGTTACTTGGGAAGCGTGCTGGCCGCGTCCCCCCTGACCTTCCGGAGGGGTATACGCGGTTCCAGTCCGAACTCGCAAAATCCTCGAACGTCCCGCGACTGCAATGGCGGCGGCCGGATGTCGATCCGGAGTCCGTGACGGATTCCACGTATAAGGCGATTCTCAAGTCGGAAACGGTGATCGCCTCTGGGCTGGAGGCGTTCAAACTTCAAATTCTGAAGGAAATTCGCAAAAGCAAAGAGAAGGAAAAAGTTCGCAAGGTCAAGTTTTCGACGGTCTTCATTAACGCCGACAGCAACGACCTGGAAATTGCGAGAGAGGTTGAGAGGGAGTGCGTGCAAAACGCGTTGACGGCGATATTGCCGGCCACAGGACCCTCCAGCGAGGAAACTCGACGAGACCTGGAAGAGAACCTCATTGATTGTGATGTGCTGCTGTTTTTCTACGGCAATACGACCCAGGCATGGATTCGCCATCAACTGATGCGTTTCAACAAGGTGCGACCGCAAAGAGAATCGAGCCCCAAGCTGCTTGCGATTTGCAGCGGGCCGCCGCCTAAACCGGAGATCGGCATCAGCTTCCCGGACGCTCGGGTGATTGACTGCCCCACCGGCTGGAATATCGAGGCGATAAAGAAACTCATCACGGAGCTTGGCGAATGAGTCTTCCCAAGCGGCTACCGTATCCCGGCCTTCGTGCTTTTACCCGGGAAGAGTCGGACCTCTTTTTTGGGCGCGAGAGTTCGATCGATACGATGGTCGACTGCCTGGCGGCCGATCGGTTCATGGCCGTGCTTGGCCCGTCTGGCAGCGGTAAATCCTCGTTAGTACGCACAGGCCTTCTGGACGCTCTTGAGCTGGGTCTTCTTTCCCGGGCTGGTTCGCACTGGAAGATTGCCGATATGCACCCGGGCGGCCAGCCGATGAACAAGCTTGCGGGCGCCTTGCTTTCCGTCCGGACGGGCCCTCCTGCGGATCAAACCGAACTTGACCTCATGACCGCGTATCTTCGGCAGGGGCCGCGGGCAGTTGTGGAGTGGGCGAGCGCCGGAAATATTCCGGATGGATATAACCTCCTACTTTTGGTCGATCAGTTTGAAGAGCTGTTTCGCTACGCCGACTACGCCCAGCGGGAAGAGGCAGAGGCGTTCGTCGCAACGCTGCTGGAGAGTTCGTCGGCGCGCGGAGTCTCCATCTATGTTGTTCTCACCATGCGATCGGAGTACCTGGGCGCCTGCGCCACGATCGAAGGTCTCGCGGAACGGATCAGCGCTGGGCTTTACCTCGCGCCACGGATGGATCGCGACGAATGCCGCGAGGCGATTGAGGGACCTGCCAGCGTCGTTGGCTTCAAAGTCGAAAATGCGCTGGTGAACCGGCTGTTGAATGATTTGGGAAGCTTCGCGCCTTGGCAGGTCGGTGAAGAAAGCGATCTGGCGACACGTTTGGCGCGGCAGGCGGACCAGCTGCCGTTGATGCAGCACGTCCTCAATAGGCTTTGGCTTCGCGCATCGGCGCAACCAGGCGGAGGAGCGGTAGAGCTGAAGCTCGCGGAATATGAGCAGATCGGCGGACTCTCCGGAGCGCTGGACGCGCACGGCGCTGAGGTGATTGCCGAGCTGGGTTCTAGCCGCCTGATTCAAATCGAGAGAATCTTTCGGGCGCTGGTTAGCGGGAGCACTCCTGCGACCGCCGTAAGACGGCCATGCCGGATGAGCGAGCTGATCGAGGCTGCGGGCGGCCGAAGGGATGATGTGGTTGCGGTCGTGGACGCTTTCCGGGCGGCAGGGTGCAACTTTCTGCGCACCACGGGGGAATCACTCTCGGACCACGTGATTGTCGACATTAGCCATGAAAGCCTGATCCGGCAATGGACACCGCTACGGGAATGGCTGGAGAACGAGGGGCGAGCAGGAGCGGCCTGGAGACGGCTGGCTGCGGCCGAAGAGCGTTACTCGAAGCGCGAGGGTGGTCTCCTTACCGGCTTGGACCTTCAGAACATGGCAGCCTGGTGGGAGTCTTCGGCACCCACTCCGTCGTGGGCGGCGCGCCATGGTGGGCAATTCGAGACCGTGCGTAAGTTCCTGGAGGAAAGCAAGCGCGCGGAGGCTCTCCGTGTTGAGGCTGAGGTAGCGGAACAGTTGAGTGAACGCCGCCGCCTAATTCGTTTCGCCATAGGAGTCTCTGTAGCCCTGGTCATCTTCGTGGGTTTGGGCATTTGGAACTTCATCTCGATTCGAAAGCTGAAAGCCACACAGGCAGCGCTCGCCGAAAAAAACGACGAGGTCGCCCGAGCGAGTGACGCTCTCAAAGAACAATTGCGTGTGACATCCAGCCTGACGAAGTCTTTGAGGGAGATGGTAGAACACCACAGAGGCGAAATCGGCGCGAGCAATCTGGAATTGGAATTATTAACCAAGATAGGGGAAATTCAGTCCGCCGCAAAACAGCATCAGGAAACCGACGATGCCGACATCGCCGCGGTCGAATATCGAACAGGCTTCGCTTTCGAAACCGTCGGTGATGCAAAACGAGCTTTGGACAGCTATGGCAGGGCATTTGAAAAAGGACGCAAGCCTATCGCGGACAAGCTTGCCGCAGGGCAGCCGCTCGCGGAAGCTGACGAGGTAAATTTCCTCTTAAATGGCTGCCGGTATGCCTGGTTCTTGTTGGATATCGGGGAGAACAAGAAAGGCGACGCGGTCCTCGACGAAGTGAGGAATCTTGTCGGCCAGCGCGAGGGCCAAGCCTCAAGTCCAAGGCTCCTGATAGCCTACGCGCGGCTCGAAAACCTGGAGTCCAGAGACGCGCTGGACCACAAGAAGATAGACGAGGAAAAGAACCATAACCTGGCTTCATTCAATCTCGCTCGTCGCGCGATGGCTGTATCCAATTCCGACGCTGACCCCGACGATACTGGCTTCGTATCCCGAGTCTATAGATACCGTGCGTCGTACGTGGAAGGGGCTGAAAAAGAACGCCTCAAGGAGATGTCCTGCAAGATCGGAAACCGCCTGGCAAAAGAACATCCTGGCGATTTGCGTTCAATCAAGGCGCGCTCCGAGTGTCTTTTGGAGCAAGCCTGGACCGCGCGCGGCAAAGTGAAAAGCGAGGATGGCGAGGAAAAGAAAGCGCAAGCCCATCGTGAAGCCGCAGAATTGATACGCGCGGCGGAAGAAATTGTTGAGGGTGGCCTGCAAGCGGATTCTAAAGAGCAGGAGTTACTGCTGTCCATGGCGACCTTCGAGAATTTTCTTGGAAACATGGCGTGGGACGAATCAAAGGAAGCCAACGATAGTAAGAGCAGAGAGCGTTTCGCGCACGCCATGTCCGCGAAGGAGTACATCGTAAGAGCGCTGAGCGGCAGGACTTTGTTCCAATCCACCACTACGCAGATGAAGGATCTCTACAATGGCTGCTGCAAGTGGCTGGACTCTTCCAATTTTCCAAATCCGAACATTGAACATGGATTTTACAAAGAGATCGTGGAGGCTCTCACTCTGACCTTGGGATCCTTCCCCAATGCGCCTAGTTTTGCCTACGTTGCCGCCGATGCCTCCGTCCATATGGCGGATGCCGCCAGAAACGATAACGATGCTGAGAGAACCAAAGAGGCGATTGATGATTTAACGAAAGCGATTGACCTGCTCGACAAGAGCGGAACCATTCACAACATACATGACTTGTCGACTTGGTCCGACGACTTTTCGACGTATTGCGCCAACTACAATGAGCGGGCAACTCTCTACGCTTCCACGGGCCAGTTAGACCGCATGGTTCGCGACATCAAGAAGATGGAGGAGCTTTGCAAGCCCGCTTTGGAGAAATATCCCTGGGACATTTATTTGAGAAACTCATTCCGGCTAAACGCCAGGGTCGCCGGCAAGGCATTTTATGACGCTCATCAGTACGATCAAGCCAAGCCTTACCTGGAGTATGCCTCGCACTGGGTAGTTCGAGAAAGCTCCTTGCTTCTGGCCGACATGTATCGGGAAGGCAAAGGTGTTAACAAAGACGAGCAGGAAGCAAACAAACTTGCGACTTTGGCTGCAGGACAACAATTGACCAGCGTCAGACTCGATGCGGATTATGCCGGGAAGAAGGGCAAGTTTACTGTCTACGCCCTCGATTGGCCGGAGGAGTATCCCTACAAGGACAAGGGGATCGACGATCAAGTTACGCTGCTGAAGGAAGGATACAACGGTACTCTACCTTCCGAGGAGATTCAGAAACTTCGTACCTGCCAAAAGATCGCGAAAGAGGATAAGACTCCCTTTGCTCGAGTCGTCTTTTTTTATTACAACTTTGATGACGAACCGGGTTCCGAAACGAACGAGCAGGCGAAACAACAGTTTGAGCAGGCCAAGCAACTGTATGCGCGCGCCAGAGCCTTGGACGAACAAGGGAGACCCGCGGACGCCGTCAAAGCTGCCGACGATGCTCTGGCCCTGGAACCACAATCGATCAGTATTCTGAATCTGGCCGAAAACATCCGCCATGATGAACTATTCGAATATGACAAGGCGTTTGAGCTCAATGCGAGACGTGTGAAATTGGGGACCGGAGGTTTTGATTTCGTCGAAAAGCATCTGACGACCTCCCAGTTCGCTGGCTGCGCAGACCGTGCGGCCGTCCTGGAGGAAGCAACCAGCAAAAGATTGCGGCTGGTCATGTCCACTTTTGAATTTGCCTGCCTGGCCGCGGACCACAAACACGATGCTGCCATGACTGTCGGCCGCCGGCTGCGCAGAGACGTTGTCGGCCTTGAAAAAGTTGGCTGGACATTCACGGGGACGAGGCATTTTGTAAGCACCAGCCCTGCGTTTGCCGATAAGGCGCCCCAATGGGGCAGTCTTTTCCAAGCGCTGGAGGATGGCGACGAAAAGAAGGCGGTCGCGGCACTCGATGCGCTCGGCGTGCCTGAGCCGGACAAAAAATGACGTTGGACGCAGGACAGCTTGTCCCGGTTTTCCCTGATTCATCGCGAAGGCGCGCTGACTGCTATCCCATCCAGTGCAGCAGCCGCGAAAGGTAGAGTTCGCCTTGCCTCGCGCCATCGCCGCGGAATAAGCAGCCTAGACACCCTCCGGCGCCAGCAATTCGCGGTAAGGTTTGCCCCCTCATTCGCATCAATAGATATATGGAACCGGTGTTTTGCTCATGCCCCAGGCCTGTTCCAGGAGTAGACCGCGATGAACTCTTCAGGTGCCTGACATGATGCCGCAGCGAGCCATTTTGAGAGAAGTCCCCTTTTGGAGAGTACAACTAATTTGGTTGACGGCACTTGGCTCGTCTCCTAGAATTCGACGACTCGAAATTCAAGCAAGCATGATGATTTCCTCTCCCATGAGCACAGTTGGATCTCCATCAAAAAAGACTTTCCAGGTTCCCGAACCCGTCAAGGAATGGTTCGACTCCGGGCGAAGAGGGGACGGTATCCCCCCTGCCGCCGTTAGGGATTGGATGGGAGAGGTTGTCCGGACCCATTACCGAGTCTTCTATTCCATCGCCTACGGCTTTGTGCACAACCGTACGACTGCCGAAGATCTGGTCCAGAATGCGGTCATGAAGGCGCTGCAAGCCATAACCAAATTGAAAGAGCCTGACTCCGTAGTTGGCTGGCTCGCGGCAATCACCAGAAACTCCTGTTTTGAAGAATTTCGGCGCAAAAAAGGCAAATGGGACGAGCCGGTCGAAACGGCTGTTGGATTGGAATCGGTCAACAATGCGGATGTGAATCTTTTCGAAACGCAGCACCTCGTTCTCCAGGCCATCGAATCTCTGCCGGAAAATCAAGCCATCGTGATTCGCTTGCGCTTCCTCGAAGACTTGGACCTGGACGAAATTGCTGAGCGCGTCGGACTTCGCAAAAACACGGTCGAAGTCCGCATCCATCGAGCACTCGCCGCGCTTGCCAAAAACTCACGCCTGCTTGCATTGAAAGGAGAATCTCAATGAAACCCAAAGAACTCCTTTCGGAATACTTGAACTCACGATTAAGCAGCGCAGACCTCCGGACGCGACTGGCATCAGACAATTCCCGGGAGGCGCAGGCGACGCTCAAAATGCTTGAGGTGGAAGACACCTGCCGCAATGCCTTAAGCAAATTGCAGCCGGCGGATGAAGGTGCGGAGCAACTGGTGGACATGGTTCTTACGGCAGACAACTGGGTCCGTGTCCCCGATCAAAAGCAGGAAGGCATGCGCGGCTGGTTCGCCGGGCTGGTGCCCGCCATGGACGTCGGCGGCCGAATGAAACCAGAGAAAACCGCAAAGAAAAGCGCGAAGCCGAAAACAGGCAAGAAGAAGACCCAGCCGCGAAAAAAATCCTCGCCTAAACCAAAGAAGAAGAAGCGATAGGCATTGCTATTGGTTGGGCGAAGCGAGAGATGCAACCGCGCAACCAGTAAGACTTCACTGCGCTCACTCCAGATAGAACTCATTTCCTTGGGCCAAAAGGCCAGGAATCTTTCCACGGCGGACCGATGATCCGAAGACAGGCAGGAATGGTGTAGCAATTGGCGAGGCCAGACGAGCTTTGTAACGAGGATACCCAAGCAGAAGAAACTCTTGTCGGCCCGAGGCTGAAAAGCTTATCGGCCTTGCTCAACGGGATGCGCCTTAGGTACAGGCTCCCCGCATTCCAATCCGCAAGGCCGATCTCGCCACAATGAGGTAGGAAATGATTTGCGGTCTACGAAAGCCGGCGCAAGGCCAGCAACGTGAAATCGTCCGAGAAACTGGACTTCGAAGTATAGGCCGCAACATCTTCGCGACAACTCCTCACCAATTCCTCGAGGGGAAGGTGTCTGTTCTCGTGAGCCACTTTAGCCAGGCGCTCGTGTCCATACTCATTATCTTCGGCGTCGCGCGCTTCCGTGAGTCCGTCCGTGTAGCAGAGCATGGTTTCTCCAAGCTCCAGGCGAACCTGCGACACCTCATAGCCGCTGTCAAAAAAGAGTCCCAGCGGCATGCCCTTGGCTCCCGCGGACGCCACGCGCTCGACGCCACCATCGCGCAAAACAAGCGGCGGAAGATGTCCGGCATTGATCAATTCAAATGTTCCCTTTGCCGTGGCACGGCCACAAAGAAGCGTAGCGTAGTGCCCGGAGGTCTGGACGCACTGACAAAAAATGCGGTTCGCACGATCCACAAGTTCCGCCAGGGGCAGCTTGAGCTCCAGCAACGTCCGGAACAGCGCATGCAGCCGGCAGGTCGTCATGCAAGCCGTGATGCCCTTTCCCATGGCATCGCCAAACATGATGAAAACTTCTCCCGGATTCGCACGAACGAGATCGCAGTAGTCGCCGCTCAGTGGACCGGAAGGTATAAATTCATAAAAAATATCCCAAGCCTCGTGGTGAAAGCGAGATTCCGGCATTAATTCCGCCTGGACATCCCTGGCTCGCTTGATGTCCTGGTCAACCTCTTGAGTACTGCCGCTCGACCATGGCGCGAGGCTGATTCCTTTGCCGAGCACATCTTCCGGCAAGGCGGTGGTGGCGATCAATTCCGCAAACGCCTGGTCCCGAAAAATTTTCTTCATTTGTTCCGCTGGCAAATGGGAAACGCACTGCTTCTGCAATGGGTTGGCGAGCAGTTCATGTTCATCTATTTTTTGCCCGCAAACTTCGCAAACGCCGTAGCTGCCGGCATCGAGCCGTTTTAGCGCCGAGTCGACTTCCGCAAGCCGTTGGATAAAGCTTTGATTGGCGCCGGAAGGCTCCATGATGGCCACAAGTTTTTCCCGGCGATCGTTGAGAACCTGACGAATCGGAATGGACAAGGCTGTCATTGGTTTTCTCCAGCGCTGCGCGCGTTCCATCGGGTCAGCTCGGCGTTCGAACGGCCGTGAGAAATGTGCGGGCAGCGGCATCCGGGCATTTCCGGGAAATTAAGATTGGCCTTGTGAATGGTAAGCAAGCCGGAACCAGGAAAGCAAATGCAACCGCCAGACTTGAGATCGTGCCCAAAACGCGATGTGCTCAAGGCGTGCCTCCCTGGGACCGAACCGCTGAAATATCGGTCTAATTAGGAGATGCGTTCCACCTCCAAAAACTTACAGCCCTAAGCCCCAGGATTAGTCGGTTGTGGTAACTTCTTCGGTCAGGCTGCATTCTCTTCCGAAGGTAGAAAGGTTGGTCGGTGTCGACGAGCTTACGCAGCTTTCACGAAATTCAGGCCATTCTCACTTCGGATAACCCTCCCAGCACACGGGTTCTTTATGAGCTTTGGGAGCAGCTCGGGTCGGGCACGACCGCAACCACCGATTCGACTTCCACTCCCGAATCAGGCTTCGGCTGGCCGCTGCGGGACATTCATCTTGTCCTGTCGTTCATGAGATTTGCGCTCGCCCAAAAGGAATATCTCCTCGTTTCTGATGTGTTTCGCGAAGTGGGCGGTTATTGGCACAAGCTGCCGAACGTGGACCCCGTCCAGCTTAGCGAACTGAGTAAAGCCGTTGCGGGAGCGAAGTCTCGCATCGGCCAGTCTGCTGGAGCCTTCCGAAACCTCGAACCCTGGAGCAACAACGAGCGGCTCGATGCCGGGCAAAGGGCACAAATCCTTCTCCAAATGGGCGATATCTTGAACGACGAAGCTCATGCCGCCGCTGACCTTTCCACGAGGCTGCAGCGTGGAGAGCGTGCGAACGAACATTATCTGTTGGCTTGCAAACTGATGCCGAGTCTGATCGAAGCTCGGGTCAAGTTTGCTGCCACCCTGCTGTCCGTCAGTGCAGACCTCCCGGCACGGCAGGAAGAAGCCCGCAAGTGGGCTAACGAAACGCTTGGTTACATTGGTCGCGCCGAGAGCAAGGAGGGGAAAAACTTCAAATCCGCTCTCCATACGGCAATGCTTTTGGCGGTGGCAGGCAAGCCGGAAGAAGCGATGAAGGCCTATGCGTCTCTCAATTCCTTCCCTGAGTCAACAACCGGCGATCTCGCGGATGCCCGATATAATGCGCAATTCATTGCCAACGCCATGGGCCGGCCAAAAGGATTCTTCAAGCCGGCCTTTCCACCCTTGGAGATTATCGTTTTCTCGGGCCACATGCCGGATCTCCCCGGAAGCCCGCCCAGATTCCCTTCCGATCTCTCGGACCTCAGGAGCCGCCTGCGCGCCGAGCTTGCCAAGGTGGAAGCTCGCGTCGCTCTCCTCAGCGCAGCCGCGGGCGCCGATCTGTTGTTTACCGAAGCTTTTTTGGAAAGGCCAAAGGCGGAACTGCATCTTGTCTTGCCGTGGATTGAAGAGGAGTTCCTTCGTACCAGCGTGCAGCCTTTCGACCGCAAAGACAGTCGCCCGGGTCCGGCATGGAGCCAGCTCTTCGAAACGGCCTTGAAACGCGCCTCCACCATAAGGGAGCTCAGCCAGCGCACCGAACCCGGCGACGAAATGGGCTGGCAATATGCAATGGAAATTACCATTGGGATGGCTTTACAAGCGGCTCGCGTCGCTCGCCTGGATCTGAAACCCATGGTCCTGTGGGATGGCAAGCCCGGGCGCGGCGCGGGTGGCACTGCCGCCTTCGTCGAGTTTTGGGACAATTCGCTGGGGCAAACACCTGTCGTCGTCAGACTCTCGAAAGACAGTGGCTCCCAAGAGCTGATTATCCGCAAGTCGCGGCAGGAGCGATGCGAGAAGCCCACCATGCATCGCGAGGTCAAATCCGTTCTTTTTGGAGATATCGTTGGCTACAGCAAGCTCACGGAAAGTGTGATCCCTGAGTTCGTGAATGTTTTTCTGGGCAAACTCTCGCAGCTGATTGCGGGGAGTTCCTACCCGCCTCTCTGCATCAACATGTGGGGCGACGAAGTCTACGGCGTCTTTGATCATGCGCGCGAAGCGGGCCTGTTTGCGTTGCAATTCGTAAAATTCCTGCGAGAAGAAGAAAATGAATGGATTAGGAAGGGCCTGTATTACGAGCAAACCGATTCAGCAAAGGGAGAGCCGTCCAAGTTTCCACTGAATATTCGAATCGGTTTGCACACCGGACCGGTATTGGCGGTCTTTAATCCTGTGCTTCGTCAATTGAGCTATACCGGTTCGCATGTCACTCGGGCGGCCAGGATTCAACCGGTCGTCGAGCCCGGCGAAGTGTATGCAAGCGAAGAGTTCGCTGCAATGCTCGAACTCGATGCCACGTTGCGGTCTGTCGGCGGAAGTGCTGCGGTCGCGACTACAGGCGGAGATCCGGTCTGTAAATATGTGGGAACCATGCGCCTCGCCAAAGCCTTCCCCGGCCGTTTTCGCATCTACCGCGTGGAGGCCGAATGGAACTTGTCCATGGAAGCGCTCGCCGCAGCGCGTCACCAATCCTACTGTGAATCTGAGTCCGTTAAAGGGACTGTTGATGTGGACTCCGTAGCGCGCACTCCCTGGAATGAGCTGAGCGGGGAGTACAAGGAAGCGAATCGTTCCGTGGTGGCCGATATTCCCTACAAACTTGGACTTCTCGGTTATGAGCTGACCTCTGGTCCCGGGATGCGTTCCGGCGAGCTAAAACTCAGTCCAGAGCAAACCGAATTGCTCGCCAAACGCGAACACGACCGGTGGATGGCGGAACGGGAGCGCGCCGGCTGGACCTATGCTCCCGTAAGAGATAATTCGAGGAAGCGTCACCACTGCCTGGTTCCCTGGCACGCCCTTCCCGAAGAAGAAAAAGAAAAAGACCGCGACGTTGTTCGCGAAATCCCAAAATTAATTCAGTTAGCCGGACTGCGGCTTACACGAAGAAGTTGAAGGGCTTAATTCGCTGCGGAAGGCTTCAGGCGCTCTCCGCCTCGGCTTTTTTGGGTGGCTGGCCGCCGATCTGATACAAAGCCGCCTTCATCTGGCACACGTTCCAATCGGGATGGATTTGCCGAATCCTCGCAACAATCGCCGCCAGGTGCGGAGCCGCGAAACTGCTCCCCGTAGATATCCGGTACGAAGCATCCTTCCAGGCAACTGAAATATCCTGCCCCCGCGCCACAAACTCCACTAACTCTCCGACGCGCCTCTGCAACTCGAGTCCTTCCAGGGCGCCAAAATCGCTCGATATCGCTGTCGGGAAAGATCCCGGATACTCGAGCTTCTTGTAGTCGTAGTTGTTGCAGGCGCTCACGATCAAAACATTTCGGCAAAACGCTTTATCAATCACCCTTTTGTAGTCAGCAAGAAACTGATTGTTCGACGATCCGAAGCTGCAGTTCACGACATCGTAGCCCGCATCGATCGCCCAATGCAGCCCCGCAAGTACGACCTGCGAGCTCGTACGCAGATTGCCCCCCAGAACTCGCAAGCTCTCAATCTGTGAACCCGGCGCGAACTCGTGCAGAATCGCAGCGACCGCCGTCCCGTGTCCAAACGCGTCTTTACCCTCTGGATCGTCCACCACGTCGCAATCGTTGAACCCGGGGACAGCAGCCCATGTGCGAATGTGCCTCCCTTTCAACGCGGGGTGGTCCACTTCCACGCCAGAATCCACAACCAGGACTTTGACCCCTTCCCCGTTCGCTTTCAAAACGTCTTCGACACTTAATTTCAGCATTTCAGTCACGCCGCTTTAGCAGTCTACCGCCATCTAGCCTTCGCTTTGCGTGGTAGCCCCATATCTCGCTTGATAAGGAGCGCATGTTCGCAAGAGATCGCTATGCTTTCCGGTCGCCACAACCTGCCCATTATCCAGGAAAATATTGAAATCCGTGTGCATCAAGTCCGGTTCATGCGTAATGATTATGGTCGTGATCCCCGACGTTGCTTTTCGTATGCGCGCGCTGATGTCTCGCGCAAGATCCGGATTCAGGTTCGCCACCGGCTCGTCGAGAACATACACGCGGTAACCGCCCACAAGAATCCGCGCCAGCCCAATGCGCTTCCGCTCTCCGGCAGATAGAAACTCGTCGGCATTCGGCGGGATCGGTTCTTCCCATCCGCCAGCCTTTTTGGCGGCCACGGAAGCGGCATCAGACATTTCCACCGCCGAAGCAAACTTCGCATCCGTGCAATCTCTGCCAAAGAATACGTTGTTCCTTAGTGTGTCAATCAAAAATCCAGGCGTGTCCGTAAGATAGCCGATCACCTGGCGCCGCCACCGCACAGCCCAACTCGTAACATCAACGCCATCAATCAAAATTCTCCCGGTATTGGGCTTGTACTCGCCCAGAATCAACCGCGCCAAGGTGCTTTTGCCGCACCCGGATCCTCCAACAATACCTACCCGCGCCCCGGCCGGAACAGTGAACGAAATATTTTTGATAATCGGATTTCCCTGAGCCTGCGGATACGCAAAACCGACCGCGTCCACTTTAAGCTCCGGCGAATGACTGGACTCCATCAGCCCACGGAGCTCGGCGGGCGCATCATCGTTCGGCCGGTTCTCAAACAGCGCGCCAACCTTCAGTATGCTGTGCCGCGCAGCCAACAAAATCGCTGGAAACCCGATAACCTCCATAATCGGCGTCGTAATCTGTCCAAGAAACAGCTGAATCGCCGTAATTTCTCCCACATCCACGCTACGGCTAAAAGACAGCGCCACAATTATCACGATCGGAATCGAAAGCTGCCGAATCAGCTCATTCATGTTGTTCTGTATGCCCGTCAGCAAGGCAAACCGATCATTCCGCCTTCCGGCCTCCCGCCAGGTCCCAACAATCTTGCGCCCTACCTGCTCCTCAGACCCAAACGCGATCAGCTCTCGAAACAACATAAAAAATCGCGTAGTAGCTGCCACCGCCTCCATCCGAATCCCTTCCGAAGCCCCCGCCGCCTTGCTCACCGACGGCCTAAAAACCGCCGCAAACAACATCGCCGAAAACACGTTCAGCGCCAGCACAGTCCCCAATATCAACCACCCGCCGCCCCGCCCCTGCGGCACCGACGCCAGCTTAAACGAATAGAAAATCGCCAGCACCAACGACTCGAGCCCGCTCAGCACTCCAAAAATCAGCAACATCGCCACTCGATCGACGTCTTCCCTGAACAACTCCGCCGTTTCCCCTTCCGACCGCTTAATCCTCCGCTCCGCCGGCTCGCGCGCCAACGCCAGAATCACATCTTCCCGTATCCCGGTCTTCAGCCGTAAATTTACTTCCCGGCGTAGAGACTCTCGAAACAATTTCAGAATCACTCCCAACGTAAGAAAAAACAGAATCGCAATAATTAACGCTTTGGGAGCGCTGTCCGGCGAAGTGAACGTTTGAAAGAGTCCACGCCTCTCCAAATTACTACTCAAAGGCTGGAACAAGCTGTCGCGGGTAAACGCATGAGAGCCAATCTGATTGAGCACCGAAGAAATACAAGAAATCCCAGTAGCCGTACAAGCCGCCTGCAAATAAGCAAGCCCAATCACCACCGCCGCCATCGGCGCAAACTTCCAAAAATATCGCCGCAGCCCCCAAATCCCGCGCAAATCCAGAAAAAACGACTGCTTCCCGCCACCCCCAGCGACCGGCGGTCCAACAGGCACTGCATTCTTCGGAAGGTGTAATTGGCTAGCCACGGTAAACCTGCTTCGCAGTCAATCCAACGAGGAAAACGAATCGCACTGAACTAATTGCATCAAAAGCTAATCGCACCCCACCACAAAAGAAAATTTGCACGGGAGCGCCTGAACCTTAAAGGTGGCGCTCCCATGCAGCGGTTCCAGCTTCTTATTCAAAATAAGCCAACTCCGTTCCGTACGGATGATAGTGATACCCCGTGTAGTAAAACCCATTGATGGCCAGGGCCGTGCCGAACAGGATGTTGGAGTGCCACACCCAGCCAAGGTAAGGATTCCACGCCAAGTGCCGTCCTTCCACGTCGCCGCCCGAACCTTCCGAGCTGCTCGTTTCCGGCTTCTCTCGCTTCTTCCCAATCGTTGAATAAGGCTCGACCGGCAGGTGCCCCAACTCACGGAGCCTCTCGGGCGAAATTACGAACTTGGCCGCCGCATCCTTCGGGATCTCATACAGCAGATCGCCAGGGCCAGTCAGAAACACGCTTTCCAGCTTCACTGCAGGCTTTTTTTCTTTAACTTCAGTAGGCATTTGAATTCTCCTTTTTCTATTTGACTGAACCGTAGGTCAGACTTGCCTGTGGGTTCGTCATGTCTTAATGAGGTAGACGAGGTGTCAAAACTTACAGCCGCACTTATTTATCACAAATGCCCTCCCGCACCTATTAAAAATCTTTACACACAGCCTTAGAACGATCTCCTCCCCGTCCACCCATTTGGAGTGCGGGAGCCGCGCTCCCGCCTTTGCGAAGCAATCCGCGCCACATTCTCGCGCATATCGCCAGCAACCAACCGCAAGCCTCAATCCGTCTTGACAACCATCCATTTCGTCCACAAACTGGCAACGCAATGCTAACGAAAGCCTTCTTTAAAAGCACGCCAGCCGCTAGCCAAGGCCGCCGCATCCTCGCAGAGGTCTGCAAAAACTGCCGCGCCGAAGAAGCCACGCTCTGGTTAATCTCCCCCGACGGTACCGCCATGGACGGCACCCTCAACCAGGGCGAAACTCCCGACATTCTGGAAAACATCTCCGTCCCCGTAGCCCAAAGTCAGACAGGGCTAGTAGCCGCCACTGGCATCGGTTTATGCCTCGGCGAAGACGCCAAATTCAATCCCGCCGTTGACCAACGCACCGGCAAGCGCACTAGAGCCATGGTCGCCGCACCCTTCCGCTTCCAATCCGAAATCGCAGGCGTCCTCACCGCCATCAACCCCATCCACCGCGCCCAATTCGACGCCACCGACCTCGAAGAACTCTCCTGGCGCAGCCACATCCTCGAACTAATCGTCGAAGACCTAAGGAAACAACTTCCTCACCTCTGACATTCCCAATCCCCTGTTGTTCTCGTAATCCGTTGTAGGGGCACGATACATCGTGCCCTCTGTCTGTCCGCCTCCCACGCACACGTATTCAACCACCCGCGCAGAAGCAAAGCCCTCAGCTCAATTTTTGAATCGGAATTACGACATCTAAAAAATGGCGCGCCCGGAGAGACTCGAACTCTCGACCCTCGGATTAGAAGTCCGATGCTCTGATCCAGCTGAGCTACGGGCGCGGGCCTTCATTTTACCACGGCTACATCTTCGATCTTCGCACGCCGATGGGTTCCCCGACCCTTCCTCCACCAGTCACGTCCATCCCGCAATAGAGCGCTCAAGGCTCCAGTCCCACTCGCTTCATTAAATCTGCAAATCGAGGATCGCTCCGAAGGTTGTCCCAGCGCGGATCAACTTTGAGCCCGGTCAGGGTTCCCCCTTCGCTCCAACTTACCCTTTACAACTGCTGACACATGGGGCCCATATCAATCGGAGCCATCACGGAACTCGCGGAGGCCCGCTTTCCAGCCAGGCAGTCCGCCATTCTGGCAGACAGAGCCTGTTGCCCAACCATCATTACCTTTCGAGCGCCATCTGCCATGTCCGCCTTGTTCGCCCCAACCCGTTGAAAGAACATGGATAAGGGGCAGGATACCCTCTGCCCTCGGTCCCATTCATGAGCCCCCTACTGGAAATCCAGGACCTCCAAGTCGCTTACCGCTCGCCCGCTGGCGGAGAGTGTGCGGCGCTGGCTGGGGTGAGCTTCGAGGTGCGCGCCGGCGAAATTCTGGGCGTTCTCGGCGAATCGGGATCGGGCAAGAGCACCCTGGCCACCGCCCTTCTGAGGCTACTTCCGCCAAACGGAAGAATTCACAAGGGCTCCATTCGCTTCGAGGGGCAGGATCTTCTCCAGGCGCAACCGTGCGAATTGCAGAAAATCCGCGGCGGGCGCATCGGCCTGATCTTTCAAGAGCCGTCGATGGCACTCCACCCGACGATTCGTGCCGGGGAACAACTCAGCGATGTGATATCCGCGCATGAGCCTCTCAGCCGCCGCGCGCTTCGCGAAAAAACGCAACAAATTCTCGCGAAAGTAATTTCACAGGAGGCGCACCGAACTTCTGAAGCAAAAGACATAGCGGGAGCAGAACGCATCGCCGGAGCTAACGGCATCGCGGGAACGGAACGCACAGCGGAGACGAACGGCAACGCGCGGGCAGAACGCGTAGCCTCAGCGAGCCGACGAACGGAGGTGAATCGCATTGCGGAGTCGTATCCGCACCAACTAAGCGGAGGCCAGCGCCAACGCGTGCTGCTGGCGCAAGCCATTGCGTGCAACCCGGCTCTGCTCATTGCCGATGAGCCGACCGCTTCCCTCGATCCTTCCACGCAGCAAGAAATCCTCGCGCTCCTTCAAACGCTGCGCCAACAGCTGCATTGCGCGATGATTCTCATCACGCACAACCCCGCACTCCTGCAAGGCCTTGCCGACCGAGTCCTCGTTCTCTATGCAGGAAAGGTTGCGGAGATTGGCCCGACCGAGGAAATCCTCACGTCGCCTCAGCATCCTTACACGAAGGCTTTGCTGAAGTGCCTGCCTCCCCCAATTGCGGCAGCTCGAGCCGAACGCAAGACCAAGCTCACCGTGATTCCAGGAGAATCGCCGAACCTGCAGCAACTCGCGAATGGATGCCGATTCGAACCGCGGTGCGCGGATCGCATGGATGTCTGCACTGCAACGGAGCCGGCAGAAACAACCTTGAGCGAGCGCCACTCCGTTGCGTGTTTCCGGCACGGAGGCTGAATGCAGCTCGTTCACAAAGACGCTCAGCCGCTGCTCGAAGTGCAAAATCTGGAAAAGTGCTACGCGCGCTCCAGCAGCTTGCGCACAAACGCCTTGCGCCGAAGAGAAGAAATAACCGCACTCCGCGGTGTGTCTCTCGCGGTCATGCCTCAGAGCACGCTCGCTCTTGTCGGCGAATCAGGCTCCGGAAAAAGTACCTTGGCTTTGTGTATCGCCTGTCTGGAGAAGCCGACATCGGGAACCATCCGCTTCGGAAGCGACGAACTCACTTCCCTCAACGAAAGCGAATTGCACGCGATTCGCCCAAAGATACAGCTTGTCTTTCAAGATCCAGCCAACTCGCTTAACCCGCGATGGACTGCCTTGGAAATCGTGAGCGAGCCATTTGTGATCCAGCAGCGCTTTGGCCAGCAAGAGCGCCACGAAAGAGCCTGCGCTCTGCTCGCGAGGGTCGGCATCTCTCCTGAAAAAGCCAACCAAAGGCCTGGCGAACTCAGCGGCGGCCAGCGTCAAAGGCTTGCCATTGCGCGAGCCCTCGCGCTCGAACCGCGGCTTCTCATCTTGGATGAAGCTCTCTCCGCGCTGGACTGCTCCATCCAAGCGCAAATCGTCAATCTTCTCCTCGATCTACAGTCGTCCCTTGGCCTCTCCTATCTTTTCATCACTCACGATTTCGCGATGGCCGCGCATCTCTCCGATGAAATCGCAGTGATGGATCACGGCAAAATCGTGGAAACGGGCCCAACCGAACTCGTCACGCTCGCGCCGATGCACTTCGTGACAAAGCGCCTGATGGCGGCCGCGGGAGCGCCATCCCAAATTCTCCCGCACGAACTGCAGGCCGTCTGATGCGCTACCTCCTTCGCCGCGCACTTCAAGCCGTCCTCCTCCTCTTCGGAGCTTCTCTGCTCACATTTCTTTTTTCCGAGCTGGCCCCCGGAAATTATTTCGACGAGATGCGCCTGAATCCGCAAATTTCCGCGCAAACAATCACTTCTTTGCGGGCCCAATATCAGCTCGACCGCCCGCTGCCCGTACGTTACGCGCATTGGATAAATTCCGTGCTTCACGGCGAACTCGGCTTCTCGTTCGCCTACAACACTCCCGTTGCTCCGCTGTTGTGGCAACGCGCCCGCAACACGCTGCTCCTCACTTTGACAGCTACTCTTCTCGCCTGGGCTCTCGCTCTGCCTCTGGGCATCTGGAGCGCCGCGTCTCTCGGACGTTGGCCGGACCGCGCCATTTCCACAGCAACAGCAGCTTTTCTGATCCTTCCCGAACTAGTGCTCGCACTGGGCCTGCTAATCGCGGCAGTACGCACCGGCTGGTTTCCAACCGGCGGATTCGTCACCACGGGCTTCGAAACTCTTTCCACCGCGAACAAACTCCGCGACCTCATCGCGCACATGGCCCTGCCAGTCGTCGCACTCGTGCTCTCCTCATTGCCGACTCTCCTCCGCCACGTTCGTGCCGCGGTCGCCGAGGTATTGCAAGCTCCCTTCCTCCGAGCCGCCGAAGGCCACGGCATCTCGCGGCGCAAGCTTCTCTACAGCTACGCCCTTCGCGCCGCCGCAAATCCGCTCATCTCCCTTTTCGGTTTCAGCCTCGGCGCTCTCATGAGCGGCTCGCTGATCGTCGAAGTGGTGATGAGCTGGCCGGGCCTCGGACCTCTCATGCTCGAAGCAGTTCTGGCGCGCGACGTTTACGTGGTGATTGGAGGAGTCCTTCTCTCGACATTTTTTCTGCTGGCTGGAAATTTCCTGGCAGACCTGCTGCTCTACTGGGCCGATCCGCGAATCCGCACGGAGCCCGTCGCCAAATGAAGAACCACAGCCGGCTGACAAGGTGGCTCATCGCTCTTGGCGTGCTGCATGGAATCGTTGCGTGCGCGGGCTTCTTCACGCCCTACGATCCCGGAGAACAAGACCGTGACAATACGTATCAGCCTCCCACGAGACTCCACTTGGTCGACGCGCAAAGCCATTTTCACTTCCGGCCTTTTTTCTACCCCATCTTGAACCAGGAAAATTCTTTCGAGCCACAAAAAGAAGAGACGACAAAAATTATTCCGCTGCGGTTTTTCACAAGCGGCGCCCGTTATCGTCTACTGGGCCTAATTCCCTGCCGCTTGCATCTTTTTGGCGCCGAGTCCGGCCGCATCTACCTCCTGGGCAGCGACGCCTACGGCCGCGATCAATTCTCCCGAATCCTTTACGGCGGACAAATCTCGCTGTTGGCCGGTTTGCTGGGTGCTTTTATTACACTGCTTCTCGGCGCATCCATCGGCACGACTGCCGGCTATTACGGAGGCTGGCGAGACAGCGTGCTCATGCGCCTCGCGGAGCTTTTCGTCGCGCTTCCCTGGTTGTATCTCCTATTTGCGTTGCGTGCGTTTCTGCCTCTGACGGTGAGCCCACTCGAAGCATTTCTGCTCGTGGTTGTGGTGGTTGCAACGGTGGGATGGGCGCGCCCGGCTCGGCTCATACGCGGTGTCGTCCTAAGCGCAAAAGAACGCGACTTCGTCCGCGCCGCTCGCGGATTCGGCGCCTCCAATGCCTATCTGCTCCGTCGCCACATTCTCCCGGAGACATCGAGCGTCCTCTTAACCCAAGCGGCCATTCTAATTCCGCAATTCGTCCTCGCTGAGATGACGCTTTCGTTTCTCGGTCTGGGAGTCCCCGAGCCGTTGGCAAGCTGGGGAAATCTTCTGGCCAATCTCCAGCAATACAGCGTGCTGGTTTCCTACTGGTGGATGTACCTGCCCGCGCTGGCGATTGTGCCGTTCTTTCTCGGATACCTGGGTCTCGCAAGTGCATTGCAGGAGCACGCCAACCCGCACAAGATAGAAGCGGGAGCAGTTGGGGACACGGCATGAGGGCTCGCAGGGCATCATTACTGCTTTCTTTACTTGCATTGGCGACGTATGTCTCCGCTCGTCAGGCTGGGGCACCTCCCTATCCTGCCGTACCGCAACAGACAAAGCCTGAAGAGGAGCTTCTTCTTACGCTGCCCCATGAAATCGGCAGTTCCGGAGGCCGCCTGGTCGTCTCGCTGCGTGCCGAACCAAAAACATTGAATCCCCTCACGGCCGTGGATGCGCCGTCGCGCGAAGTGATTCTCGGTGCCATGCAAGCGGACCTGGTGCACATCAATCGAGCGACGCAGTTGACGGAACCCGCCCTCGCAAAATCCTGGAAAATTTCCCCCGACAATCTCCAATACACGCTCACGCTGAGAAAAGGCCTGCGCTTTTCCGACGGCCACCCTGCGGATGCCGACGATGTTCTGTTCACCTTCCGCGTCTATCTGGACGAGAACGTGCACGCCACCCAGCGCGACTTGCTCATCATCGGCGGAAAGCCGATCACCGTTCGCAAAGTGGATGCCTTGACGATCGTTTTTCAGTTGGCGAAGCCCTACGGAGTCGGCGAGCGACTTTTCGATGGCCTCACCATTTTGCCGCGACATCTTCTTGAGAAGCCCTACGCCGAGGGCAAGCTGGCCGAGACCTGGACTCTTTCCACTCCCGCGAATCAGTGGGCCGGCCTGGGACCGTTTCGCCTGAAAGAGTACGTTCCCGGACAGCGTTTGGTTCTCGAGCGCAATCCGTATTACTGGAAGCAGGACGCCACAGGAATCCGCCTCCCGTATCTGGACGAACTGGATTTCCTTTTTGTGCCGAGTTCCGATGCGCAGGTATTGCGCTTTCAATCCGGCGAGACGGACGTGATCAGCCGGCTTGGTGCAGATAACTTCTCAGTGCTGGAGCGGCAGCAGCGCGGATTCACGATGGCCGATGCCGGTCCCGGCCTGGAGTACAACTTTCTGTTTTTCAATCTCAACGATCTGGGCGAGAAGGCGTCTCCTGAGATGATGCGGAAACAGAGATGGTTCCGCGAAGTGAAGTTCCGCCAAGCGGTGTCGTTGGCCGCCGACCGCGATGCCATCGTGCGCCTTGTATATCAAGGCCGTGGCGCAGCGCTTTGGGGACCGGTCACGCCCGGGAATCGCCGCTGGGCCAATACTTCTCTGCCGCATCCTGCGCGTTCCCTCGATCAAGCGCGACAACTCCTAAAGGAAGCAGGATTTTCCTGGGTCAATCCAGCAAACGGCGATTCCGCTCTCGTGGATAGGGACGGCAAGCCCGTTGAGTTTTCCGTTCTGACCAGTTCCTCGAATGCCGACCGCACCAAAATGGCCACGCTCATCCAGGACGATTTGAAACAGCTCGGTATGCGCGTCCAAGTCGCTCCGCTAGAGTTCCGCTCGCTCATCGACCGCGTCACTCAGACGAAAGAATATGACGCCTGCCTGCTCGGGCTGGTGAGCTTTGACGCGGACCCGAATTCGGATCTGAACGTCTGGCTTTCGAGCGGCGGCACTCACCTCTGGAATCCTTCGCAGGCGCATCCGGCAACATCGTGGGAAGCCGAGATGGACCGTTTGATGGAGCAGCAGCTTTCCGCCACGAGTTTTGAGCAGAGGAAGAAGCTCTACGATCGCGTGCAGGAAATTCTTGCCGAAAATCAGCCGATGATTTTCCTGGCCAGCCCACACATCCTGGCCGGCGCAAAGAACACCATCGGCAATTTTCATCCCGCGGTTCTGGAACCGTATGTTCTGTGGAACGTCGAGCAACTCTTTCAGCGCAACGGAGCGGGGAGCTCTGGCCAGTGACTCCGGTGATGACAAAGACTCCAAAGAAATCGCCCTTGGTGCTGGACGACACGCGCCTCGTCAAGGAGTGTCTTGCCGGCAGCGAAGAAGCGTGGTCCGCGCTGATTGATAAATACAAAGCGCTCATCTACTCGATCCCAGTCAAGTACGGGTTGCCACAACAGGAAGCCGCTGAAGTGTTTCAGGCTACGTGCGTCGAGCTACTCACATCTCTGCCGGAACTGCGCGAACCCAAGGCGCTCCCGAAATGGCTGATGCAGGTGGCGCACCACCAATGCTATCGCTGGAAGAAGCAGCAGATGAGACTCGTCAGCCGCGATGGCGACGAAACGCTTCCTGAACCGTTGACTCCCGCCATCGCTGACACCCTCGTCCAGCAAACGCAGGAAGAACAGATGCTGCGGGAGGCCATGGGCACGCTCACGCCGCAGTGCCGGCGGCTGGTGGAATTGCTTTTTCTGGAAATGCCGGCGCGTCCTTACACCGAGGTGGCCGCGGAATTGGGGCTTGCTCTGGGCTCCATTGGATTCACGCGCCAGAAATGCATGGAACGCCTGCGGCGCAACCTCGAAGACCTGGGATTCGTGTGATGCCAGCAGCGCTGGAAAACCCCGCTCTGGAGGAAGTGTTCCAGCAATTAGGACGCCTGGAATCGGAACCGGCGCGCCGCAAATTTCTCTCCGGCAATAAAGATCTGGTCCGCGCGGAAGTTTTGAAACAACTCGCGGATTTAGTGCTCGAGAAAATTCGCGTGGACACCAAGGAAGCCTTGCGCCTTGCGGATGCCGCGCTCCTGATTGCGCGCAGGCTGCGGCGAAAAGAATTCCTGGCGCTTGGGCTGCGCACCAAGGCCAACGCGCTTTATGCCTCCGGAGATAATCGCGCGTCGGTCGAGCATCATGAAAAAGCGATCGAGCTCTACGAATCCCTCGGCAACGACAAGGAAGCGGGCCGCACGTTAAGCAGCTCCATCCAGCCGCTCATTCTTCTCGGCGAATACGACCGCGCCTTCCAGGCCGCGGAGTGCACGCGTGAAATCTTCACGCGCATCGGCGAGACCCGCCGCATCGCCAGCCTGGAAAACAATGTAGGCAATATCTTCCATCGCCAGGACCGCTTCGAGGAAGCTCTTGCGCACTACGAGCGCGCCTACAAAACATTCCACGAACATCAGGATTGGGAGCGCGTGGCCATGGCGCTGAGCAACATGGCGATGTGCCTGATCAGCTTGAACGATTTCAGCAGATCCATGGACTGCTATCAGCGGGCCCGCAAATTATGCGAGCAGCACAACATGCCTTTGCTGGTGGCCCAGGCCGATTACAACATCGCTTATCTTTATTATTTTCGCGGCGAATACAGCCGGGCTATCGAGATGCTTTTTGCCACGCGGCGCGCGTGCGAGGTTACCGGCGATGCTTACCATCTCGCGCTATGCCACCTGGACCTTTCGGAGATCTACCTCGAGTTGAATTTGAGCGAAGAAGCGCGGGAAACGGCTCACGAGGGATTTCTGCGCTTCGAAAAACTCGGCATGGGGTATGAAGCCGCCAAGACGCTCGCCAATGAAGCCATGGCGTATGGACAACAGGGCAAAACGGTGCAGGCGCTGGAGCGTTTCGCGCGAGCTCGCGAGATGTTTGCGCGCGAAAAAAATCTCGTCTGGCCCTGGCTCCTGGATTTATATCAGGCGCTTCTTCTTTTTCGCGAAGGCCGGCACTTCGAGGCACGCAGGCTGTGCTCCGGCTCAGTGGCGTTCTTCGACCAGACGGTTCTCTCCGGCAAAGCCGCGCTCGCGCATCTCTTGCTGGCGCGCATCGCCATGCAGGTGGATGACGCAGAGGGCGCCGTAGCCGAAACCCAGGCGGCCCTTGATAGGCTTCAAAAAGTTCAGTCGCCCGTCCTCGCGTATCAGGCTTATTTCTTGAAAGGGCAGCTGGCTCAGGCTCGGGGGGATCGCCGCGCGTCGCTCGCCGCGTATCAGGAAGCTCGCAAATCGCTGGAGGCTCTGCGCAGCCGTCTGCACTCCGAAGAATTGAAGATTTCTTTTGTTAAGAACCGCTTGCAGGTCTACGAGGCGCTAGTTGATCTCCACCTGAGCGACGCAAATGGCGGGGAATCCTCGGTTGCTGCCGCGTTTGACTGCATCGAAGCCGCCAAATCCCGCAGCATGAGCGAGATGATTTTCCAGAGCGGGCAAAGCCTTCCTTTCGGCGATTCCGGGCAAAGCGAGCTTGTGCGGCGGATTCGCGACTTGCGCGAAGAATTGAACTGGTATTACCACCGTATCGAGGCCGAGCAGTTGCGTCCGGAAGAGTCTTCGGTCAAGCGGCTTCAGGAATTGGAGGAAAAGGCCGTTTCGCACGAGAACGAGTTGTTGCGTACGCTGCGCGAACTTCCGGCCAGCGAGCGGGAGAATGCCACGCTCGAAGCTTCCGCCGATTTTTCGCTGGAGAGATTGCAGGCGGCTGTTCCGGCGGACTCGGCCATCGTGGAATATTATTCGACCGGAGATCGTTTGGTCGCGGCGGTGGTTAGACGCGATTCGATCAAAATCATTCCGGTAAGCGTGGTTTCGCGCGTGCTGAATTTTCTACATTTGCTGCGTTTTCAGCTTTCGAAGTTTCGCATGGGGTCCGTGTACACGCACCGTTTCGAGCAGCCTTTGCTGCGAGCGGTTCAGGGACACCTCGAATCGCTCTACGGCGATCTCATCGCGCCTTTGCGCGAGCACCTGACGGCGAAGCACCTGATTTTTGTGCCCCATGGGGCGCTTCATTTTCTTCCGTTTCATGCTTTGCGGGATGGTGGCGAGTATCTTTGCGACTCGTACACGATTTCTTATGCGCCGAGCGCGACGGTTTTCGCTCTGTGCCAGGAGAAGGCTGCGAGTGACATGCCCAACTCCCTGGTGATGGGGATTCCTGATGAACGCGCGCCGCAGATCCTCTCCGAGGTGCAATCCGTCGCCAAGCTGCTTCCGCATCCCGAGCTTTTCGTCGGCCCCGACGCAACGACCGATGTTTTGCGGCGGCGTGGGGCTGCCAGCAGCCTTTTGCACGTCGCAACGCACGGAAACTATCGGCAGGACAACCCGATGTTTTCGAGCATTCGGCTGGGGGACGGGTACCTTAACCTCTATGATCTCTATCAGATACGGCTGCCGGCAAAGCTGGTGACTTTGAGCGGTTGTGCCACCGGGATGAACTTTGTTTCGGCGGGAGATGAGCTGCTCGGGCTCCAGCGGGGGTTGTTTTGTGCTGGTGCTACCTCGCTGCTGCTTTCGCTTTGGGACGTGCATGACGAGAGCACGGCGGCGCTTATGCAGTCCTTTTACAAGCGGTTTGTAGAGACGGGCGATATGGCCGGATCGCTGCAAACGGCGATGCAGCAACTGAGGGAGCAGAATCCTCACCCCTATTTTTGGGCGCCGTTCGTTTTGATCGGGAAACTTGCTGATAATAAAAGCCTTAGCTAGCCTTAGTTAATCTCCATCCCGCCTATATTTTTCAGACGCCCGCCTGCCCTTATTCCCTGAGCACGCATAAATGCACTCTCCGCTGGGGAGCGGAATGACAGGAAAGGCGACTGGGGGAATGGATATGAAGCACTTTACGACAGAGGAGTGGGTTGATTTCGTGAATCAGATAACCAGCGGCGGGCAGCAGCAGGCGATGCAGAAACACCTCGCAACTGGTTGTAAACAGTGCACTAAGACAGTCTCGCTATGGCAAAAAGTTTGCACAAACGCGGCGGTGGTCACAGGGGAGAGCTACCAGCCCCCGGCGGATACCGTGCGGCTGGCGAAGGCTTTGTATTTAACCAACAGGTTAAATACAAAGGCGCTGGAACGGCAGCCGAGTCTGATCGAGGTGCTCTTCGACAGCTTTCTGCAGCCGGCAGTTGCTGGAGCCCGTTCGGCTGTAACTGGAACAAGACAAATGCTTTACCGCGCTGACCCGTATCAGGTGGACATCCAGATCGAGGCCAAACCCGAAGGCAGCCGCCTGGTGGTTACCGGCCAGTTGCTGGATGTGAGCCGCCCTGACATCCTCGGCCGGGAAGTGCAGGTCACCCTTTCCAACCACCGCGGAATGGTGGTGCACATGGTGACCAATCAGTTTGGGGAGTTTCGCGGGGAAATTGAAAACACCGGCGACCTGGAGATTTCGTTTCCCGGCCAACACGAGAAGCCGATTGTTATTTCGCTGCGAAATGCCCTCGGAAAGTTGGCGGAGGATAAGGCGTGAAGCCAGCGACGACTTTTGATCTTGTAGGGGTGTCCCGTTTTGGTACGAAGGTACCAGAACCCCCTACAGCTTTCGATTGGCACCATGAAACCAGCCGTACTATTTGCGCAAAAGGAAGATTCCGCAAGACTTAGCGGGTATCCCTTTGCGCGAGAGTCTGGATGGTTGGAAAGCAGGAGACCCCGAAAGGGACCAACACTATGAAACGCAACCTCTGCATCATCGTAATCTTCATCGCGCTTTTCGCTGCCAGCGCAACGCCGGCTGCCGCCCAAAACCGATATATAGTTCGCACGAAGGGAGGCCTGGGTTCCGTCCTGCAACTATGCCTCTCCGCCAATTGCCAGGTCCAAGGGTCATTGGACGGCAACATCGGCCAGACTTTTCTTGTTACCTCTACTGGAAATCTAATTTCGAACCTGCTCGGCTTCGTCGGCAATCTGCTGGAACAGTTGCTGGGCATCGAGAGTGTTGAGCCCGACCAGCTCTTGCCCCTCCCTCAGGCGTCGATCACTACTGTGCCTGCCAGTCTTTACAATTTGACTCCCGTGAATTACTACGGGACGGTGGTTCCGCAAGGCTACGTATCGCAGCCCGCCACACAAATTATCCGTTTGGTGGATGCGCAAAACGGGTTCAATGTCACCGGCACAGGGATCGTGGCGGTGATTGATACGGGCGTGGACACAACTCATCCGGTGCTCTACCCCGTCCTACTGCCGGGTTACGACTTTACGCGCAACCAGGCCGGGGCCTCAGAATGGCTCGATGTGCCCCAATTGCAGGGTGGGACGCTCGGGAACGGCTCCGAAACGCAGCAGCCGGCATTCGTTCAACAATCCAGCGTAGCCATTCTTGATCAGTCTTCTGTGGCGATTCTGGACGGCGGGCCGTATTCGGATTTCGGGCACGGTACGATGACGACTGGGCTGGTCCACCTGGTGGCGCCGACGGCAAAGATACTTCCTCTGAAGGCATTTAATGCCAACGGCACGGGCTACCTGTCAAACATCATTGCAGCCCTTTATTACGCCGTTCAAAACAAGGCCAACGTCGTGAACATGAGCTTTGACACGACGGTGACTTCGCCCGCGTTCAATGCGGCAATCTCCTACGCAAATCAGCAAGGCCTCGTGCTCGTTTCGGCGGCCGGCAATGGAAGCACCAGCGCGCCAGTTTACCCGGCCGCGCTGAATTCGAACGTGATGGGAATAGCGTCCACGTCGAATGAAGACACTCTTTCTACCTTTTCGAACTATGGAAGCACCGACGTGTGGATAGCCGCTCCCGGCGAATATGTGATGAGCACATATCCTGGCGGCACGTACGCCAGCGAGTCCGGCACCTCGTTCAGCTCACCACTTGTGGCGGGCTCGGCGGACCTGCTGCTGAGCGCGAAACCCTCCCTCAACCAAAAGAACGCCGCCAACGCCTTGGGTCATGCAGTGCAGCTGACGCCAAACCTCAACCATGGCCGCTTGGACGTTTATCAGGCTATTTCCGCCTGGCTGAACAGTTCGAGCGGGCAATAAGAATCCGCGTGCGAAATGAGCCGGTTCCGGTGCTCACCATGGCCACCCAATCTTTGTGGGCGCCGGAATCGCTGCGGATCAAACAACTAGAAGAACAAGTCTCCGCCCTTCGTAGCTCGGTGATCTGCGCATTCAATCAACTGCTGGATTTGAAGGATTTGAACACCGGGGTACACAGCACGCGACTGGCGGAATGGGGCATGCGCGTCGGGCAGGAGCTTGGGCTCGAAGAATCGCAACTGCAAAACCTGGAAGTTGCGGCGCTGCTGCACGACATCGGCAAAGTAGGGGTTCCGGATTCCATCCTTAAAAAGCCGGGAAAACTGGATGATGCCGAATATGAGTTGATGAAAAAGCATCCGGAGTATGGCTGGGCGGTGTTGCGGATGCTTCCGGGATTCGAACGCGCGGCGCTCGACATTCTTCACCATCACGAAAGATGCGACGGGAAGGGCTATCCAGCGGGTTTGCGAGAGACGGAAATTCCCATCGTTTCTCGAATCGTTTGCGTCATCGATGCTTTCGACGCCATGGTTTCCTCGCGGCCTTACCGCAAAGGTCTTCCTTACGAAGAAGCGGTGCGCCGCTTGATTGAATCGAGCGGCACGCAATTTGACCCCGTCGTGGTGCAGTGTTTCCTGTCGTTTGCGCAGGGGGAAATGGCGACTGTGTTTGCCGCGGCGGGGACGTCCGTTTCGTCCGCGCTATAAATACGAACTTCCTCAGGCAGTGAATAGTCTATTTAGTTTTACTCAATCCTCGAAGCACCCATATCCGATTACAATTGGTGCCCGCAGAACAACACTCTGCTTTGGAGGAGCACCATATGGGTCATCCGGGTCTGGATCTTACGAATAAGACGGCTGTCGTAATTGGCGGGACGAGCGGCATCGGACTGGCACTGACTCGTGGACTTGCGCAGGCCGGAGCAAATGTCGTGTCCACGGGCCGGCGGGCGGATCTTGTGCGGAGCGCCGCAGCGGAAGTCGTGGCCCTGGGGCGGCGTTCGCTTGCACAAACTTGCGACGTCACGGATAACGGCAGCATTGAGAAGCTCCTGAAGTCTGTTTGCGGCGAATTCGGCAGCGTGGAAATACTGGTGAATTGTGCGGGCCGGACGAAGCGAATGCCGACGCTTACATTTCCAGAGGCTGAGTGGAACGCGATTCTCGAAACAAATTTGAACGGGACTTTGCGCGCTTGCCAGGTATTCGGCAAGCACATGATCGAGAAGCGCTACGGGCGGATTATCAATATTGCTTCGCTTTCTTCGTTTGTGGCGCTCTTTGAAGTGGCCGCCTACAGCGCCAGCAAAGCGGCCGTGGCTTCGCTGACAAAATCGCTGGCGATTGAATGGGCAAGTTCGGGGGTCTGCGTAAATGCCATCGCTCCCGGAGTTTTTCGCACGGATCTGAATGCGGGTCTGCTCGATGGAACGGAACGGGGGCGGGAATTTTTGCTGCGCACGCCGATGAAGCGCTTTGGAAAGCTTGATGAACTGACTGGGGCGGCGATTTTTCTTGCTTCAGATGCGGCCAGTTTTGTGACTGGCCACGTACTGGCGGTGGATGGCGGCTTTCTGGCGAGCGGCGTCAATCAATAATACAGTTTGATGAGTCTGCTGCTAGGCAAGCACCGAAAGGGTAGCGGGGCAGCTTCCTGTAATCAGACTAATCAGGAGTAACCGGACATCTTGCTCCTAGTACCCACTTCGCCAGTAACGCCGTGACGGAAACTGACGCGCTACTCGTAAGGCCGTCAGCCTCAACCGTGGAGATTGAAAAAGCCGCCATCGATTGGGTAGTCCGTGCCTGTGATGAAGCCTGCTTCGTCGGAGCACAAAAAAAGCGCGAGGGCAGCCACTTCTTTTGGTTCCCCCATGCGGCCGATGGGTTGGGCTGCGGAAAGGACGCGGAACATTTCCTCTTCGCGACCTGGATAATTTTTTTGCAAGTAGCCATCGACAAAGGCTGTGTGCACGCGGGCCGGTGAAATACAGTTGCAGCGGATTTTGTGCGCCAGATAATCCCTGGCGACGGAATAGGTCATGGAGACAACCGCGCCTTTGCTCATCGAATAGGCAAACCGATCAGCGAGACCCGAAGTGGCCGCGATCGAGGCCATGTTCAGAATGGCGCCTCCGCCGCCGGCTTTCATCGTTTCGATCGCCGCATACATGCAGTTGTAAATACCTTTCACGTTGACGCTGAAAATGCGGTCGAAATCGGTTTCGGTGGTGGATTCGAGCTTGCCGACATGAGAGATGCCCGCGTTGTTGACGAGAATATGGATGGGCCCCTGGCTCGCTATCTTCTGGAAAAGTTCTTTTACGTTGCGTTGATTTGAGACATCGCAGCTCCAGGCAGTTGCCGCGCCTCCGCCTTCCCCAATTTCCTGGGCGGCACGATTTGCGGCGTTTTCGTCGAGGTCCACGATCTGCACAGCAGCGCCGTGCTGGGCAAATCTTTGCGCGATCGCATAGCCTATGCCGCTGGCGGCGCCGGTAACGACCGTCACTTTTCCATCGAGCCGGAACGAGCCTGCTTCCTTCGAATCGTTTTTCAGAGCGAGACTCCCCTCTTCCAGGGAATAAAATCGTCCTGCGCGAGCATTTCAGCTTTTGTGCGGGCTTCTCCGCTGGCCACCTGGATCACACGCTCCAAGATGGCTTCGCCCATTTTCTCGATGGTGGTTTCGCCCGTGATGATGCCGCCCGTATCGACGTCAATGATGTCTGCCATGCGCTGCGCCAGACTGGAGTTGGTCGAAATTTTCATCACCGGGGCAACCGGGTTGCCCGTTGGCGTGCCGAGACCCGTCGTGAACAAAACAACGTTTGCGCCAGCGCCCACTTGCGCTGTCACGCATTCCACGTCGTTGCCGGGAGTGCATTGCAGGTTCAATCCCGGCACCGACGAATATTCCGGATAGTCGAGCGCCGCAGTAACTGGCGATGTGCCGCCTTTTTTCGCGGCGCCGGCGGACTTCATGGCGTCGGTGAGCAATCCATCGCGAATGTTTCCTGGCGAGGGATTCATTTCGAAGCCTGAACGCACCGCTTTTGCGCGCGCGGCGTAATCCCTCATGAGCTGCACGAAGCGGTCGGCGATGTCTTTACGAACGCATCGTTCAATCAGCCCCTGTTCTACGCCACACAGCTCGGGGAATTCGGAGAGAATTCCCCGCCCGCCGAGAGCGGCAATCAAATCGGCGGTGTGGCCAATGGCTGGATTCGCGGACAGGCCGGAAAATCCATCGGAACCGCCGCACTTCAAGCCAATTGTGAGTTTCGAAAGCGGGGCAGACTTGCGCTCGATTTTGTCCGCTTCCACCATTCCCAAGAAAGTGTCGCGGATGGCATCGCTCAGCATGGAGGCTTCCGAGGCGCTTTTTTGCTGTTCATAAATCAGGACGGGCTTCTTCAGGTTTGGGTCGCGCCGCTTGATTTCTTCTTGAAGGATTGCGAACTGTGCGTTTTGGCAGCCCAGGCTTAACACTGTGGCTCCCGCAACATTTGGATGGTGAATATAGCCAGCCAGGAGTCCGCATAGGTTATTTGCGTCCTCGCGCGTGCCGCCGCATCCGCCCTCGTGCATCAGAAATTTGATGCCATCGATATTTTTGAAGACTTTTGGTGCGGCGTTCGTGCGCTGCGTTTCGGTGGAAGAGAACTCTTTCAGTTCCGTCGATTTTCCCTCTCGATAGAGGCGCGCCAACTCGGCGACCTGGCGCCGGTAAATCTGCGGAGCGGCAAAGCCCAGTTCTTCTTCAAAGGCCTGCTTCAGGACGGCCAGATTGCGGTTCTCACAAAAGACGAGCGGGAGAACCAGCCAGTAATTGCGCGTGCCTACCTGGCCATCATCGCGGTGGAATCCAAGAAAAGTCTTATTTCGCCATGCGGAAACGTCAGGCGGCGTCCAGCTTGGCGCGACTACCTCGGTTTCATGGAAGGACGCGGCCGCGTGGCGGATATTGCGCGTGGATAGCAAGTCACCGCGGCCAAGATTTTCCGCTGGCCTGCCAACCAGCACACCGTACATGATGATCTCGCCACCGGCGTCTACATCCTGGGTGAGAAATTTTTGCTTTGCGGGCACATCGGCGAGCAAGGAGTACTCGTTGCCCAGATAGCCTACGGTTTCCCCTTTTCGCAGATCGGTTAGCGCGACGAGGACGTTGTCTCTCGCGTCCAGCCGCAAAACGCGTGCGTGTGTTGAGCCATTACCCGACATCTGTGATCCGTCTCTTTCCCAACCCAATTGCTAATTCTATCCGCGCCGGTTGCAACTGGCCAGTGGAGTAAACGCCAGTCCTACTCTGGACATTTGAGCCTCAATTCTTTTCAGCGCGAACTCGATTCGTCAGCGTTCCAATCTTTTCAATCGTAACGCTCACTTCGTCGCCGCCCTTCAGCCACAGCGGCGGATTCTGGGCCATGCCGACGCCGCTCGGAGTGCCGGTGAAAATCACCGTGCCTGGGAGCAGCGTGGTGCTCTGGCTGAGAAACTCAATCAGGGCTGGCACATCGTGAATCATGTGTTTTGTGTTGCTGTCCTGCATGACGCGGCCGTTGACTACGGTTCGAATGCCGAGGTTTCCCGGATCGCCGAGCGAATCCAGAGTAACGAGGCACGGGCCGAGCGGAGCGAAGCTGTCAAAGCTTTTGCCGCGGATCCATTGGGTCCCGCCCTTTTTCAATTGCCAGTCGCGCGAACTGACATCGTTGCCGCAGGTGAAACCGGCTACGTAATCGAGCGCGCGGTCTCGCGAGACGTCCTTGCAGGACTTTCCGATGACTGCGACGAGTTCGCCTTCGTAATCAATCTCCGTGCTTTGCGCGCCTGCGGGGAGCCAGATGGGCTCGCCGGGATCCTGCGCGGTGTTTGGGCCCTTGGCGAAGATGACCGGATATTCGTCGACGCTCATGCCCACTTCCTGCACATGCTGGCGATAATTCTTGCCGATGCACCAGATCATTTTGGGAATCAAAGGAGCGAGTACTCGTTTGACATTTGCCGTCTCGCGGATCACCTCAAAAACATTCAACGGGTCGCCTTCGATACGCGAATAGCTTCCGTCCTGGTTTTCCGAGGCGTGAGCGATTTTTCCTGAAGGATCTTCGTAGCGGATAATTTTCATTTTCTTCCCGGAGTTGGTTCTTTGCAGCAAACGAAAGAATTTCTTCTCGTGATGCGTGCGAGAGTTTAGCAGATGCCGGCGATTTTGCCTCGAGCGCAATCGGAGAAGAGATGTCATGCGTGTTGGTCCGTCTTTCGCGTATTTCGTTTATGATGAGTGTCGTTTCGAGCGGGAACGCAGATTCGCAAAATGACGACCCACATCGGACTCATTGGCGGCGGGAACATCTCGGAAACTCATGCACGCGCTGCGCGCGCGATCCCGGGCGTAGTAGTCTCCGCCATCTATGGCGCAAGCCTCGAAAAAATCGCGCGGCTCTCGAAAGAGTACGGCGGCACGCGATACGATGATTTCAATCGCTTCCTGCAACATCGACCAATGGAGATGGTCATCATCGGCAGCCCCTCAGGCATGCACGCCGAACACGGCATCGCCGCCGCGCGACGGGGACTGCACGTGCTCACCGAAAAACCAATCGAAATTAGCACGGCGCGCGCCGACGTTCTGATCGCCGCGGCGGAACAAGCGAACGTGAAACTCGGTGTGCTGTTTCAAGACCGCACCAAGGCGCAAATCCGGCAGCTGAAAAATTGGATTGAGCGAGGCGTGCTTGGCAAGCCCACATTCGTGGACGCTCGCGTCAAGTGGTATCGCCCTCCGGAGTACTATGCCAGTTCGCGGTGGCGCGGGACGCAAGCCCTCGACGGCGGCGGGGCGCTGATAAATCAAGGAATACACACAATCGATTTACTGCTCTGGCTGCTGGGCGATGTCTCGCGCGTGCAGGCGAGCACCGCCACAAAGTTGCACAGAATCGAAGTTGAAGACACGGCCGCAGCCATCCTCGAATTTGCCAGCGGGGCGCTTGGGGTCTTTCACGCGACCACCGCGGCCTACCCCGGCTACCCACGCCGCGTAGAAATCACCGGCACGGAAGGTACCGTGATCCTGGAGCACGACCGAATTATCGCGGCAAGTCTTTGCAATGCGGCGACGGTTGCAATCGAGCCGGCGCCGGTCGACGAAAACCAAAGCTCGTCGAGCGCCGCGGTGAGCGATTTTCGCGGACACCAGGCGCTCATCGAGGATTTTCTTGCCGCGATCCAACAAAATCGTGCACCACTCTGTGATGGCCGCGAGGCGCGCCGCAGCATCGCACTGGTCGAATCCATTTACCTAGCCGCCCGTGCACGCTAGTACCTCTCCTTCTCGTGCAAACGCAGCGAAATACCGCCGTATCCAGTATGGAACGGGCCAATTGACAGGGCCGCGCCTCGCGTCCTAAGCTGAAAATGTTGTATTTCGCACGGCCTTGGGACCGGAAGGAAGTGCATGCCCGCGTCTCGGCGCTCGTTCCACTTGCTTCTTTCGCAGTCCCTGTTTGGCCTCGCTTTCGTCATTCTTTTTCTGACGCTCCATCGCGCTGCCGGGGCCGTTGTCATCTGGGCGGACGTGAGCGCATGGTATCCGGCTTCCGCATTGGGTTTTGCGTTGATTCTGGGGCTTGGCGCGCGTTTCATACCTCTGTTTTTTCTCGGCACGGTAGTCTGCTTCATCACGGATGACCCAACTTTTTCTTCCACCACCATTTATTCCGTGAGCGGTGTGTTTACGTTTGTGGCCGGCTACAGCCTCGCGGCAATCTTGCTCCGCAGGCTGCTGGGCACTCTGGTCCAACTGCGTAGACTGAAGGATGTCGTCTGGCTTGTCCTGCTGGTGCTGGTCTCCTCGTCCTGCGTGGCGCTTCTGGGATCTTTCCTCCTGTTGCGCGATAAGCACATTGCACCGGCAGATTTCGAACTGGTGGCGTTCAATTGGTGGGTCGGCGATGCCGTGCCGATGGTGGGGATTGTGCCCTTGCTGCTCAGGTATGTGCTCCATCCTGTATGCGGCGTTCTGCAGATACGTGGCCCTGAAGCGCCGGCTCGCTCCAAAGTTACTCTCGCCGGCGTCGCGGAATTGTTTTGCCAGGCGGCCAGCATCGTTATTGCTTTGTACCTCATCTTCGGCATCAACCTCGCGCAGCGTTACGAACTGTTTTATCTTTCCTTCGTTCCCATCATTTGGATTGCGGTTCGCCAGGGCCTGGACGGAGCGATTCTCGGCGTTCTCGGATTGAATATCGGTGTCTTGACTGCATATCGCCTGGCGGGCCTTCCGGCCAGCAGTCTCGCCATGTTGCAGGTTCTACTGCTGGTGGTCTCCGTGACCGGCCTGTGCCTCGGCGCTTTGATTACCGAACGCACGGAAACGGAGGCGGAACTCTCCACAGCCAGGCATTTGGCCGAATCTGCGAACCGCGCCAAAAGCGAATTTCTCGCCAACATGAGCCACGAGATTCGTACGCCTATGAATGGAATCATCGGCATGACCGAGCTTGCTCTTGAAACTCCGTTGAGCACCGAGCAGCGCGAATATTTGAATATGGTAAAGCTTTCCGCGGACTCGCTGCTCACTTTGATCAATGACATTCTCGACTTTTCCAAAATCGAAGCCGGCAAACTGGAGATCTCTCCCATCGCGTTCTGTCTGCGCGAAACCCTAGGTAATACAATCAAAACGCTCAGTTTTCGCGCGCGGGAAAAAGGCCTCGTGCTGGCCTATCATGTGCTTCCGGACGTTCCCGATGCGCTTCTCGGCGATAGCGGCCGTCTACGTCAGATTGTGGTCAATCTCGTGGGAAACGCGATCAAGTTCACGCACTCGGGAAAAGTCACTGTATCCGTCCGAAACGCATCGGTGTTGAAGAAAGAATTGGCGGCGGAGAAAGAGAGCTGCCTCCACTTCACCGTCTCTGATACAGGCATTGGTATCTCCCCCGAGAAACAGTCCACAATTTTCGACGCTTTCTCGCAAGCCGATTCCTCCGTTACGCGCAAATATGGCGGCACGGGGCTGGGCCTCAGCATCTCGACCCGCCTGGTCCATTTGATGGGTGGAAAAATCTGGGTGGAAAGCGTGCAAGGACGAGGGAGCAGATTCCATTTTACCGTGCAAATGCAATTCCAAAAACTCGAGGCTGACAGCTCACCTTTAGCAGCCACGAGCGACCTCCCGCAAGTGCTGCCCGTCCTTGTCGTGGACGATAATCCGACGAATCGGTTGCGCGAAAAGAAAGCCCGTCTGCGTATCCTGCTCGCGGAAGACAACTCGGTGAATCAGCTACTGGCCATCCGCTTGCTCGAAAAGCGCGGCCATTCCGTGACCGTCGCCGGAAACGGCAAGCAAGCCATCGCCGCTTTGGAAGGAAACCGCTTCGACATTGTTTTAATGGATCTTCAAATGCCTGAGATGGGCGGCCTCGAGGCAACCGCAATCATCCGCGAAAAAGAGAAAGCCACGGGCGCCCACGTCCCCATCATCGCCATGACCGCCCATGCCATGCAGGGCGACCGCGAACTCTGCTTCAAGGGCGGCATGGACGGCTACATCCCCAAGCCGCTCCAATCCATAGACCTCTTCGAAACAATCGATGCGCTCTGCAACCCCCAGCTTCCTAAGCAGGAGCAGGAATTAGCTTAGTGTAAGTCACGCTCTTTTTTGCTGAGGTCCTTGCGGCCATTTAGTTTGATTACATTAGTATCTGAATGGTACGGAGCCATACCTCGACGCTCTTCGGCCAACTTGTTACTGGAAGCGCAGTAGGGCGCAGGCCATAACCGTGCCCGCCTTGCACGTAAAGATGCAATTCAGCGGGAACTTTTGCGTTCTTCAGCGCCAAAAAGTAGACCGTCGAGTTCTCGACATTCACGGGATCGTCCTCAGTTTGCACAATAAACGAAGGCGGCGTTTTTTCCGTGGGATGAATGTCTGGGTTGAGTGCAAAATTCTGCTCTGCGAGCGCCAGATAACCGGGATAGACGACCACGGCAAAGTCTGGCCGGCAACTCCACTTGTCGCTGTCATCGATTGGATCGTAGAGACGCTGATCGAAGTGCGTGCTCAGGGCAGCCGCAAGGTGCGCCCCAGCGGAAAAGCCCAGCACCCCGATTCGCTTCGGATCAATATGCCATTCGACCGCATGAGCACGCACAATCCCGAGCGCGCGCTGGGCATCCTGCAACGCCGCCGCCGACTTCGGGTAAGGGCCGGTATTCGGCACGCGATACTTGAGAATCACGCAAGTTATCCCAACAGAGTTGAGCCAATCGCAGACCTCAGTTCCCTCCAGATCAATCGCCAGTCTTTGATAGCCCCCGCCAGGAAAAATCACGACGGCCGCTCCTGTATTTGCAGCTTTCGGCTGATAGAGCGTCAAGGTAGGGACGGAGACGTTGGCGAGGCGAATCACCCGCTTGCCCGCCACGATGTTGTCCTTGGAAGTTGTGACGTCTGCCTCTGGTCCGCTCACTGGCACCGCCCCTGGCGCATCATGCGGCCACACGAGCAGTGTGGTGTGGCTGGCTTCTGGCGGCCACGCCGTTGCTTGTGCCCGCAACTCGGGAGGCATCGCTGAAATCAGAGCAACTGCAATCAGGGTGATAAGAATCAGACGCTTCGGCATGGCCAGCATCCTCGCAATCCAAATTTCGCAGCGATAATCGCAGACGCTCGCAGCGCAATCAAGGGAAGTTTGCGCTCCGAAGTCACCAACGCCGGCTGTAGCTTTCCAAAAAGAGTGGACCTTGCAAAATGACAGAGGTATTCTCCTCGGCATGACACTCTCAGCGCGTAATCGACTCGATGGAAAGATTGTAGAACTCCAGTTCGGCGGAGTGATGGCCCACGTGGTCATCCGCGTGGGCAAAAACTTGATCGAAAGCGTGATCACCAAGCGCAGCGCCGATGAAATGAAACTCAAAGTAGGCGCCACGGTCTCGGCGATCATCAAATCCACAGAAGTCATACTGGAAGAGACCTAAACCTGCCAACGTTTGATCCGGCGTGCCGAGTTTGCACATGAACCGGACCAATCCTTTCCTATGCAGGAAACACCTAGCACAGACATTTCGGAGAGCGTCCGAATACCGCGCCGCAGATGGGCCATTGCTTGTCTGCTGGGTTTCGGAGTTCTCGTCAACTATTTCGACCGCGTCAATCTCTCCGTCTCCCAGCAAGCGCTCGAAACCTCTTTTGGAATTTCCGTGGTCATGTTCGGCTATCTGTCCAGCGCCTACAATTGGACCTACGCGTTGCTTCAGCTGCCTTCCGGCCTTTTGCTGGACCGGTTTGGCGTTCGTCGCGTCGGATACGTCAGCACGGTTCTCTGGAGCGTAGCTTCGTTCGCTGCGGCCGCGGCAACGGGAGTCCGTGGTTTTTTCGCGGCGCGTCTGCTTTTAGGCGTCGGCGAGGCTCCCACATTTCCTGGCAACGCAAAAGCGGTCGGCTACTGGTTCCCATCTCAGGAACGCAGCTTGGCCACGGCGATCTTTGACGCCATGGCAAAATTTTCCTCCGCCGTTGGCGTGCCATTGCTTGGCTTTCTGGTGGTGCATTTTGGATGGCGATGGAGTTTTGCCTCAACTGGATTCATCAGCATTGTGTTTTTTATTTTTTTCTTTGCGTTCTACCGAAACCCCAGCGAGGACAAAACACTTTCAGACGCCGAGCGGCAATACATAAAAAAGGGCGGCGCGCAGCCGGAGGATCGAGTGCATGCCTCCAAAGGAGCGCCGCTCTGGTATTTGCTCAGGCAACGCAGGGTGTATGGATTGGCGCTGGGTTTTGCCGGGTACAACTACACGTTCTATCTGCTACTGACCTGGTTGCCCACTTATTTTTTGAAGGTCCATCATGTGGATTTGATGCAATCTGTTGCCTACACCAGCGTTCCATGGCTTTTCGCTACCCTGACGGATCTCGTGATTGGAGGCTGGCTCGTGGATTGGCTGATTCAACGCGGGTGGAATGCCGTGCGCGTTCGGCAGGTCATTCTCATCGGGGGAACCAGCCTTGGGCTTGGCATATTAGGCGCTACGCAGGCTCAGACCGCCGCCGGGGCGCTGGTCTGGATCACCATTTCGATTAGTGGATTGTCGGCCGCGTCGCCGGTCGGCTGGTCAATCCCTTCGCTGATTGCTCCGAAGGAGAGCGTTGGCACCGTCGGCGGCATCCTGAATTTCAGCAATCAGGTGGTGGCTATCGTCGCGCCAATCGTTACGGCATACGTCTTGCAAATCACGCATGCCTTTGCGTGGGCCTTTATCGCCGCTACTGCGGTTCTTTTGATGAGCATCGGCGCCTATATCTTTTTGCTTGGAAAAATGGAACCGGTACCCGAACCTGTGTGAACTCCAGCAATTCAGTGTGCAGCTGCGTACTTCTTCGTCGCTTGCGTCCTCGGGTTGTAGACTTCGAAGTTGCCGTCGGGCCAAGCAGCTAGCTTGAGATAATTGCCGGCATCGGTGGGACCCGCGGGATTGGCGATGAACGTGTCGGCGACATTGTGTTCGGCCCCGCCCTGGTTTGCAAAATGCAACTGCCAAAGGTCTTCGAGGCGCGGCGATTGTTTCACGTGGTCCCAGGCCACAGGCCAGCCCCCCTTCGTGGCGCCGTTATCCATAATCGCCACGCGTGGAGCGATTCCGTTGAGAAGCACAGCGCTATTGCTCGTAATCGATCCATGGTGAGAAACGACAAGAATATCAATGAGCCCCAGTTTGTTCGCCGGGCACATCAGCAACCACTCTTTATCGGCCGTTAAGTCGCCCAAATCCAGAATGCGCAGCTTGCCGAAAACGAGAAGCACTCCCAGCGAATGATTATTTTCCGTGGGATTCACCTGCTCCGGAGTGGTGGTTTTGCAGGCGGGATTTTCCGCGCCCGCGCC
>Ga0209038_10000008_pt1 | contig 60058 bp, 52 predicted proteins | sample BogFormECP03_OM3_FD_188237 | JGI IMG/M metagenome (GOLD analysis project Ga0209038, IMG submission 188237) | Bog forest soil microbial communities from Calvert Island, British Columbia, Canada - ECP03_OM3 (SPAdes) (version 2) | ecosystem: Environmental > Aquatic > Freshwater > Wetlands > Bog ...
AATAAGGCCATGCCTTGTCAATCGGTTAGATTGGTAGGGGCGGTGGGGATCGAACCCACGACCTTCGGCTTAAAAGGCCGCTGCTCTACCACTGAGCTACGCCCCTAAACTGCTCATTGCACAACAAAGCGCGCGCGGAGGACTGGCCAAGTTAAACACAAACCCTGCTTCGCCGCCCGCGCATGCACTTCATTTGGGTGGCCACAGTAGCAGTGTTTAAGGAACGTGAACGGGCTTTTCGTTCTTCGTCCGCGGAACGTTCAGCATCCGGCCCTTCAAGTCTACCATGTCCTCTGTCAGACCGTAACGACTGCTCCGCACCCACTCTTATGAATGCCCCAGATCGAATTCCACACCGAGCGATGGCTCAGACTAGAGGTTCTCCCGTGTTGCACTCGCGAGAGCAGACCACGAGGCGCGACCTGAATGGCGAAGGGAAGCACGTCCTTACAAAAAAAGCGGTGGCTTGCTATCGGACTGGCGCTTTTTGCGCCGAATGAAGCTCAAACAAAATCTCGTGCCGCTCACGCCGGGAGGCAGGCGCTGTGCCCAAGGCTTGATGGGCAGCTCCCAAAAGCGGCGCGTCTTCATTCAAAACAACAGAGATCGGTATATTGGACAGCATCGAACTCAATGGGCCCTTATCCGCAAACGCCCGGCAGAAACTGCTCTGCTGCAGCCTGGGAAGTATTTTAAGAACGATTCCACCCGCAAAGTACACGCCGCCATACGCGAGAACGCGAAGCGCTAAATTACCGGCTTCCGCGCCAAAGGCGTCGATCCACCAATCGAGCACCTCCACGCAGACCGGACACGCGCCGGCCAAGGCGTTCTGCGTGATTTCGCTGGCGGAAGCGGACTCCGCCAATTCGAAGGTCGGATGAACAACGGCAGGATCAAGGAACTCGTGTAGCTTTCGAAAGCCGCGCCCGGAAAATATTTCTTCGCACGAAACACGTGGCAAACGCCGTTTAAGAAATTGCAGCAATTGAATCTCGCGCTCCGTCCGCGGCGCAAAATCCGCTGAGCCTCCTTCAGAAGGAGAAGCACGGTGTTGGCTGCCATCCCGGAAGATCATCGCCTCGCCCAACCCCGTGCCCGCGGCGATCAGCGCCTGGTTTCCGTTGAACTGCGGCGCACCCGCATTCAAAACAAGAAAATCCTGAGGCGCAAGGTGCACCAAACCATAGGCAGTGGCAACCAGATCGTTGATCAGTACGAGATGTTCAGGATCGAGCCTCAATTTGGCGGCCAGCGCCGAAGCAGTCAGTTCCCACGGGATATTGTTCGCCACCAGGCGGCCGTCCACCACGGCTCCGGCAACGCCGAATCCCGCGGCGACAATTTGGGACTCCAGACGCGCGCCGGCTTCTCGCGCGCATTCGGGGAAAAATCTATCCAGCAACTCCTCGAGGCTGGCAAACTCACTGGTAGCGAAACGCCGCTTCGCCACAAGCTGCAAAGCCGCTCCGCTCTCCTGAAACACGGCGACATTGCATTTCGTGCCGCCGATGTCTCCTGCAAGAATCATTGCTCTCCTTGAGCCGCTGTTCATCTATGAAACAGGGCGGCTGGGTGGCCGTAAGAGAATAAGCAACTCCACTTTGGGTTATACCAGAGCAGCCTAGCACATGCCCGCCGCCCCGCGTCACTCGAATTTTTGCTTTACCGAAACCGCCGAATCACTAGATTGTGCCGGTCCGACCGGTAAAATCCCAACACATACAAAACCGCTTTCCCGTTCGTCGAAAAAATCACCTGCCGGATGCGCAAGAGCGGCTCTCGCCTCGGCACATCCAAAAGTTCCGCGGTGCGCGGATCGGCAGCCGTCGCGTCCACCTCTTCATCCGCATATCCGATTTCCACTTTGTAATCGCGTTCCAGAATCCCGAACAGCGACTCTCTCTGCAGTGGCGCCGAAAGCAATCCAGGAAATTGCGCCGCCGACAAATAGCAAGTCTCCAGCGCAAACGGCTCCCCTGCCGCGTGCCGCAAACGCTCCAGCTTGATTACCCCGCTCTTCGGCGAAAGCGAAAGCCGCGCATTGGCTTCCTGCTCATCATCAATCATCTTCGCGAACAGCACTTTCGAGCCCGCCGTCATGCTGCGGCTCGCCATCTGTTCCGTATAGCTCATCAACTTGTTGAAATGAATCTTCGGCGCCGAGACAAATGTCCCGATCCCGCGCCGCCGCTCCACCACACCTTCCCGCTCCAGCGACGCCAGCGCATGCCGCGCGGTCATCAGGCTGACCTGGTGGATCTTAGCCAGGTCGCGCTCCGAAGGCACGGCATCTCCCGTGCACAATTCTCCGGCATCGATTCGCTTTCGGAGGGTGCCCTGAATCCTCTGATACGCAGGCAACCCGTTGCTTCGACTTTTAGCAGGCATTCTCGCTCCACAGAATTTACGAATAACCTACAACGGATCGGCGCAATCTCACAGCCTCTTCGTCGTTAAAAAACGGAAACCTGCATTTCCTGCTGGGTTTCCAGCCGCGCCTTCCCAAGCCTCTCCAGCAGGTCCGGACTCCCTGCGCCTGGCGGCCTCAGGGGCGCTTCCCGGATGGCAGAGGAAGACCGCGTGGTGATATAGAGCGCCAACAAAGGCGCTATAGTTCACATAGCCCCGGTGCTATACCTGCCCGCATCCATTCACAGCCATTATCCTTATAAATCATTTTTTTTCGCTTGACAAGCCTAAAAGCGTGCTATATAGCTATTCACCATTCGGCCATATAGCGGTGCATGGGTGCTCGTTGCTATGCAGAACATTTTGACGGTAGAGGTGGGGAGCATGCGCTGTCGGGGGCCTCTCCTCGGAGGAATTCACATGAAAAAATTGCAGTCTATGGCGTTGTGTTTGTTGTGCGTGACGCTGCTTGCGCTTCTGTGCGGCGCAAATGCGGCGTGGGCCCAGGATGTAAGCGCTACAATCACCGGAACGGTTACGGACCCCAGCGGCGCGCCACTTGCTGGCGCCACCGTCACGGCTCATGACACCGAACGTGGCACCCACTGGACTTCCGTCACCAACGGTTCCGGCGTCTACAACATCATTGCCGTTCCCGTTGGCACCTACGAACTCAGGGTCGAGAACAAGGGTTTCGAGTCCACCGTTGTCGCGCCCTTTGTCCTGATCCTCAACCAGATCGCACGTATCGACGTTCAAATGAAGATGGGCTCTGTCAGCGAAACCGTGGAAGTCTCCGGCGAAACTCCAATTCTTCAAACCCAGAGCACGGAAGTCAGCACCCTGATTGACGCCAACACCGTCTCCTCGCTTCCGTTGGCTTCCCGCAATTATTTACAGCTCACTCTGCTTGCTCCCGGCGTGACCACGACTGACCCTGATTCCCTGCGCCAGCCTCAAACGATGCTCGGTGCTGGTCGCCCGATCATTAACGGCAATCGCGAGCAAGCTAACGAATATCTCCTGGATGGCGAGATCAACAGCGAGGACAAAAACAACGAGATCGGCTACACTCCGCCCGTTGACGCCATTCAGGAATTTAACCTCGTAACGCAAAACGCTCCCGCGGACTTCGGCAACTACGAAGGCGGCGTCGTCAGCGCCACGATCAAATCCGGCACTAACAACTATCACGGCGACGTTTTCGAATATTTCCGCAACGACTATTTGAACGCCAACAACTCCTCCGCCGCCTGGACCAAAGGCTTGCCGCTGGATGAAGGCGCCCCGGGCTTTTACGCCGACGGCACCACCAGGAAACCATCCGTTCGCTACAATCAGTTCGGCGGTACGGTTGGCGGTCCGATCCTCAAGAACAAACTTTTCTTCTTCGCTGACTATCAAGGTCAGCGTCTTCCCAACTCAGGTGCGACGTCCGCCCAGCTATTAACGGCAAAAGCACGCGCCGGTGACTTCAGTCAGCTTTGCCAAAACGGTTTCACCGCTGGCATCTGCAACGACAGAAGTGCGGCTGGCGCAATTATTGACCAACTCTGTGCTCCGACCGCTCCTTGCACCTACAGCGATACAGGCACGATCGTCACTGGCACGCCTATCCCTAATAACAATCTAGCTACGGCTGGCTATACCATCAGCCCTTTTGCCCAGAATTTGTTCGCCGACACCAAGCTTTATCCGCTTCCTCAGTTGGACACTCTCGACGGCAACAATTACACCTTCAACAGCGGAAACAATCTCACCAACAACCAGGGAGATCTGAAGGTTGACTACGTCCTCTCCCCCAAGGACCACATTAACGGCCGCTGGTCGCAGATGGACCTCGACCTGGTGGCTTTGAGTTCTCTACCTGTGGCCAACGCTGGCGCTGCCGAGAGCATTGACGAGCCAGTCCGCAATGCCGTCATCAGTTGGACGCACTCTTTTAGTCCAACCCTATTGAACGAGGCACGCATCGGCTTCAACGCCGTGCATTTCAGCCAGTCTCAATCTCCGACATCCGGCTTGGGCGACATCACCCAACAATTCGGAATCGCTGGCGGGAACTTCCAGGCGCCCGGTCTCATCGAGCTGGACATCACGGGCAACGGCCCTGGCGCAGATCCCAGTCTCGGCTTGCGAAACCTGGTTCAGATCTTCCACACCACGCAGGGTCAAGTTGAAGACAACTTCACCATAAGCCACGGCAAGCACACCATTCGCACTGGCTTCCAGTACATTCGCGAGCGCCAGAATTACATTTACCCCGGCAACAACGGCGCCCTAGGCTTTCTCGGTATCAATACGCTGACGGGCTCCGGCCTGGCAGACTTTTGGCTGGGAAATGTTTCTGGCGGCAACAGAGACACCGGCGGTGGCGCTACACTGGACGAGTTGCGCGGCAACATCCTCGGCTTCTTTGGCCAGGATGATTGGCGTGTTACTCCAACTCTAACTCTCAATCTGGGTCTGCGCTTCGAGGACCATACTCCGTTCTATGAAGTCCACAATCGTGTTGTCAATTTCAACTTGATGACCGGAGCACTCGAATTGCCTGGCCAGGACGGCAATTCCCGGGCCCTCTACAACAATTATCTCGGCATCGGTGACTGGCTGCCCCGCCTTGGCATCGCCTGGTCGCCTGCGCGCTTCCATGGCAAAACCGTCTTCCGCGCCGGCTTTTCGATTTCGACTTACGTCGAGGGCGGCGGCTCCAACGAAGAGCTCACCCAGAACATTCCCTACGGCGTTCTTCAACAGGCCGCCATCGTCGGTCCGATCGCAAACGGATTTGGCCCTGTCTCCACCTGCACCAACATCACCATCACGTGCTACCAGGGCATCCGCATCCGCATCTTCGATCAGAACTTCAAGCCCGTTCAGTCGCAACAATGGAATCTCACCGTCCAGCATCAATTCACCAACACCCTGACCTTGCAGGTCGGTTACGTCGGCCAGCACGGCGTGCACCTTCTCAATTTCGAGGACGTCGCTCAACGCGAAGGCCTGAACGCCGACGGTACCCTCGCCCTCCCGGGTCAGGTCATCGTGAGCCAAAATGCTGGCACGTACCTCGGCGGCGGCGGCGGGCCATGCGTTACGCTGGCAACGTGCGGCGCGGCTGGCTCGTTGTTCCAAGCCGATCAGAACGGCGCATTGGCCGGCGCCAACCTCTCCAACGCGACGCAAAAATACGACGCGCTCCAGGCTGTCTTGCTGAAGCGCATGGGCAATGGCCTCGAAGGCCAGGTCTCCTACACCTATTCCAAGTGCCTCAGCAACTCCCCCGGATACTTCGGCACCGGGTGGGGCAGCACGCAGGCGCAGAGCTCCGGCGGCCAGCCTGGCTGGCAGAATATTTTCGACCCTCAAGCCAGTTGGGGACCTTGCTACTTTGACCAGACGCACATCCTGACCAGCTACGTCACCTATCAGCTGCCGGTCGGGCGTGGCAAACAATTCGGCAAGGATCTGAATCCTGTCGTCAACGCCATCGTCGGAAATTGGGAAGTCGGCGGCATCATCACTCTGCACACCGGCAACGCCCTCACGCTCAACAACTTCGGCGGCTGGGGCGTCGGCGGCAACACTTCCAACACCAATGGCGTGGAACCCCAGACCCTGTCTGGCGTGCCAGACTGCAACGGACCGATCAAGGTCCTCAACCAGTACGTGCCGGCAAACGCTGCCACGAACACACCCGCATATATCCAATACTTTGACCCGACCAATGTCTCCGTGCCGGCGCCGAGTACATTCGGCACTTGCGGCATCGGGAACATTCGCGGCCCGGGCTATGCCAACGTGGACTTCACCATCCACAAGGACTTCCCCATCACGGAAGGAAAGAAGCTCCAGTTCCGTATGGACACCTTGAACCTCTTCAATCGGCCCGTTTACACCTTCTTCGGCGGCCCGGCGAATGGTTCCTTTGATCCAGGCAGCGGAGTCTCAACCAGCAATCCGGACTTCGGACACTTCAGCGGCTCTCAGGGCGCTCGGCAAATTCAGCTCGCTCTGAAGTTCATATTCTAGATTTTCCACCTCAACACCCCCGGAAATGGCAGGCGCTTCGGCGCCTGCCATTTCCTTTTCAGACGCATCACCGCAAGGGTGGTTCGATGTACAATTTCGTGGTGAATCGCATGATCAAATTTGGCGCTGGGCTCCTGCTGCTCCCGGGATTTCTCGCCGCCCAATCCCCTTCCAAGAACTCTCCAGCCACAACTCCCTCGTCTACCCAGCGCGCCGATTCCGCGCGCGCCATCGCTCTTGCGGAAACGGGCAGGTGCACGGAAGCTTTGCCGCTCCTTAAGAAATCCATTCATCAGGTCACGGATCGCGACCTCAAAAAGCGCATCGGCCTCCTCGGTTTGCACTGCGCCATGACTCACGATGCCCCCTTTGAATCCTTGGACTTCCTCGCTGTCCTGCACCGCGAATTCCCGCGCGATCCGGAAGTTCTCTACGCCGCCGCTCACGCCTTCTCCGATCTTTCTCTTCGCTCTTCGGAAGATCTGGCACGCGAGGCACCCTTCTCCTATCAGGTTCATGTCCTCAACGCCGAAGCACTTGAAACACAAGGAAAGTGGCAGGAAGCCGCCGCGGAATATCAGAAAATTATTGACATAAATCCAATGCTGCCCGGCATCCATGCCAGGCTAGGCCGCGCCCTGCTCTCCCTGCCCCAGCCGACGGCGGAAAACGCGGCGCAAGCCAAAAAAGAATTTGAACAGGAGCTCGAAATCGATCCCAACAACGCCACCGCCGAGTACGTGCTCGGAGAGCTGGCGAAAAACGACGGCGATTTTGGGGCAGCGATTCGCCACTACACGCGCGCTACCAGAATCGATACCGGCTTTGCCGAGGCGTATCTTGGGCTTGGAAGCGCGCTCGTCTCGCAGCAGCAGTTCGCTGAAGCGATCCCGCCTCTCGAGACGTATGAGAAGCTGGCGCCGGATAGCCCCACGGGGCATTTTCAATTGGCGCTTGCTTACAACGGTGTAGGCCGCAAGGATGACGCCAATCGCGAAGCCGCCCTTCAGCGCGAAGCCTCCAAGAACCTCGAGCAACTCAAACGCCGTGTTGCTGTAGGACTCGAGCAACAGAAGCCTCAGCAGTGAGAAGCGCAATCGTTCTTTCTCAATCTGGCGCTGCGTTATGGTTCGGCGTTGCCCTGCTCTTTCTTTTCCTTTCCTGCGTCACGGCGCGTGCGCAAGCTCCCGCATCGAGTGCCATCTCTCTGCCCACGGAACTTCGCGTGAAGGCTTCCGGCTGGTGGCCGACCAAGGGCGATCCCTCGCGTGGCGAATACGCCGGCTCGGAGGCGTGTTTCGAATGTCACGAAACGAAAGCGGAAGGCCAGCAGCAAACCGCGATGTTTCATGCCGCCTCCCGCGCGGCAGACTCGAAACTTCTTCAGGATCACCCTGCGCTCGCTTTTCAAACCGGCCCCTTCCACTACCGCCTCTCCACGCAAGACGACAAGAACACTTTGACGGTGTCGAGCGGAGCCTCGGCGCTGGGCGTTGAGCTGCTTTGGGCCTTCGGCTCCGCTCACATGGGCCAGACTTTTCTCTACGAGCAAAACGGCACCTTCTTCGAAAGCCACGTAAGCTTTTTTGCGAAGCCACAGGCGCTCGATATCACGCCCGGCCAGTCACCAGCCGTGCCAGAAAGCCTCGCGATGGCTGCGGGCCGCGCCATGCGCCTCCAAGAAGCGCGCCAGTGTTTCGCTTGCCACACAATGGCCTCAACCACCGCAAATCAATTCGAACCGGGCAAAGCCATCCTTGGCGTGAACTGCGAGTCCTGTCACGGCCCCGGCGCGAAGCACGTCGCTGCCGCCAACGCTAAAGCCGAAAAACGCGGCTCCGGCCTGATATTCAATCCTGCAAATTTGTCACGCGTGGACTCCGTCGACTTTTGCGGCACCTGCCATCGCACCTGGCAGGATGTAGTCTCCGCGAGCGCGAACGCTGCGCCCGTCGTAAACGTGCGCTTCGCTCCCTATCGCTTGGAAAATAGCAAATGTTGGGCCAAGGGCGACGCCCGCATCGCTTGCATCGGCTGCCACGATCCTCACAAGCCGCTCGTGCACGACCTCGCCTCCTACGATTCGAACTGTCTCCAGTGCCACGTCACTTCGGCCAGCGAAAAACGAACATCCGTTCGTCCCGGCCCGGCTTGTCCGGTCGCGAAAAAGAATTGTGTGAGCTGCCACATGCCCAAGGTTGAGCCGTCTGCGCTTCACTCCTCCTTCACGGATCACTGGATTCGCATCGCCAAATCCGGCGCTCCTTATCCCGAATAATCCATGCGCTCCGATCGCCAACTCCGCCGTGAATTTCTCCGCACTCTAGCGGGCTCTGCCGCAGCAGCAGGCCTTTCCCCATTTATCCGCGCCGACGGAAAACCTGCTGCGACATTTCCCTTCTCCGAAATTCTTCCCGTAACTTCCGGCATAAATTTCGTCCACTCCAGCGGCAAGTCCTCGCAAAAATATCTTCCTGAATCAACGGGCGCCGGCTGCGCCTTCCTCGATTACGACAACGACGGCTGGATGGACATTTATCTCGTCAACAGCGGCCCTTGCGATTTCTGGACGCCGCCAACGCCACTTCGCAACGCGCTCTACCGTAATAATCGCGACGGCACCTTCACCGACGTCACCGAGAAAGCCGGAGTCTCCGGCGGCGGTTACGGCATGGGCGTGGCCGTTGGCGATTACAATGGGGACGGTTTCCCCGATCTTTACGTCACGCAATACGGCCGCAGCATTCTTTATCGCAACAATGGCGACGGAACGTTCACCGACGTCACCGAAAAGGCAGGAGTCGCCGCCGCTGGCTGGGCCTCCAGCGCTGTCTGGTTCGATTACGACAATGATGGCCGCCTCGATCTTTTCGTCTGCCGCTTCGTCAATTTCACAAAGCAAATCCATCACGTCTGCAGCGCGCCCAACAATCCCGAACTCAAAGGCATGAACGAATATTGCTATCCGCGCATCTTCGATCCCATGCCGAACTGGCTCTTCCACAACAACGGCGACGGAACGTTCACCGACGTCAGCCAGCAAATGGGCATCGCTGACAATCCGGGTAAATCCTGGGGCGTTGTCGCTACGGACATCAACAACGACGGCTTCCTCGACCTTTTCGTCGCCAACGACACCACTGCCAATTTTCTCTTCGCCAATCGCAAGGGGAAAAAGTTCGAGGAGATCGGCTTCACTGCCGGCGTCGCGTACGGCCCTGGCGGCAAAGCGCGTTCCGGCATGGGCGTGGATTCCGCCGATTTCGACCAGGACGGCTGGATGGACCTCTTCGTCACCAACCTCGACCACGAATTCTATGGCCTCTACCGCAACAAGCACGACGAGTCCTTCGAAGATCAGGCAGGCGCCGCGGGCGTCGCTCGTGCCTCGCAGAACATGAGCGGCTGGGGCCTAAAATTTTTCGATTTCGATAACGACGGCCTCCTCGACCTCTTCATCGCCAACGGCCATCCCGACGACCTCATTAACAAAATTAATCCCGCCGTCACTTACAGCGAGCCGTTGCTCCTTTTTCATAACACGGGTTCGGGCCTGAAAAATATCAGCGCCGAAAGCGGCCCAATCTTTTCTCGTGAACTTTCCGCGCGCGGCCTCGCGCTCGGCGATTTCGATAACGATGGCGCGGTGGATGTGCTCATCTCCGTCAACGACGCGGCGCCCGTTTTGCTGCGTAATAACGCGGCCCGCGCCAACCACTGGCTCGGTTTGAATCTCGTTGGCAAAAAATGCAATTCCGACGCGATTGGCGCGCGCATTTCATATCAGGCCGGCGATTTAAGGCAGTCGCGTTTCAAAGTGGGCGGAGGCAGTTACCTTTCGTATCATGACCCGCGCGTTGTCCTTGGACTCGGCAAGCACGAGAAGGTGGACTGGCTCGAAATCAAATGGCCGCAGCCCAGTGGGCTCGTACAACGATTCACAGAGCTTCCCACCAATCGCTACATCAAAATCGTCGAAGGCCAATCCACCTGGCAATGATCTGCTTTTGGCATTCCTAGCTTTTCGCATTCCTGGTGTTTCTCTTTTTGCGCCTGAGCCGTCAGGACGGGACTTCGATCGCTTGGCGGGGGCGGGGGCGCTTGCGCTTCCATTCGTAGTCCTTGCGGAGGCGCGATTGATGTTTCTTCACCTGCGATTGTAATTCGCTGAAGGCTTGTTTGCAGCTGGCGCGGAGATTTTCTCCCGCACCGGTGGCGTGCAGCGTGCCCGTGGGCAGCGAGAGGTTCAGCGAGAAGGAATGCTCCTCGAAGCGGGGATTTTTTGTGAAAACGCCGTGAATTTGTACGAGGTCCGGGTCATAGGCTTTCAGCAGACGATTCAGTTTTGTGGTGTAGTGCGTGAGTTCCTTTTCGGCTAATTTGTATGGCTCGTCGTTCTTGTAGCTGATCGAAACTTTCATGGATGCACCTGTAGATTTTCTTGGGGAAGAGGCGGGCGACACGGAAATCAGGCTTACGCCGCATCATGGCTAAAGCATATCAGCGTGCGCCGCGAGCGGCAATCGCGGGCTGACAAAGTTGTCTGCGATTCGAGAGCTCTAGATACGTTGACAGTTGCGCTTGTTCCACTCTACCCTGCCCTCGACGTGCATTGCGCGCTCTAACTATGTCTGCTTCAGATTCCACTCGTTCCCGCAACGCGTTGATTCGCGTTGGACCAGCCGGCTGGTCCTATCCGGACTGGGCTGGATACGTTTATCCATCGCGGCGGTCGAAAGGGTTCCATGAGGCGACGTATCTCGCGGAGTTTTTTGACACTATCGAGATCAATACGTCGTTCTACAATCCGATTCGGCCGGACCATGCGGCGCAGTGGATCGACCGTGTCGCTGCAAATCCGCGATTCGTTTTTACCGCAAAACTCTGGCAGCGATTTTCGCATGACCTTATTTCTGAGACTGCAAATTCGACCGCTGCGGGCTCCGCGGCTGGAGGCTCCGCGTCCGCAACCTCTGCGATTGCCGCTCCCAGCTCGGCTGATGAGCGCGCCGTTCGCGCCGGGTTCGACGTTTTACATGCCGCCGGGAAACTCAGCGCGGTGCTGCTGCAATTCCCTTTCTCCTTTCACCGGACGCGTGAAACGGTGGCTCATCTGACGGCGCTTTTGAAGCGCTTCGCGGACTATCCGCTGGTGGTCGAAGTGCGGCATGCTTCGTGGCAGACACCAGAAACGTTTGAACTGCTCGTCGAACACAAGGTTGGGTTTTGCAACATCGATCAGCCCGTCATTGGAAAATCGCTCGAGCCGTCGGCGGAGACGACTTCGGCGATTGGTTATGTGCGGTTGCATGGGCGGCGGTATGACACCTGGTTTTCCGACGACCCTGCGATTCCCAGCCACGAGCGGTACAACTATCTCTATTCCACGCAGGAACTTTCGCCGTGGGCCGCGCGCATTACGAAGGTTGCGGAAAAGTCGCGCGACGTGTTTGTCATTACGAATAATCATTATCAGGGGAAAGGCGTGGTCAATGCGCTGCAGTTGATCAGCATATTGAAAGGCTCCAAGGTGAAAGTCCCTGGCCCGCTGCGGGAGCAGTTTCCGGAGTTGGAGGCGATTGCGGACCGGCCGCCGGCGGAGCCGAGTTTGTTTCCGATGGGGAGGAAGTGAAGAGCGTTGAAATGTTTGAACGTTTGAAGGTTTGAAAGTTTCGGAAAAGACGCCGATGCGCTGAGCGGTCTTGTCCAAGGAAGGCTCGGAATTCGATCCCAGCACCAGGAAAAAGATATCGTCTCCGTTCTTCACATTTTGCAGAACCATGCGTTCCAAAAAGTTCACCGGAGTGTCATTCCGCGAGGTTCCGATCCCATAGCGATAGAAGCCGGCAAGGTGCATGTTGGCGAATCCATCCTTTGTATACGCCAACGCCTCCATAGAGGAGAAGCCTCGCGGGAGGTCCTGCTTGACGCCTAATCCGAGCAAATAGAAAAGGGCCACGTAAATCTTGGCGCGCAGGTGCTCTTGCGCGGCGCTGACTTGCATCCAGCAGGCCGCGAGTGGCGCTTCCCAAACCTGAAAGGCGACCCGCCCTTGAATGAAGGCTTGCTGTGCGTTGGCATGAGTGGGGTTGGAAGGGTCACAGTCGCCAGCGGTATCCTTCGCCCAACCCGGGACGGGATCGCCGTATTGAAGGTTATCAGAGGCCTTGTTGGCACGGGCCAGCCAATAGCGGGATCTTTGCAGACTTCGAGGGAGGCGAGTCCAGTGCAAGCAGCGTGGGGGGGAACGCAATCAGTACCGCGGCGGCGAGTCTTGCGTACCGCATGAAGGAATCGTGGCACGAAGTTCTACAGGAATCAAGTACATGGCTCGAACGGCTACGTCAACGCGGTTATGATCGACCCATTCAGCGGATGATCGAAAACAGCTTCCACAGAAAACATCCCGCCCGTCCTCGGCCGTCGACAAAAGGCTTAGCTTTGGCGAAAAGAGAACACGCGCACGCGGCCTGATGCAAAATGCCTGCCAATCGGGCACGCGGCATGTGATATTATAAAAGTTCCCTTCCGTCCACTGATCCGACTGCATGGAGACATATGAATGACGTTGCGTTAGTCAAAGAAGACATTGAAAAGATGCGTCAACGCCTGGGCAACATGAGTGACGCGGAACTCGAAAAATTCAGTAAAGATGCGAAGTTCATGTGTTCGTCAGGCGCTAACTCCGGGTCGCCGCCGCGCGATATTTTCTTCATCCAGCTGCGCGAGGCCCGGATAGAGGAACGGCGACGGCAGTCGAAGTAGAGGAAGCCAACGCCAGGATTAGCGTTACTGACGTCCCGTTTGTCCCGTTTGTCCCAGTTTCCCCGGTTTCCGCTAGTTTCCGAGAATCTCGTTTTGTAAATACAAAATAATCCCTGGCTATCGCGCGCTCTTTTCTGCTGATCTTACTTTGGCGATACGGGAGTGCCGTCCGACCACTTGCTAACGGGGATCATGAATACGGTCAAGCGGTCGTCAACATCCTCAAAGGCGAAAATCGGGGAGCCTGGGTTATTCGCGCCCCAGGCCTTTGGGTCAATGAGTGGAACGAAGACCATCACATGGGGGAGCCAGGGGCCAGCGGCTTCATCGTTTAGGTAGCCCTGGCTCGACATCATGTAGCACATCGAATCAGGCTCGGGCAGCGGCAGTTCTTTCTTATCGAAGGCGGCATGAATGCTCGCGAACATTTCCTCTTTTGATTTTCCGGCCAAGATCAACTCTGTCCTCCGGATGACTATGGGCAAATTGGAACGCACCGCTGGCTGATTGAAACATATCGGAGAACGCAGTTTTGTATTCCAAAAATCCGGATGATTCGCGTCGACCATCCATGACCGTTCTACTATACAAACGAAACCGTTCGTGCCCTTGGCCGCGCTTTCGTAGTTGTGCTGCGTTAGGACTAAAACCTCGGCATCCTTGGATATTGAGGGCGGTGCCGCGCTGCGCGCCAAAGCTATCTCCGCATTTCGTTCCATCAGGTATTGTTCGAGGGGAGCCATCTTTGGGTAGTTTGTCTTCACGCTTTGTGATCGAGCTTCCTGGCATGCACAAACCATCAGCAACAATACAAAAGCTCTAAACAGCATTATTCCAGCAAAATTGCGGCTCATGAATCCTCCCGATGTGCGGTATTCCGACGTTCGTAGACACAGCTTAACGTGAAACTAGACCATTGTGTGACCGCCTGAAAGAGATATGTGATGAGAGGCCAAGAAAACGGTATGAGGCGAAGGAAACCATGGATGGGCATTCAGGTTCCGGCTAGGGCCTCAGCCCGCCCCTACCAACGAGAACACTGCACGGTTTAAAAGGTAGCACGACGGAGCGCACCCAACTGACCTTGCAAATCTGTACTATCATGCAGATTCCCTGCCCGCGAATTGCACGCGCTAACGCTGCGTCTGGGATCGAACGTTGTTCCCCTGGAGGAACTAATGTTTACGGCTACCGCTGATCTGATTCTGCCGAGTACGACCACTGGATCGTTTCCGCGGCCGCGGTGGTTTGATGTGAGCATGTGGGGGCGGCCGCTGGATACTTGCATGCTGGACGTTCATTTTCGCGAGAAGTTTCAGGACGCGATGGCGGTGGTGATCAGCGAACAGGAACGCGCGGGGCTGGACATATTGTCGCACGGGGATTTTCACGTGGATGAAGATATGGCGGGGCGCGCTTGGCACCACTATCCGCTACAACGCTGGGCCGGCTTCGAGGGGGATTACCTGCAACCAGAGGAGACTACTGCGCCGTGGCTGCACTATCCGCCGGGGACGTTGCTGAACGAGATTTATACGGGGTGGCGGTGGCCACACGTCGTGGACAAAATCGAGCACAGGCCCCTGGACTATCCAAAAGTGTGGCGCATTGCGCAGGGGAAAACGAGGAAGCCGGTCAAGTTCGGAACTTGCTGTTCCCAGGTGATGGCGCTGTTCCTGGATATTCATACGCCGAAATACAAAGACAAGCGGCAAGTGATTTGGGACATGGCGGAAGCCATGAATAAGGAGTTGCTGGCGCTGCGGGCGGCTGGATGCAGATGCATTCAGATCGAAGAGCCGACGTTTCATTTCATGGCGAATACGTATGGCAAGGACCACGAAGAAGTGAAGTTCATGATTGACGCGTTCAACCGCGAGGTGCAGGGACTGGACGACGTGGAATTGTGGATCCACACGTGTTGGGGAAATCCGAACATGCAACGAGTGATGGAAGACACGAGCTACGCAAACTCGATCGAGATCTACCTGGAGCGGTGCCGGGGCGATGTGTGGACACTGGAGATGAAGGACCGCGGGCAGAAGGATCTCGAATTGTTTGCGCCGTTCAAGAACGACTTGAAGAAAAAGATCGCGATTGGGGCGGTGAGCCATCGGGCGCTGCAGGCGGACCGGCCGGAAGACGTGGCTGGGGAGATTCGCAAGGCGTTGAAATATATTCCGGCGGAGAAGTTGATTGTGTCGAGCGATTGCGGGTTTGGGCGGCAGGGGTGCAACCGTGAGATTGCGTTTTACAAGGCCGGCGCGATTGCGCAGGGGTGCAATATCGTGCGGCGTGAACTTGGGTTGAAGACGACCTATGTGCCTGCGGCGGATGCGAAGTTGCAGATTGATGTGGTTCCTGGGCGATAACGCAGTGACGGAGGGTGCGGGCGTAAGGCCAGAGTCTGCGGGAACACCGGAAGTGGAAGAGTTGAAAGTCGCCGACCTGAAGGTCAGCGGCTACTGGGTTACTGGCTCGACCAGGGTGGGGTGACGCCGGTCATACGGGCGTAGGCGATAAGCTGGCCCATGTGTTCGTTGGCGTGAACGATTATGCGGAGGTACATGCCGTCTACCGTGGCGTCGCGGTCGGCGATGTGGACTTTGGGTTGAAGATCCTTTTGGGTGACGGATAGGTGAGCTCGTTTTACGGCTTCGAGGCTACGCTTTAGCCAGGACATTACTTCAGCTTTAGAGGTGACGGATTTATCCATTCCCTCTTTCAGGTCGGCGGGCATTTGGGGGCCGGTTACGCTGAGGAGATAGAAATTGGCTTCGGCGATGTGCATGTAGACTTCGCTGGTGGAGCGGACGCCTGGGGCGGGGCGCCAAGAGAATTTATCTTCGGGGGTGGCTTCCGCCAGGGCGACTAGTTGGCTCGTTACGTGGAGCCATTCGCCGTCGTAGCCTTGCCAGATGCCTTCGGGGAGGGTTTGGGCAGAGATGCGAGGGGCGGCCAGGAAAATCAGGGAAACGAGCAGGACGCAAAATTTCAGGGTGTTGGATTTGTGGGATGAACGGCGACACGTGCGCGTTGTTTTCATGAGCGATCTCCTCCGCGATTTTTTCCCTGGCCGACGCCGGGCCGCGACAACTCTCGAAGAGAAAATCATTTTATACCTTTCGGCGGGAAAGAGTTGAACTGTCCCCTACGCTGGTTGAGTGCGGGGGGCATTTTTTTTGTGCTTTACGGCCCGGCTGCGCGGATGAGGACCGAAGGCGCGCAGCGCGGCTGCGCTTGGAGTTTGAGCTGGCGCAGTTATGCGACCAACACTAGGGGGAACGCGACTCGCGCTTTGTGCGCGGGCCCGAACGGACGACTATTTAGTGTTGAGCGGGCGCGTCGGGATGGCTTTTGCGCCAGGTCCAGTAGTCGCTTTGCTCGGCAGGCTGGCGGACTGTGAATTCCACATGGGGCTTCTTGAATTCGACTTCCCAGCGGGCGTAGGCACTGGTTTCATGGTCGTCCCAGTGGTGGGTGTCAGTCGGCGCTGCGACCTCTACCGTGCCGGCAGGTTGCTGCCCGCAGCCCACCATCATCGTAGCGGCAAGAAGGCCGCCTGCGGCAATCAGACCAAAGTATCCGTATCCTCGGCGCATGTTGTTAAACCTCCAGAGAGGACCAGTGTAGGGCGATTGGCAGGGCGGGGACTGTCTCAAACAGCACGTTCCTTGTGGATGGCGGAGGCGTTTGTTGCTCCAAAAAGCAGGCGGAGAGGTGGGGCGGAGGGCTGCGGGTGGTGGAACTTTTTGGGTTGGGGTGCGTAACACTAGTTAAGACGGGAGGTGTTCGCCATGTATTGTGACCGATGTGGGACACCGTTTGGGGCTGGGGTCGTTTACTGCACTTCATGTGGGAAGCAGGTGATGGCGGCGCCGGTTGCGGGTGCGGCGGGGTATGGTGTGCCTGCGGCGCGGACTTCTGTGGATGATGGGCGCGTGCGAAGAAACATTAACCTCTTAGCGGGATTTTGGTTGGCTAATGGGATTTTGCGGTTTTTGGGCCTGGGTTGGCTGATGCTGTTTCGGAGCCTGATGTTCCATGGAGGGTGGCCGTGGGCGGATCAATGGCCGTCTGGGTTTGGGCCGTGGATGTGGGGCGGGATTTTTTCGGGGGGAGTTTTTTTGACGTTGTTTGGAGTGGTGCACCTGGTTTTGGCTTGGGGGCTTTATCAGCGGCAGCCTTGGGCGCGGGTTTTGGGGATTGTGGTGGGATTTTTGGCGTTAATACGGATTCCGTTCGGGACGGCGTTGGGTATTTATACGATTTGGGTGCTTTTGCCGGAGAGTTCGGCGCGGGAGTATGACGCGATGGCGGGAGTGAGTGGCGGCGGGCGGGTGAATGCGGCGCGGTATTCGGTTTGAAACGAGAAAGAGGAGAGAAAAAAGAGAAAGAGAAGAAGAAAGAGAAAAGATAACGCAGAGACGCAGAGTGCGCGGAGGTCGCGCAGAGAAGAATAAGAAAAAGAAAGAGGGCGGGGCAAGCCCCGCCCCTACGGAGTTACATTACGGACCAGAAGATGGAGTTGAAGAGGAGTTGGAAGGTGCCTTCGGTTTGGGCGCGGTGTTGGACGCGGAAACCGAACATGACAATTTTTCCTTTGCCGCGCTGGAACGCGACTATGGCGGCTTTGCGTTGGAGGCGTTCTGCGCCGTGGGCGTAGCCCGAGACCAGGATGTCTTTGGCGTCGTCGGGATACCAGGCGATGACGCTGCGCTGGATGTCGGGTGTTGGCGGAGAGGTTTGGAAGGCGATGGGGGAATCTACGAAGGCGGCGATTTCATTGGGCATGCCCGCGGCTACTGGGTGATTCGTGTCGAGATAGACGCGGAGGAGTGAGCCGGGGACGTTGAAATCCGTCGAGGTGACTGCGGCGCGGCCTGGCGTGGCGCTGGGACTGGCGAGGGCGTTGCGAATGGGAAGGCCGAAGTCTTCGCCGATGAGCACCTCGCTGGCGTTGGCTAGCGTGATGAGCGTGCCGCCTTTATCCACGAAGTCGCGGAGGGCGCGGACTCCTTCTTTGCCGATGCCACCCTGGTATTCGGGCGGAAAATCTTCTGAAAAGCCGAAGCGCGATTCCCTGCCCTCGAGGATGGCTTCTTTCGAGGAGTCCGGGAGGATGATGACGTCGTAAGAGTTGTTGAGATTGCCGGCGCGGACTTCTTTGTTTTCCAGACTCTTATAGTGGAAAGCGTACTGGTCGAGTAGGAAGCGCGTCCAGCCTTCGTCGATTTCGCCAGTGAAGGATTTGTAGAGGCCGATGCGCGGTTGCTTGAGTTGCGCCGCGCCTTGCGGGAGATCTGGACGCGGGGCCAGTTGGAGATGGAATTTTTCGGCATTGGCGGCGAGTTGGCCGTGGGCGGCGAAAATGAATTGGGGAACGGAGTTGGGCGTTGGCGATGGGGCTACGAAGACTTGGCCGCCTGCGGTCTGCATGGCGTTGGCTAGGGCGAAGATATTGTTTTCGCGAGCGGGAATGGAAAAATATTTGCCGTTGGAGCTAGAGAGCCCGCTCTGAGGGAACTGCGCCTCTTTGATAATGCGAGAGGAATTGAGGACGTCGGGGCGGATGGTGGCGCGCTCGGCTTTGACGCCCATCATGAGCGGTAGGGACCATGCGGCCACGTCGTAGGGCTCGAGGATGCCGCTGCCTGCGGCCGGGCGAACTTCAGGATAGCGCTGGACGCCCATCATTTCGTCGACGAAGCGGCCGTAGGGTTGCGCGGTGGGGACCAAGTAGAGTTTTGCGTCGGAGTTGATGCGGACTTCGACGCCGTGTTCGAGGAGGAGAGCGACTAAGCGAGCGGCGACGACGGGATCGCGCTGATCTTCCATGGGAATGCGCCAGCAGACTCGATCGTCAGCGGTTTGGACGGCTTGCGTAGCCATGGTGGCGACGCCGCGGAGAAGCTCGGGGCGAAACTTACTGACGGTTTCGAGGGCGGCGCTGGAGACGAGAAGCTCGTAATCCATGATGTCGCGCAGACTCCAGCGGCCACCGGGCCAGGGATTGGGGAAATTGATTTGTTGTTCATACGTGATGAGACCTTTGGTGCCGCCCTGGAGTTCGTCGGGAGTGACGTCGATAGGAGTGGCGATGCGAGCGGAGGCCACTTCGGTAAGTACGCCGTACATGTTCTTCCACCAACCGGTGTTGCGCGTGCCGCCGGGCCAATAGGCGTCGAAGGAATAGCCGAAAATTACGCCGGACTTGCCGGCTTCTTCGAGGCGCCAGCCCATGTCGGCGCCCATTAAATTGTTGCCGCGATGGACGAGAGGATTGACGAGTTTGGCGACGGGATCGGCGTTGGGCGGGATGTAGATGCGCGGGCCGGTTTCGCCCATCTGATGCTCGTCGAGCCAGAACTGCGGGAACCAGTCGTGGTAGACCATGTGGTTCACGTTTTTAGTTTCGATTTGCGTGAGCATGAACCAGTCGCGGTTGTCGTCATGGCCAACGTAGTGGTGATAGAGGTAAGGCATGGGGCCGCCCTCGTATTTGGTGCCGAGATATTTGCGGTACCACTCGGTGACCATGGTTTCGCCATCGGGATTGAGCGAGGGGACGAGGAGAACGATGGAGTCGTTGAGGCGGCGAAGGTATTCGGGATCCTGAGTGGTGGCGAGTTGATAGGCCCATTCCATGGACATCTGGCTGGAGCCGATTTCCGTGGAGTGAATGTTGCAGGTGATAAGGAGGATGGTTTTGCCGTCGTGGGCGAGTGCGTCGATTTGCTGTGGAGTGAGGCCGCGGGGGTCGGCAAGTTTATGCGCGATGTCTTTGTACCTGGATTTGTTGGCGAGGTTTTCTGGAGTGGAGATTATGGCCATGAACATATCTTCGCCGAGGGTGGTCTTGCCGAGGACTTCTATTTGCACGCGTGGGGATGCGGCGGCAAGAGCCTTGAAATAGGAGGAGATCTGTTTGTAGTCGGCGAGCTTGCGGTCGGCGCCGACTTCGAAGCCGAGGAATTCGCTGGGCTTGGGGACGGGGCCAGCGGATTTTTGTTTTTCTTGAGCGTGCGCGAAGGAAAACAACGCACAGGACAGAACAGCGGCGAGAAGAGTTCGCAATTTAAACACGAGCGGCTCCTTTGGGAAGACGAAAAGCGTAACAGTATGCACCCGGAATACCGTTTTTGGCGAGGCGAAGGGGCGCGCAGCAGTGGTTGGGTGGGCGAGCAAAAAAGTTCGCTTGATCGAACCTAAGTGGTTGCGCAGTTAATACAAAGAGGTATTGTGATTCGCGTTCCCTCTTGGGTGTCAAATTTAGCTGGTTTTCACACGGAACCATTCATGAAACGCGCCGCGTGTGTTCTGTTTTTCTCAGTCCTCTCGTGGATTTCTCTTCTGGCAGGTTGCGGCGGCGGACCTGCTGCTGTAACCGTCCCCCCACCACCTCCAAATCCCGAAAATCAGGACTGGTTCGGCGCGTTATTGGCGGGCCTGAAAGCGCGAACGGCAGGGAGAGGAAATACAGCTTTCGCGGAGCGCGCTGGCTGGAGTGTCCGCCATTTTCCATTCTTTGCCGAGAATGACTGCCTGCACCAGCTCGCCCTCGAGTTTGCCCTCCGGCATCGGAACTCCTTTGCCTGACCACTGTTTTCTCCAGAGATCCAGGCGGTTGCGGAGAATGTCTTGATCTTCCACGGGGCCGTATTGGGACATCTCGCAAGCGGCCATGCCCGCTTGCTCTGGAGGCGCCTTGGCCAGGCGTTCGCGAAGAAAGGTGTCGAGTCCCGCGGAGTAATAACCTCGAAAGAGGGCGAAGCTGATGTTTGGTTCGAGTTGTTCGGCGGTTAAAGGTAAGGCCGCTTCGAGAAGCGGGCGGGCGCGCTGAGGATCCCAGCGCATGAGGTAGGCGAGCATCCCGCCGCGGGCCTGCCCGTCCCAAGCGGCGCCCGATTTTTCGAACAAGCTAAAGAGGTCGTCGTAAATCGCATTCGTTGCGAAACGCGCTGCGAGCGCTGTTTTTTGCAGGAGATTCACAGATGCATGTTTGGGATCCGCCGCAGCAGCGTGAATCTGCTCCTTCAGGCAAGCGTCGGTTTCGGGCAGCGAGTCAAATGGAGCGTCCTGGAACGACTTCTGCATTGTCGGGCGATTTGCGCAGACTTCCTCGATGACAAAGGACCTTACGTTCTGCGGCGCGATTTTGATCATCTGGGCCAGGGCCGCAGCATTTTCACCGTTCATGATTGGATCTTTTTGCGTTTGCAAGATCGCTTCGAGCGCCGGCACGATTCGCGGATCCTCCAAGTACGTGCCATAGCTATTCAAGAGCCAGTCAACGCTGAAGTCATTCACTTGCGCAAAGTGAGTGATCATGACCTCGCGCGCGGCGGCAAAGTCCGCGCCGTTTGTTTCCTTGCGTTGGGCAAGACGAGTGAAGACCGTGACTGCTGCGTCGACCTGGGACTCCCCTGCGCGTTGGGAAAGAGTCGCGGCGATCTGATGCAGGTATTCGGCTTCGATTTGCTGCGTCGGCAGGGGTTTGTCAGGAGCAGATGGATCAAGGGAACTATCAGGCGGGCCTTGAGGTCGGCGGCAGTTTGCAGGAGCGAAAAGCCTGATGAAAGGGATTGCGATGGATCGGCGAGGGCACGCTCAAGTTCAGCGACCACAAACGCGCGGTTGCGCGCTATCCATAGACCCGGCGAAGCGTCCAGGCTAAAAGGGGCGAACGTCTTCTGTTTGAGAAAAAGAGAAAGTTTCGTGCGAGTTGCAGCATCACCCGTCAGCCAACGCAGTTGTCCAGCGAACTGCTGCGCCTGCTGCAGGGTGTTTGCTTCGCGAATTTGTTTTTCGAGCGATGCGGCGAGGGCGGCTTCGTCGGCGTCGCTCATGGTTTCGATATCAAACTCGACTTCGTTGGTTGTCAGCGGCCCCAGTGGCTGCGAATGAAGGAGATCTCCGCTCGAGACGCGATTGGTCGTCACGTGAACTTTGTAGTGGCCTGGTTGGTCGAAGCGATAGACGGCATTGACGGTCAACCCGGCGACCACCGGCTTGTTCACTTCCAGGTCAGAGATCGAAGCATAATCCGGGGAATAGCGGTGGCCACGAGCTTGATCGTCCAGCACGGGAAACACGCCAGTCGTTGGGGATAGAGTGAGCGCATCAATGGGAGAGGGAGGGTCCGTCGTGGTGCCGTTCAGGGAATAGCTAGGTTCGCTTGCCGTAAAAGATAGAAGTAGGACAATCGGTTCACCGATGCGGTAGGTGGTTTTGCCTCCCGCTAGAGACAAGTCCGCTCTGACGGGACCGGCCGTTTGGGCAAATGTGCAGGGGCAGGCCAGGAAGCCGAGCGCCGTAGCCAGGAAAGCACGCATCGGGGACACCTCCAAAAATGTGGGTTGCCACGATTCTATCAGCCTCTGGTGGGTTCGATGAGGTGAACTGAGGATCGGGTTGCCGAGGGTTTCGTAGGCGAGCCGAATGGACGCGGCGGCTCGCTCTTTGAAACAAGCACCGGCTTGGCGTTAGCCGACTAGCAAGCGGCGCCTGCTCCGGACATGGAGCGGACGTTGAGTTTGGCGATCAGGGTTTCGGCTGCGGCGCAGGGTCGGCGGCCTTGGCTGTCTGCTGCTCTTGCTGGGACATGGCAGCGGCGGAAAGGACGAGAGCGTCGTCGGCGGTACTCGGGCGGAAGGTAAGCTTAGCGTGATGTCCTTCCATCCCCTGCAGAGCCCCCGGATTGGAAACTTTCCAAACCTTATGATCTTTGTCGCAGGTGAAGGATGATCCGTCGGCGTTGATGATTCCGGCACAGTCTTTGGGTTTCTTGTCCTGAGAGAAAAGAGGCAACGCCGCCAGGACAACGATAGAAAGAGAAAAAAGGGATACAAAAACTCGCTTAACCATTCTGGCTCCTCCGAGAGTGAATTTGGCAGGCCCGAATAGCCGACCACCACGGAACGATCACAGGGCTAATCCGTGTACAGCTATTGGGAATAGCTTGCTCCGAACCCCCATGGAAGGCAAATGCAAGTTTTGAATTGGAAAGATAGGCGACTCTGATGGTGGTGGTAGTGGGCGACGACTGGGGGTGGGTTGCGGTTAGGCTGAATGTGGATTTAGCACAGAGGTCACAGAGAGGAAAAGAGTAAAGAGAAGAGAAAACCGCAGGCCGGAAGCTCCTGCTTGATAAACCGGCGCTACAAAGAAGCTACTTTTTGAAGAGGTCTTCGAAGGCCTGGCGGGCGTCGTTAGTGCGGGGTGGCGCGATGGCGGCGGCAGCCACTTGGGCAGGTTGGGCGTAGGTGGTGGGAGCGGTATCTTTTTCTATGGTCATGCGGAATTCGTAGAACTTGCAATTATTCTTTGTGTCTTTGGGAGTGATGCGCTCGGGGACGGGTTGCGTGCACTCGAATTGGGCGCCGGAATCGAAGAAGCGACATTGCTTGCAACTGTGAAGCTCGAATTGGCACTTCGGACACTGCCCATTGGGGTCGAAACCGGCGGTGAGGACGGCGCCGCAATTGGCGCAGCGGCCGCGCGTAACGGTGCCGACCATGCGCGGGGTGCGCGGGCCGAACTGATCGGCGCGCGGCCCGCCTTGCGGCGGCTTGCGATCCTGGCCCTTCTCCCTTTTTGTGCCTTTTTCCGTGTCGCGGTAACCGCGGTGACCGTACTTGCGATCCACAAACGCCTCCGTCCGGGCGCAGTGCCGGAGTGTGACTGTGACTGCTCAGAATTTGGCGCTGATGCGCACTCTTCCTTGGTATGTATCCGATCGGATTGTTACACTCGGCCCACAGCGCAATCTTGACCACGAGGTTTCAAAACAGGATTGGCTACGTCCAAGCAGGAGATGGGACATCTATGTTTTTAGTCCTATGGGAGTTCGATGTCAAGCCGGGAAGTAAGGGACGGTTTGAACTGGTATATGGGCCGTCCGGGGACTGGGCTCGGTTGTTTCGGAGCGATCCGGCTTATCAGCGAACTCTCCTCCTGCGTGATGCTGCGCGTGACCATACCTATTTGACGTGCGACTTCTGGAACTCGCGTGCGGCTTACGAATCTTTCCGGCGAAGAAACCGGGATGCTTATCTCGCGATCGACAAAGAGTGCGAGGAGCTCACTCTTGCTGAACGAGAGATTGGTGCGTTTGAAAAGATCGCCGGCCACCAATGAAGATCTGACGAACTTGCTCTTTTCCTCATCGCGCTTCATTGTTGCCAATTTCTAAAGCGGGCGGGGCAAGCCCCGCCCTACGACTTGGCCCAAAAGCCAGCCAGACCGTCCGGTTTCAGATCGGGCTGAATAAAACTTTGCGGCGTACCGGCAGAACGCAAAACTGCTTCGGCGGCGAGATAGCCGCTGCGAACCGCGCCCTCCATGGTGGCGGGCCAGCCTGTTGCGGTCCAATCGCCGGCTAGAAAGAGGCCAGCGATACTGGTCTGTTGCATTGGACGCCAACGGTCGACGCCAGGTTGCGGAGAAAATGTGGCGGCGGCTTCTTTGATGACTGTGGCTTTGGTCAGGACTGCGTCGCGGGCGGCGGGAAGGGCGTGGCGGACTTCTGCGAGGCAGAGATCGATGATTTCCTGGCGGGGTTTTTGGAGCAGGTCGTGGGAGGCGCTGATGACCAGTTGGAGATACTGGCCTTTATCTTGGGGGGGAGTCGAGCCGTTCTCGCCTGCGTAGAGGGCAGTCTTGTTGAAGATCCATTGCGTGGTGGTGTCGAGGAGCGTGATGAAAGGTTCGGTCATGACCTGGCGATCGAACCAGAGATGGACGCCGGTGATAGGGGCAACGGTGATTTTATCGAGATTGCCGAGGGCCGTGTCGGTTTGCTTGAGGCTCTCCGGAAGAAGTTCGGAGAGGACGAGATGCGGGAGGGCTATGACGTAGGCGGCGGCGGATTCTTCGCGGCCTGCATCGAATTGCACCGCGGTTAGCCGATTGTTTTCGATTTTCAAACCGCGCAATGGAGAGCGAAAGACGACTTCCCCGCCCTTTTGTTCAATGGAGGCGCGGCAGCCGTCGTAGAGATCGCCTAAGGCAACGGAGGGGACGCCCATGCGATAGCCGGTTTTGTTGGAGAGGACGGCTTTCCAGAAGACGTCGATGCCGTAGCGTGCGTCAATGTGATCGAGTTCCTCGGAGAGGGCGCTGACGAGAACTACGCGCCAGAAGCGGCTGATGGCGGCGGGAGTTTGCTTGTGGCGCTGGAGCCAGGCGAGCATGGAGAGACCACCGGGTTGGTCAACGTCGGGGGGATGGCCGCCGCTTTGCAGAATGGAATAGAAGGCTCGTGCGATGGCGATTTTGTCTTTCAGCGCGAGAGGAGAAAAGGTCAGGAACGAGCCGGTCATATGAAATGGCGCGGGGAGAATGCCGGCGCGCATTTCGCCGCGTCGACCTTGGGGATCGAGGAGAACGAGGCGGTCGAAGAATTTTATTTTGTTGCCGGAGCCAACACGGCGGTAGAAGTCTTCGAGATTGGTGCAGCAGCCGAAGGTGACGTGCTGGCAATTGTCGACATGCTCGCCGTCGGGCAAGACGTAGGAGGCCGCGCGTCCGCCAAGGAACGGGCGCTGCTCAAAGAGACGTACGCGCCAGCCTGCTTCAGCCAGCGCGACGCTGGCCGCTAGCCCCGCCAGCCCGCCGCCGATCACGATCACGGTTTTCAAGAATGTTCTCTTCCGAGAGGCGGCCTAAGCGCGCCTTTGCGATGAATAGCATTTTTTCAGGTTTGGAGAGACGGACGCGTTCTCCGAATACGGCGAAATCCACGGATTCGATGCGCGCCAGCAGAGCGCTGTAGGTGTGAACGAGGAGCCAGAGGGCGGGGCGGCTCTCCGCGTGGATTAAACTGAAGAGTGTAGAGCCTTCCTGGTAGTTTTGCCAGGCGCGGTCGGCTTCGAAGCGGAGGAGTTCGCGAACGCCGAGAGTGGCTTCCGTTTTGCCGAAATCCTCGGCGGCGACGCCGTAACGGGCGAGGTCCTCTTCGGGGAGATAAACGCGGCCTAGCGCGTAATCATCGTGGACGTCGCGGATGATGTTGGTCAGTTGAAAAGCGAGGCCGAGTTTTTCGGCAAGATCCAGCGCGCGGGAGTCTTCGAAACCGAAAACGTGCGTGCAAGTGAGACCGACAGTTCCGGCAACGCGGTAGCAGTATTCCCGGAGGCGGTCGAAGGTTGGGTAGGCGCGGATGGTGAGATCCATTTCGGCGCCGGAGATCAAGTCGTGCAGGTAACGGGCGGGCATTTTGTAGCGGTGCATTGTGTCCACAAGCGCGGGCAGGACTTCTGTGGCGCCGCTTGGGATTGTTGGATCGAGCGCGGAAGAGCCTTCGGCAAGTTGCGCGTGGCCAGTGATGGCGTTGTCGAGAGCGGCGCGCCAATTGGCGAGGCCGCGTTGTTTGACGGCTAGATCGTTGCCCTCATCGGCTACGTCGTCTACCAGGCGCATGAAGGCGTAGAGAGCGGCTAGGGCGTCGCGGCGCGGTTTTGGGAGCAGGAAGAACGCGTAGTAGAAATTGCTGTGGGAAGCGCGTGCTATGGCTTGGCAGGCGGCGTAGGAATCGGGGATGGAAATTTGTGGCCGCGTTGCAGAAGGCGGGGCAAGCTCCGCCTCTACGGGCGCGAAACCTCCGGCGCTCATTTCAGGCTTCGATGATTTGCCTGCGAGATGGGAAAACAACGCGCGACCGAGGAGGCGCGCTTGTTTTGCTTTACCGATCGACGGGCGTTGGTGAAGCGTGTCGTAGCCCTTGGATTCAATTGCATCAAGGACAGCCAGGCCGCCGCGCGTGAACATGTCGAGGTCTACGCTTAGGCGACCGTCGACTATGTTGGCCAGCGGAGCGCCTTCTGCGAAAAGCGTGCGCGTACGGGCGATTAAGTCTTTCATCAGGCGTACATAACGCTGGTCGAAGCGGCGCTCAACGATGTCGGTTCCGGTCAGATCGTGCGTTGCAGCGATGTCGAGCGGGATGTAAATGCGGCCCTTCTCGAGGTCGCGGGAGACGTCCTGCCAGAAATTTGCCAGTTGGAGAGCGGTGCAGGTAGCGTCCGACAGTTTTTGACGAGACTCGTCGCGATAGCCGCAGAGATAAAGGACCAGGCGGCCGACGGGATTCGCGGAATAGACGCAATAGCCCATCATCGAGTCCCAGGTTGGGTAGCGCTTTACGTTTTGGTCCTGGCGGAAAGCGCGCAGCAGATCAGCGAACGGCTGTTTGGGAATGTCTTTAGCGAGGATGGTCTGGTGCAGAGCTATGAAGACGGGATGCGATGGGCGGCCGAGGTAGCACTCGTCGAGTTCGCGCTCCCACCAGTCGAGCAGTTCGAGGGCGCGTTCTTTTTGCGGGATTTCATCGCCCAGATCGTCGGCCCAGCGGCAGTAGGCGTAAACATTGTAGAAATGCTGGTGCAAATCCTTCGGGAGCAGCCAGGAGACTACGTTGAAATTTTCGTAGTGATGCGTGGCGAGCCAGCGCGTGTATTGCTGGGCGGCTTCCGGAGAGCAGTTGTTCGCCGGAGCGTTGGCGGCCAGTTCGAGTTCACCGGGACGCAGCATGGAAAAGCAGGTTCCTCGCTTCGCTCGGAATGACAAACAAATGCGGTAACACGTTTAAAGAAATCAAGAAAGAGAGATTCTTCGCTTCGCTCAGAATGACAAACCGGCGCGGCGGTGCGTTCAAAGAAATCAAGACGGTCAAGGCAATCAAGGCCGGACGGCCAGCTTGATTTCGCCGCTACGGCTCTTCATGCGCTCGAAGGCTTGCGGCAGGTCGGTCAAGCGAATCTCTTCGGTGACGAAATCCTGGCCGACGATGTCGCCGCGGCGGATGGCTTCGAGGGCTTCGCGGATGAAGCGTGGCGTGTGGTGAAACGGCGAGATCAGCTTGATTTCGGAATAGTGAATGGCCGCGGGGTCGATGGATACGTTTGTGCCCGACGGAAGGCCACTGAAAAAATTGACCACCCCGCCGCGGCGAACCATGGCCAGCGCTTGCTGCCAGGTTGCGGGATTCCCCGCGGCCTCGACAACGGAATCCGGGCCGCGCTCGTCTTCGGTGAGAGATTTCACTGCGGCGACCACATCGGTTTTTTCCGTAACGTTGATGGTGGCGACGGCGCCGAGTCTGCGGGCTACGTCTAGCGGGGCGGAGCGGCGAGCCAGCGCAATGACACGCACACCTCGGCGCGAAAGCATGCGCACGAACGTCAGGCCGATGGGGCCGCAGCCGATTACCGCGGCGGTGTCGCCGGTGCGAACTTCCATTTCGTGAATGCCGCGGAGAACGCAAGCGAGCGGCTCAACAAGGGCGGCGCTGCCGTCATCCACAGAGTGCGGGACTTCGAGCATGTTTTCCATGGCGATGCGACCGGGGATGCGCATGTACTCGGCGTACGCGCCATTGTTGAAGAGCAGGTCTTCGCAGAGATTTTCCTGGCCGCGGCGGCAGTGATAGCAGCGCAAGCACGGCGCGGAGTTAGCGGCGACCACGCGCATGCCGATGCGCCAGCGAGCGTCCACGCGCTTGCCAACAGCGGCGATGTCGCCAACGACTTCGTGGCCGAAAACAGCAGGCGGCTGAATCATCTTGGCGTGGTAGCCGCGCTTCCAGACTTTCAGGTCGGTGCCGTCGGTGAGAGCGAGACGGACACGGAGGAGCACCTCGTCGGCGGCGAGGTGCGGGACGTCGATCATCTCGATGCGCAGATCTTCGCTGCCGTAGAGCACGGCGGCCGTCATCTTCGATGGCACGGCTACGCGCGCAGGCGCGAATGTCACTTGGTCCGCAACTTCCATTTTCTTCGTAGTGCTCGTCGTTTTCATGAGTGCGTAATCAGAACCTTCAGAGATTCGGCCGTCGGCCTGGCGGCCAGCTCCAAACCCTCCTGGATTCTATCCAGCGAGAAGCGGTGCGTGACAATTTGCATCACCGGTAGTTTCTTTCCCAGCACCAGGTCCGCTGCTGATTCTTGGATGTCCACGGCGGCGCTGTAGCTGCCCAGGATTTCCTTTTCATCGATGCCCACGGCCGCGGCAGGAAACTCGATCTTGGTTACCGGATCGTTTGCCGCGAAGAGCAAGACGCGTCCACCCGGCCGAGCCGTTGCAAGGGCATCCGCAACCACCGACGGATGCGCGACAGCCACCAGGACCGCGTCCGCCCCCCGGCCATCCGTGCGGGCGCGAATCTCCTCCACAAGCTTACCACTGGTTGGGTCAAAGGACTCCAGTGCGCCGAGAGTGAGGCTTTTTTCGCGGCGCTGGGAAATTGGATCACTGGTATACAGGCGGGCGCCTTCGAGCTTGCTGACCATGAGCAATTGGAGACCGATAGGGCCGCAACCGAGGATTAGAACAGTCTCGCCTGGCCTGATGCGGGCCTTCTGGACGGCTTTGACGATGGTGTTGATGGGCTCGATGAAGGTGGCCTCTTCAAAACTGACATTATCAGGGAGCGCGACAATGCCGCGTTCGGCGACCCAGGGCATGGCTTTGACGTATTCGCCAAAGCCACCGCCGTTAGGCGTGAAGCCGGCAGTCAGGCCGGTGGTTTTGTATTGTTTGCATTGGGAGAAGAGGCGCTTCTCGCAATAGAAGCAGCGGCCGCAGGGTGTGTGGTGAAAACTCATGACGCGGTCGCCGGGGGTCCATTTTCTTACGCCCGGGCCGACCGCGACTACCGTGCCGGCGAGTTCATGGCCCAGGATTTGCGGCGGATCGACATAGCGATGAAAAATCTTTTTGATGTCGGTGCCGCAGATGCCGCAGGCGGCGACTTTGATGAGGACTTCCCCTTCGCCCACGTCAGGGACGGGGACTTCTTCGACGCGCACGATTCCCTTTTCGCGAAAAACGCCGGCGCGCATTGTTTTCGGGATGGGCCCGAGCGCTTGCAAGGATTGAGGCATGGTGCCGACCCCGCTCATGTTGCGGAGACCTCTTCTACTTTAGCGTGGGCGACTCTTGGCCAGTTTTCCGAGATTACAGCGATGTAGTGATCCAGAAAATCCGCCAGAGACTTGCCGGCGGCGCGGCTCTGGCGGCCGAATTGGATTAGGAGCGGAATGCGGTACGGGCTTAGGCCGACTTCCTTGAGGAGTCCGCCCATTTTCAGGTGGCCATGGGAGTCGAGGATGCGGGCAAAGTCGACGGGCATGTCTTCATCAGCAGCGTCGCTTATGGCGCGAACGACCACGGCCGGAAGATGGCGCTGCCTTGCGGCGGCCAGGATGTGCGTTGATTCCATTTCGACGATGCTGCCCTTTTGGTACAAGGACTCTTTTTCTTCAGCAGTGCCCACAATTTTCTCGGAAGTGAGGGAAATGTTTACAGAACTTGCGCCCGAGGCAACTGCTAGCTCAACCAAACCTGGGTCGCTCGCGGCTCTCAAGCTCTGATCCAGCATTTGTGCGTTGCGCGCAACCACGATGTCCCCTGGCTTCAGCGAGGCGTCGAGCGAGCCTGCCAGACCAGTGGAAACGCAGATATCGTGTTGCTCAACGGGAATAGACAACATGGCGTTTGCAGCGTTTTCGGCGCCCATACCCGTCAGCAGTACGGTCACCTCGTCGCGGCCGATGTTGGCTTTTAGGAGGTCGAAGTCACGGCGCTTTTCCCAGTTCTCAAATTCATAGGGCACAAAGGGGTGGCGTGAGCTCCACTGAGAGAACTCGGCTTTCACCGCGAAAGTGACCAGAATGCGCATCTGTTCAAGAATCTATGATGCCGGGCTAAAGCACGTCGCTACAACTTCCTCGTCCAGCTAAATGGGCGGGGCAAGCCCAGCCCCTACGACACACCCTTTTATGCTGCCGCGCGGAGCATTTTTCTGGCGCGGCGCGGGCCCACGTAGCCGTTATCAACGTACCAGCGAACGGCACGTTCAAGCGCGGCCGCTACCGGGCCGGGGTTGAAACCCAGTTCCCGCTGCGCGCGCGAGCAATCCACAAACATCGTATGTTGCGCGATTTTCACGCCCTCGACGGGAATTTGCGGCTCTTTCCCAATGAGCCGCGAGAATGCTGTGTTTATGTAGGCTACACCCAAAGCGACCCCGTGAGGAATCTTGAGGCTGGGCGCTGGGAGGCCCGTTATCTTGGCGAGCAGGTCGAGCAATGCCTTGAGCGTTAAATTTTCAGCGCCGAGCAGATAGCGTTCGCCAACTTTGCCGTTTTCGGCCACCAGGAGATGTCCCTCCGCGCATTCTTCGGCGCCCACAAAATTCAGACCAGTCTCGACGTATCCGGGCATCTTCCCGTTCAAAAAATCCAGAATGATTTTTCCGGTGGGAGTCGGCTTCCAATCTCCGGGACCTACGGGAGTCGTGGGCATAGCTACGACGACGGGAAGCCCTTCTTTCCCGGCTTTCAATGCTTCGCGCTCGGCCATCCATTTGGAACGTTTGTAGTGGCCAATCATTTCCTCGAGCTTTGAATCCGTGGTTTCAGTGGGCAACTCGGGGCGATCCACGGCGATGGTTGCTACCGTACTGGTGTAAATGAATTTCTCGAGCTTGGCGCGTTTCGCGGCATCCAGGATGTTTTTCGTGCCGCCGACATTAGAGTCGTAAATCTCGCGGGATTTCCTGGCCCACAAGCGGTAATCCGCGGCGACATGGAAACAGTACTGCACGCCAGCGAGCGCGCGGTCGAGTGAAGCAGGGTCGCGCAGGTCGCCGGTGACGTACTCGAGAGAAAGATCGGCTACCGCGCGATTCGTGCTGGACGGCCGCATCAAGACGCGGACCGGTTCTCCTGCGGCCACCAACTTGCGCGCAATATGGCTGCCGAGAAAGCCCGAAGCTCCTGTGACCAGTGTGGTCATTTTTTTATGCAGATTCCTCGCAAGCGTCCGTGCCGCGTGCTTGGATGTTCGGGAGTTCTTTCACCGTGGCCGTCTGGAGATACGAAGCTTCCAGAATCCGCGATATTTTTCTCCAACGCCGCGATGGAATTATTTCCGTGATCTCCGCGAGTCTTTTGCCGAGAATCGCGTCGCTCGCAAGCCCCGCGGACGCGCCACCGGAAGAAGCGGCAATTCCGTCGACTCGACCTGCTTCGAGCATGCGGAAAAACGGCTCCACCGCAGCGACCGATGTTTGCGCTCCGACGACCAGATGCACGCAGGCAAAAAATCCCGAAAGTTTCACGATCCGCAATACTTCGATCACGTTTTGAAGATCGCCGCAGCCCGCGCGGACGCCCTGGGCAATTTCATCGCCGCTGAGTTGGAACGCGAAAAAGAATCGCTCCGCGGGTTGAAATTCGTGAATCCGCATGCGCAAATCCGCGCCGGCGGTGTCGAGAAAAACATATCGTCCGGTTTGTGCCAAAGCGGTTGTCACTTTTCCGATCGCTGGATGTAGGAGGGGTTCCACTCCGCCAAGCCAAACCGCAGGAGCACCCACTTCGTTCGCTGCCTGAACGCAAGCTTCTGGCGTGTGCCATTCGGTCTCGGGGACGACCCCTTCAAACAGCGCGCCGGGAGGGAAATGCCTGACGAGGGGTGAGAAATGAAAAATCGCAGGAGCGGGCTTATCGCGGAAGGGCCGCGAGATTCTTTGTCCCCAAAGACGTGCGCTCAAACCGGCCGGAAACCACATCCCGGCCACTAGAACCCGCTACGCAGCCGGAACTCAGCCGGCTGGAATTTCATGGCGCAATACTCGTGCGGCTCTTGAACTTGATTCTTAAAGCGCGCAAGCGCGTAGAGCGGGAACGAATTCCGGTACAGGTGATATTTCAAATAGAACACGCCGGGGAATCCGGTGCCGGTAAATTCGGCTTCGCTCCACGAGCCGTCGGTGTTCTGTTGGTGGACGAGATAGGAAACTGCATTCTGAATCGCGGGATCATTCGGCTCAGAACCTGCGAGCAATCCAATCAGTCCCCAGGCGGTCTGAGACGCAGTGCTGTTGCCTTGGCCCTTCGTGTTGGGTTCGGTGTAGCTCCACAGCGACTCACCGAAACTTCCGTCGTTTTTTTGAACGGTACGCAGCCAGCTTACGGCGCGCTGGCAAAATTCTTTTGCCGTGAGTGAAACGGTTTCAAGAGCGCGCAGAGCACCGCTTGTGCCGTAGACGTAGTTGACGCCCCAGCGGCCGAACCAGGAGCCGTCTTCGCACTGATCTTTGAGCAAGAATCCTACGGCCCGTTGGATAGCAGGATGTTCCGCCGGCCAACCGAAACGGCCAAGACACTCAAGAACGCGGGCAGTGACGTCAGCGGTAGAAGGATCGATCATCGCGTTATGGTCGGCGAAGGGAATGTTCACCAAGAGCTGACGGTCATTGTCGCGGTCAAATGCGCCCCAGCCGCCGTCTTTATTTTGCATGCTGAGCAGCCACTGGAGGCCGAGGCGAATAGATTTTTCCATGCGCTCAGGGTCCGGATGCTTGACGCGCTGCAGCGCCATGAGGACAAATGCGGTGTCGTCGACGTCTGGGAAGAAATCATTCTGGAACTCGAACGCCCAGCCGCCCGGTTCGGCGTCTTTGTTTTTGAACTGCCAATCGCCCGGACCGAGAACCTGTTTGGAAAGCATCCAGTCAGCTGCTTTGACCAGAGCGGGATGATCCGCAGGAACGCCCGCTTCTTCCAAAGAGACCATGGCAATGCAGGTGTCCCAGATCGGGGAAACACATGGCTGCATGCGGATGGTGTCGGCATCTTCAATCTCGAAACGCGAGAATTCGCGAATCTCGCGCGCGGTGATGGGATCTTCGGGACTGTGGCCGAGCGCCATCAGCGCGAAAATAGAATTCATCATCGCGGGGTAAATCGCGGCAAGACCTTCGCTGCGTTCCATGTGCTCGAGCAACCACGCTTTGCATTCGCGAAGGGCGCGCCGGCGCAGCGGCTTCCAGGGAAGTTTTTCGTAAAGTTTCAAAGCGCGGTCGATGGCCAGAAAAACGTTGCGCCAGGAGATGAGTTGCTCGCCCCAGTCAAACGCCGCGGCTTTGTGAGAAATGTCCTTGAACAATTCGTCCACGCGAGCGCGTTCGGGCAGCCGCCAGTCCGGCCGAAGCGCGGAAAGAATGGCCATGGGAATAACAATGCCGCGCGTCCACGAAGACATTTCGTAGATGTTTAGATAAAACCAGGTTGGCAGAAGCAGCAGTTCCGGCGGAATCGAAGGAACAAGCTCCCAGCCTACCGCGCCAATCAGCGCCAGATAAAAGCGCACGTAAGAATTTGTGAGTTCGAGGCCGCCGAGGCGATGCACGGTTTCGCGCGCCTGTGTCATGTGCGGCGCGTTAACGTCGTCGCCGACAAGTTTTAATGCGAAATATGCTTTGCACGTTGCGTTGAGGTCGGAAGGTCCGCCAGGGAAAATATTCCAGCCCCCATCGGGCAGTTGCCGGCAGCGAACGTAGTTGGCGAGCTTGGCGATGCGAACTGGATCGGCCTTGCCAAGGACGTACAGATAGTAGATGTAGTCGGATTCGAGAGTCGTGTCGGCTTCCAACTCACCAAGCCAGTAACCTTCCTCGGCTTGGAGAGAGAGCAGATGATTTGCACCGTTCTCGATGGTTTGTTCGAGAGAGCGTCCCAAGCCCTGCTCGCGCCAAAGGGGCGGCATGACCGGGGCTGGTCGATCTAGTCCGATGCGTGTACCTGTCGCCAAATCATTTTCCCCCAGCAATTTATTGACAACCAAGGGCTGAGTAATTTCGCCCCAATTGCCTAACTTGGCCTAACTGCTGTGTTCCGAGCCACTTGCAGCAAGTCCGCAGCGCAAGCCCCGAGCCCCAGCGAGACCGAGTAACACTAGTACCACTGAATTATCGCCGTCTTGCGTCTACTGGTCAACGTCTAAGATGCGATGAAGTTACCTGGGCGTTGTCAGAGTGCAATGCTTGCCGGGGACTGCAATGTGCGCTCGATGAGGACATGGAGAGGTTCCGGAAGGGGCTCGCCTTCGCCCTGAGAAACGGAAGGTCTTGTACGAAGCAAATTGGCCGGCAGTTTCAGCCACCCTGGCGTAGCTCCGGGGGAATCCATAGCCCCTCGGAGTACCAGAGCATCGGCGCGATCCAGCGCGGCGCGGGCAGAGTCTTTGAAATCTTCGCGGGACGGATCAATCACCGCGAAATAAAGGCTGGGCTTCAGAAATTGCATCAGCGAATTGCTTTCGAGAATCAAGGCGGACGATTCTGGATTTGTTTCCGCAAATATTTCTTGCAGCGCCCCTCGTAGCAGCGGCAATCCTTCCGCCAGGAAACCTTGCTTGGTTCTCAGCCAAAGGGAGCGCTTTGCGCCAGCGGCAAGAAACCGCGCACTGTCCGTGCCGGACTGAGTTTGAGCCTCCCATTCGATGGCGCAAATATGTTCATCGGGTGCACAATCGCAGTTGTTGCCGTTTTGCGCGCATACGCCGTGGCCATATTGCGTGATTTTACCGGCGATCCAGTTGGCCTTCGGAAACGCGGCGATGATGTCGCAGACGAGTTGCGTCTTGCCAATGCTTCGCGTGTGCCCGCCAACTACAATCACACGCCAGCGCAAAGTTTCGCTCACGTCACTTCCCTTCCAGTTTGGCTTCCAACTCTTTGATGCGCGCGGCCAGTTCCGGGAGACGCGCTTGCCAGGCGAATTGCTCTTTGAATTTGTCGAGCGAACGAGCCGGAGTTCCCCAAACTGTTTGGCCGCTGCGAATCGTTTTACCGCCGAGAACGCCGGATTGGCCGCCGATGACAGCGCCATCTTCAAGGCGACACTGTTCGCCAAAACCAGCCTGGCCGCCAACCACGACGTGTTTGCCGAAATCGCAGGAGCCAGATAGGCCTACCAGCGCGGCCATTACAGTGTGCGCACCGATCTGGCAGTTGTGGCCGATATGCACGAGATTGTCCAGCTTGACGCCCTCGGCGATGCGCGTGTCGTCGAGCGAGCCACGATCAATGGTGGTGTTCGCGCCGATTTCGACATCGTCCGCAATCTCTACTATGCCTGCTTGCGGAAATTTCCAGTAGCGGCCTTCGCCCTGCGCGTAGCCGAAACCATCCGCGCCAATGACCGCGCCGGAATGGATTTCCACGCGATGCCCGATGCGAACGCCTGCGTATAGCGTCACGCGCGGGTGAATCCGGCAGTTGTCGCCAATCCAGGAGCCCGCGCCGATGATGCTGTGCGCTCCAATTTGCGTGCCTTCGCCGACGCGTGCATCCTCGCCGATTACGGCAAATGGCCCGATGCCTGCGCCGGGACTAACTTTTGCCAGGGGCGCCACGATGGCCGTGGGATGAACCCCGGTGGCGATGGGGGCTCGTTCAAGAACGAGGGCCGCTGCTTTAGCGAATGCCAGTTTCGGTTGCGAGCTTCGAAGAATGGTCTTCCCTTCCAGCACGATATTTTCGGCAGCAATCACGCAGAGTGCCCCGGAGGCCGCAGCGCGGTCCGCATGTTTCGCTGTCTCAACGTAGATGAGGTCGTGCGGTCCCGCGCGTTCCGGTGCGGCGACGCCTCGCAATTCGAACGCGCCGTCTCCTTCGAGTTTTGCGCCGACCGCTTCCGCCAATTGTTTTGCTGTCTGCATCATCGAAAACCTCTCTCAAAAATCATACAGCGGGGGCTCGCCTTTCGGGCGCATCTTCCAGCGTTTGTGAATCCAGACCCACTGGTCCGGATATTTTTGGATAATTTCTTCGATTACCTTCGTAAACTTTTGCGTATTTTCAAGGATGTCGCGCTCCGCGTCGCCGGTGCGAATCAACTCCACGGGTGGTTCGAAGCGCAGGCGATATTTATGAATGCCCTCATCCCAGTAGGCGTAACCGGGGACAACCGCGGCGCCAGTGTGGAGTGCGACGCGGGCCAGGCCGGTCGTAGTGCAAGCTGACTTGCCGAAGAAATCTACGAACACACCTTCTTCGGGCATCGTGTTTTGGTCGGCCAAAATCCCGACAGTGCCGGAATCTTTCAGAATTTTCAGCATGACGCGGGCGGACTCGTTTTTGAAAATGGGCTTGTTGCCCGAGGAGCAGCGGTACTGGTTAACGAGCGCATCCAGCCGCTTGTTGTCGAGGGGACGCGCCATGTAATGCAACGGGTATCCGCAGAGCGCGTGTGCGAACGAAGATAGTTCCCATGCACCGATGTGCCCGGTCAGATAGAGCACGCCTTTTCCGCGGCGTTGCCCTTCCAAAAAATTTCCATGCCCTTCGAGAATCACCACCTTGTCGATGTTTTCCTTCGTGAGCCGCGGGAACCGCGCGAACTCCGCCGCCATCCAGCCAAAGTTGCGGACCATTTTGCGCGTCGCGTCACTGCGCTGCGCGTCGGTCCATTCCGGAAAGGCGAGCCGCAGGTTAAATTCAGCGGTTTTTCGCAGTCTTGGCACCAATACAAATAGAACCGCTGTAACCGTTGCCGCAAAGCTGCGCGCCACCGCGCGCGGAAGTGCGCCAATCGTTTTCAAGATCATCCAAACGGCAGCGTATTCGAGCCATTCTCTCATCGCGTTCGGAGGAAGCCACTCAGTGGCCGACGCGCGACAGTATGCAAGAGGTGAGCAGCTCGAAGATAGAGGTTCAATGCTAGACTTTCCATTTCGTGAGCGAATCGCTAACTTCCATCCCTGAAAAACCGTCGCAAGGGACTGCGGCCCGCATTGGCTGGGCCATTCTCATTGTCGCTACCCTTTACGTTTCTTACTTCAGCCATCTTGGCGCCATCGGATTCGTTGGGCCAGACGAGCCGCGCTACGCGTGGATTGCCCGCGACATGGCGGAGACGGGCGACTGGGTCACGCCGCGGCTCTACGGCAAGCCGTGGTTTGAGAAGCCGCCACTCTATTATTGGGCCGCGGCGCTTTGCTTCAAAGTTTTTGGAGTGACCGAGACGGCAGCGCGTCTGCCAAGCTCGATTTCTGCGCTGCTTGCGACGCTGGCGCTGGCTTGGTTGGCTTGGCGATTGTACGGTGGCGAAACCGCGCGATGGCTATTGCTACTGCTTCCCACGACCGTCGGCATGATTGGCTTTTCACACGCGGCAGCCACGGACATGCCATTCACCGGCATGCTGACGATTGCGATGGTTTGCGCGGCGATTGTGTTGCGCCTCGCCCCAGATGAAGAGGGCAGGGCAAGCCCCGCCCCTACAAACCCTGCGATACCTTGGATCGCGCTCATCTTGTTCGGAATATTTCTGGGACTGGCTGTTCTAGCGAAGGGCCCTGCCGCGGTCATTCTTTCTGGTGGCGCAATCTTTTTCTGGGCAATCTTCACGAAACGCTGGCGCGACGCGTTTCGTCTACTTCATCCCGCCACAATCGCAGCTTTCTGCCTCACAGCACTCCCCTGGTACATTGTGTGCGCTCGCCGCAACCCCGATTTCTTCCGCATCTTCATCATCGAACACAATTTCAAGCGCTTTCTCACTCCCGAATTTCAGCACATCCAGCCATTTTGGTATTACGGCCCGGTTGTACTGCTCGCACTCCTGCCCTGGACTCCGGCTTTCGTCTGGCTTGCAGTTGCCGGAGGGATACGCGTGGCGCGCGACAAGTCTTTGTCGCCGAACGCTACCTTTCTTGTTTTCTGGATGGCCTTCAGCCTCGTGTTTTTCTCTGTCTCGCAATCCAAGCTGCCCGGATACATTCTGCCTGCAATCCCAGCTGCTGGCTTGTTGCTCGCCTGGGGATTCGTGAAACTGGCACCGAAGCGGGCAAGACTTTTCGGTGCGGTAACTCTCTTGCTTGGGCTCGCAATGTTTGTTGCTGCTGAAATTGTAGGAGCAGCGAGAATCCACGCGGTTAGGGACTCCGCCCCGTTGCTATATTCCCTGCTCCGCTGCCTTTTGAGCCTTGCCATCCCCAATATTCTCCTCGGCCTGGGGTTTGTGGTGTCGAAGAACCGCCGCTTCGAGAATTCTTGCGGAGTCCTGGCAGTGGTGTCACTAACTTGCTTCCTTTTTTTTGCGGATAAGATCCTGCAAGACCTCCGGCCAATCTACTGGAGACAAAAAGACCTTACGCTACAGCTAGTGGCGCATGGCGTTCCTACAGAACGGACCTTCGTTTATTTGGCAGTAGATCGCAGTACTCGGTACGCCCTGAGCTTTTATCTGCATCGGGAAATAACTGACTGGGATAGAACTTCGCAAGAGGAGGCGTTTGTAATTTCCGGATCGATTGATTGTAAGCGCCTGAGAAAAGAAGGTTACGACTGCCAGGAAGTGCCGCTCGGAAATGCGGCCGAAGGATGGTCCGTGTCACATGTCATGCCGAAAACTTCAGTGTGCGGCCCCGCCGGTAGCGGGGAGTCGAAGTAGAAAGAAGCTGACCACGCGATTTTCATAATCGCGTTTGTCGCTGTCATCCATCCCAACAAAATTCCCGTGCGGGATGATGATCTGATCGCGCGGCTCCGGCGACTTCACAAACATCTGCCGAGTGATATCTCCAAGCTCAGGATCGTCGCTGGCCTCGATAAACAGTTTTGGAACGCCGGCCAGCGTGCTCAGTTTCTTCGAGAGCGGCGGATCTTCCCGGTACTTGTAATTCAGCCACCTAAAACTGAACTCCGCGGAGCGCACCATAAGGGGGAATCCACCGAGCCCGGTCCGCTCTACGCCGATTTTGACCATCTGTTCCGGCGAATCGTAAACAGAATCCAGCACAAGAACGCGGATGCGGCGATCGTTTTCCGCCTCGCGCAAAGCCGCGTAGGCTCCCAAATTGTAGCCCCACATACCCATGCGGGCAGAGTCTACGTCATTGCGCGCGGCCACTGCATCCACCGCGGCGCGCACTTCGTCGGCCTCGCGATACCCGAACGTTGTAATCCCGTCATTCCCGCCATGGGCGGCAAAATCAAACACAAACACGTTGTATTGGTGATCCTGCAACGCCGAAACCAAAGTCAACAATTCGCCACGGCTCGAACCATAACCATGGCACAGAACAATTGTCGGAGCCCCGCGTAATCCCGGGAAGAACCAGCCATGATGCGTGTTCAGTCCTGCAACGGAAAAATCCACCACGTCTGGCTTGCCCGGAAAGCTCTCCATGTCGATTTCGCTGGTAGTGCGCTGCGGCTTCACGATGCGGTAGACAAGAAAGCCCGCAATTGCGACCGTGGCCAGCACAGCAAAAAAAGCCAGCGCCAGCACAGCCGTGAGCAACTTCATATACCATTTGGTTGGATAGCGTAGTTCGTACAGGATAGACATTCGTAGTCTGCGCAACGGGGCTGTCAACCCCGCCGATTTTATCCCTCACTAAGCAAGCACGATACGCGCGATGTTAGCACACCTTTTCCGCCCCATTTCGGGCAGCCTTTCACGGCTGTGTCGGAATTGTATCGTCATCGTCGCAGCGCCAGGTTGATTGTGTGGCCTCCGATTCGGCTATCATAGAGCCTGCGCGGTAGGGGCCGCGGGGCACTTCTCTCCTACATGAACATTGTCGATTTGCGCCAGACCACGGTCCGCCAGTTGGAGCCGCTCCTCGAAGAGGAAGCGCGGCACTGGCGCGACGATCTCCATTGGGACTATCGCAGCGCGCTGGAGCTCATCAAGCGCTTCCTCGACGCTCATGCCCTCGCGGGCTGTGTCGCTTTCGAAAACGGCAACGCCGCGGGCTATTCCTTCTACGTGCTTGAGGAACAGAAGGGACTTATCGGCGGCCTCTATGTGTCGGCAAAATTCTCTCAAACCGTTATCGGTCAGCGATTGCTCGAGGAGATGCTCTTCTCCATGCGCGCCATTCCGCAACTCTCGCGGATTGAAGCGCAGCTCATGCCATTCAGCGGACCGGTCGAAATCCCGCTGAGCGATCAGGGGTTTCGCCTCTATTCGCGCCAGTTCATGCTTCAGGATCTCGGGAAACTTCCCGAAACGCGCGCTGGCGCTTCCCCCGGAATGCGCCTGGACCGCTGGAACGACCGCTACTTCGAGCCCTGCGCCAAGCTAATCTATCTGGCCTACGCCAATCACATCGACGGCGAGATCAACGATCAGTACCGCAGCCGCGCCGGCGCGCTTAAATTTCTGAAGAACATTATTCTGCTGCCGGGCTGCGGACACTTTGTGCCCCCAGCTTCCTTTGTGCTGCGCGAGCCGGGCAGCGACGACCTTGTCGCAGCAATCCTGACCAGCGAAGTTTCCCCCGGCGTCGGTCACACCACACAAATCTGCGTTCTCCCCGGCTATCAGGGCCACGGCATCGGCCGCATGCTGATGCAGACCTCCGGCGAAACGCTGCGCGGCATGAAATTCCGCGAATTAACGCTCACCGTCACGTCCGAAAATTACGGCGCGGTAGAACTCTACAAAAAATTGGGATTCACAACGATTCGAACCTTCACAGCAGGAGTCTGGCCACGCTAACCGCGGCCCGGCATTATTTTTTCGATCGGTCCTTCAACAAATTCTTCAGCTCCGACATAAACTCCTGCACATCCTTAAAGTCCATATAAACCGAAGCAAACCGCACATACGCCACCTTATCCAGCTTTTTCAACCGGTGCATAATCATTTCACCGATCTCGGTGGTGGTCAGCTCGCGCTCCGTCGCTTCATGCACCACTCCTTCAATCTCGTCCACAATGCCTTCGAGCTTCGTCGTAGCCACAGGCCGTTTCTCGCAGGCCTTCAACAATCCCTGCAGAATCTTCTGCCGTTCGAAGCGCTCCCTCCGACCGTCCTTCTTAATGACCATGTAAGGGATTTCGTCGATGCGCTCATACGTAGTAAACCGGCGGCTGCACTTCAGGCATTCCCGGCGCCGCCGAATCGTATCCCCCACGCGGCCCTCGCGCGAATCAATCACCTTATCATCCAGATGCGCGCAGAATGGACACTTCACTCGGCAGGTCTCCTCATCTCTTGTGTGCTTGCGGCTTCGCTTTCATCTTCAGCCAGTTTCTTTAGTCTACCCAGCGAAAAACCTTCTCGCACCAGCAACGGAATGCCCACAAGACTACACGCTGCGAACGTAATCAGCCACAACACCACCGCCGCCGCCGTGGCCGGTTCCGTCTCAATTCCCAAAAACTTGTAAACGGAAATCGCCGCGAGTTGCGAGCCCCCGCCGGCCAGCGGCAATTGAAACACCGAGCCTGCCAGCGTAAACGCCATCAGCAGCAACGCATCCGCGGGGCTGAGCTCGAGGAATTTCCCGCCAAAACTGTGCGTAATCCAGATGTACACCACAAAAACCAGCGCCCAATGCACCGCGGACAAAAAGATAGTCCAAGCCAATTCGCCCCAGCTTCGAAGAATCTGCACCCCGCGCGCAAACCCCAGCACCGTCCTTGCAATTTTCGCCCGCAAACCTGGCGCGCTCTGCCAGCCGCCCAGGGCGCGCTCCAGCGCCGCCGTCCCGTACAACCGGAAGTACACTAGAAACCCGATAACTCCAACTACTCCCCCGATCAAGATGGCGCCGGTCGTGTTGGCCACGGGAACATTCCGTTTTTCCACCAGCAGCGCAATGCCCGCAATCACCGCCGCGCTCACCACGTCGAAAATTCTTTCGAGCGCGTATATGCCATACATGTCCGCTATCGGCAACTTCTCTTTTCTTGCCAGCAGCAACGGCCGCACCGGTTCCCCCGCCCGGCCCAGCAGAAAAACTGCTGCGAAACCTCCCAGCGTCATTCCGTAAATGGACCAGAAATTCGAAGCTCCCAGATTTTGCTGGAACACACCCCACCGCAGGGCGCGAAGCGCGTAACAGCCATAAATCGCTACGACCGAAAGAAGCAAATAGTATGGATTTGCATTTCGAATTGCCAGCCAGAGTTTATCTCCGCTGAAACTAGCGCCGCGAAGCGTCCCGCCAAATCGGTAAACCGCAAACCCTACGGCCAGCAACACTATCAATAGTACGAGGAGTTTCTTCCACGATGAACGCATGCGCTTGTCAGACTAACGGCCACGAGAACGTGCGTCAAGGCGCGTCGATTTATTTTGTGTGGATGCTTTCATTTGGAAGCGAAGTGCTGAGGATCCTTCAGTAAGTTCAAAGCCGTCCGACCGTATCCATTGGCAACATTGCTCTGATGCGCCTGAAATTCCGGCGAAAGCGCCTGCCGCAACTTTGGCAGCGCGTGGTAGGGCACCGAAGGGTAGAGATGATGTTCGAGGTGATAGTTCACGTTCGACCATAGGAATTCCATTAGCGGGTGTGTCACGATGGAGCGCGCATTGGTCCATTCGCTGCCTTCGCTAACGTCGTGGTGTTCCGTAATGCTGCGTAGAACCGAAGCCACGTACAGGCCGGTCACCATGGGCGCAATCACAAAAAGCAAATAGCGGCGCCCTCCGAGGATAAACGCGATCGCCGCGTGCAGTAGAACGGCTCCGCCCAGCTCCAGCGCAATTCTCCGTCGAACTTGAGCAGGCATTTTCTTTTGCAAGCCATAAGCGTTCACCCCGATCTGCGCAAACATAGGAATAAAGAAATACGCCCAGCCGGGCACCCCACGCACCACACGATCGAAGAACCGATACTCGGGATCCCTTCCCGAATGCGCGTAATGATGATGATCGAGATGAAAACGCCGGTGCGCTTCCGCGGAAATCCCTGCAAGGCCCAGCGTAACCCACGTGAAGAGACCGTTGAGGCTCCGACTCCGCGAGATGAGGTCGTGCGTGCCTTCATGCCCCTGCACAAGCAAATCGTGGAACGGTCCGAAGCCGATCACGAAAATGCTGATCGCCGTCAACCACCACCGCTGAAAATAAACCGCCGCTGCGGCAAAGCCAATCCATAGCACGAGGTCGAGAAAGATGCGCGGAATCGAACGATAGGACTCCGCGCTCAGATTCTCGGCTAAAACTTCGACTTGTGGATCTGCTGCCAAGTTTTCTCTTCCGACAGATACGCACCGCTACCTTTCTATCGAGCTTACTGCGCTTTGATGCGAGTGCGTATCAGAAACTCCAGAAACAGCGCCCCAAAAAGCAAGTCCACCACCGATGGTATGACCAGCAACATGGGAATTTCTTTTGCAAGCGCGTGCCAAAAAAACACGAGAAACACTAGCGGCTTCCCAACCACGCCAAGCTTCACCAAATCCCGGTTCCGCCAGAGATCGCGGCTCACCCAGTAATATCCCAAACCAAAAACAAACAAGCACGACGCCAATAGTTGCAGGCTAATCGTGTCGGGGGAGCCGGGAAATCCCATTCGCAGGCGAAACCTGGCATCCGTCAGAAAAAATAAAACCGCCCCAGTGGAGAGCAAGTTCCACGCCGCAGCTGCGAGAAATAACCACCGGTAGTAGCACGCCATCCCCCTGCTGAATGCTGCAGCGGATTCACTCCGCATGACTCGCACCAAGAAACCGCAGAATCCTTGAACTCACTTCTTCCGCCCGATTCAGCGCCATCCAATGTTCTGCTTCGGGGATCACTTCCACTCTGGAGCCTGGAACCATCTCAGAAAGCGCCTTAGCGTGCGCAACGGGAAAATGTTTGTCGCGCTCCGCCCACAACAACAAAGACGGCGTCCGAATGTTTGCATAAAGTGTTTTCAGGCGAGGCAAAGTCCCTTGATAACCCGCGCACATGCGCACCACAAATTTGCGCACTTCCGGCCGCTGAAAGCTCTCCCACAAATCGTTACGCAGCTCCCCTCTGAGTTTGTAGCCACGCGGCAAAAACGTCCGAGTCGCCCGAAAGAAAACCGCCCGCGGCAAACGTTCCAGCAAAACGCGGTTCCAGCCAAACTTCCGTAACAGCGCAATCTCCCACGATGTCTTCTCATCCCAAATGACCAGCGAATTCATCACCACAAGTCTGCTCAACCTTTGAGAGTGTTCCGCGGCAAACGCCAACGCAGGCTGCCCACCCATGTCATGCCCGACAATCGCCGCCTTATCGACGCCCCAAGCATCCATCAGCCCCCGCAGCCGCTTCGAAAAATCAAACGGAGTCGCTCCGCCGCTCCAGCCCTCGCTGAATCCCATCCCCGGCCAATCAAACGCAATCACCTCGTGGCGCGTCGCCAGCCGCGGCGCCAACTCCGACCACACCTGCAAATTATCCGGATATCCGTGGAGCAGAATCACCGGTGGCCCGCTGCCGATCCGCGCCATGCGTAACTGGCGGCCACCATGCATTTCCATCGTCGTCGCCAGCATCAGGCAAAATCCTGTTGCAGGCAATCCGACGCCAAAACGCCAGAAATCGCGCAGAAGCTCACCCACTGCCCCGGATGCGTCGCGCTCCCCGCCAGATACAATCCGCGCAAATCGGGGCTACGATGCGCCAGCCTTCCCTCCCGCATAAATTTCGCGGTCATCACCGGATTCATGCTGTCACGCGCAAGCGAATATTCCGCGCCCCACTCCGCCGGGGTTCGCCGCGCCAGAACGCGAAACTCCGTAATTCCCTCTTGCCACCATTTTTCTTCCAGCAATTTTTGCAAGTACTCAGCCTGCCCTTGCGCCCCAATTCTCTGCGCCTTGGCGTGCTCCATCGGCCCCAGCAGCCGCGCCGGATACCACTCCCCCTGTCGTTCCTCAGGATTCAGCACTCCCGGACGTAGGAAGAGCCGGCAACGCTCCTCCCCTCCAGGAAGCAAAAATCGCAAGTAAGGCGGGTCCATCTTCCCTTTCACCGCCAGGTACGCGCACACTCCCGGCGATTGCAGGGGCAGCGCTTCGCAACGTTTCCGGCTAACGCTTTCCTTCTTGTCCAGCAAATCGAGATAAGTGCCAATGCCGCAGTCCGAAACGACCGCATCAGCGGCAATCTTCTCTCCTTCGCAAGTTTCCACCGCACTCACACAGCCGCCGTCGCTGCAAATCACTTTCACCTTTGTGCGAAATCGAAATTCCACCCCAGCAGCTTCCGCGGCTTTAGCCAGCACCTCAGGAATCCCGCGAATCCCCTCCTTCGGATAAAAACATCCCACGGAGTGCACCAATGCCGGAACAAACGCCAAGGGGCTCGGCGCTTCTTCCGGCCTCTGCCCCGCAACATGTGTCCAAATCGAGAGCGCATCTACAACCCCCTGGGGCAGCCGCGAAGCACGCAACACGGATTGCAGCGACCGCAAAAGAAATCCCGCGTGACGCCACCGCCCGCCGCCAGCAAGCGACATCGGCCCCGGTGCCGAGCCATGGAGCAAGGGCCGCAACGATGCCTCAATCGCTCCTGTCTTGCGCACAAAACGGAGATAAAGCTCGCCGCTCCCCGGCCACTGTTGTTCCATCTGCTGCGCTGTCTTCACATCGCTTGAAAAAATATCGGCCGTGGGTCGGTCTGCAGATTTGACGCTATAAACGTGATCGATCGCGCGCAACTCGACGTGCTCGCTCAGCTTTAGTCCAACGGAAGCGAATGCCCATTCCAAACCAGGCCGGTCCAATAAAATGTACGGCCCTGCGTCAAACGCGAATCCCTCGAATACGTTTCCGGAAGCCAACCCGCCCGCCTCCGCCCGCGCCTCCAAAACTTGCACGCGAAATCCCTGACGCGCCAGGCCCAGCGCCGCCGTCAAACCTCCCATCCCCGCGCCGATAACAACGATATTTTTTTTCACAACGCAGCAGCCCCGGAGGGGTGCGGTTTTTTCGTTCGGGGGAAATGCAAGCCAAGAAGTCTGCGCAACGTCGCGCGCAGCACGCGATGCGAAAACGGCACGCGCTCAAGCGGAGGAAACGCCAACTCATCCATCTCCGGCACAAACAACGACCCACGCCCGCTCCCAAACACATACACAGGGTAGGCAACAAAACTCAGTAACGTCGAGAACTCCGTTTCGTAAGGCCCGCGCCAACGCTTCAAATTCTCATTTGTGCCGACGACCTCAATCCGTTCTCGAGGATCGCCAAACCAGTGGCACGCCGCACGCAAGATATTCGTCTGCTCCGGCTCACCCACGCCCATGTGCCGCGCCGCCACCAAGTCCACGGACAGCGCATCCTCTCCCGCATACACTCGCCTGGGAGCTGGCGGATGCGGGCATCCCATAACGCCCACAAGTCCATCCCCGGCCTCATCGTAAGCATCCAGCAGCACAAAATCAGGCGCAAACGAGTCCAGCAACATCATCAACGCAGTCTCGCGATGCGCCTGCCGCTCTACAAAAAGAAATTCGTCGCACCGCCCCCCCATCCACTCCAGATTCCCAATCGTCAGGTACGCCATCTCAATCGGATGGCTGCGCATCTTCCCAAACGAAATTCGAAAATCCGCCTCTTTCCAGCTCCGCGAAATGGTGTTCTGCGCCATCCCTCGAAAATACGTGTGCTCCACTTGATCGCTCGAACTATCCACAACCGGCAATCCCAATTGGTCCATCCCAAAATAAGCCGCCACTTCCGCAACGCCCCGGCGCTCAAAAAATTTGTCGTAGATATTCGCGGACTCCACAAGGACAGCATGTCCGCAGTCTCGCTCACTCAAAAAATTCGCAAGCTCCCGCAGCAGCTCAGGATCCGTAATAATCGACCGATCCTTCTTCGCGTAACCCAGCATCAACGAAGGTTTTACGACAATCCGCAAATCCCCCGCCGGTTTCCCCAAACCCGCCGCTCGCAGCCGCAGCTTTTCCTCCAGCCCGCTCTCTTCCAGCAAGCGCCGGAATACCCCGCATTTTTCCTCCGCGGATTTTCCCTCAAGCACAACAACGCGCCCGCCGCTTCCAATCCTGTTATTTGCGACGGTTCTCTTTCGCAGCGCCAGCGGCAGAAAATACTCCCCGACCTCCTCGATTTTGCGAATAAGCGATTCTTCCGTCTCTCCAGCAACAAGCCGGTCCTTTTCATCCAAAGCATTCGCAAGAATTTCAAATATTCGCGCATGCCGATCCTCGTCACCCTGCACACGCACAAAATCTTCCTCAAGTTCACGCCCCAACTCAGAAGCTTCCCGCGCCAGGGCAATCATCCTCGCGTAGCACAGACTCGCCGTCTTCTCAGCATCAATGTTGAAAACGCAAAACTCCCGGAACGGCCCATAATTCAAATATTTCCGCACGTCCTCCGGCACCTTGCCGGTCAGCGTTCCAATCCAAGTTACAAAGCCTGCTGCCGCCCGCGAAAACGGCGCACGCGACCACGGCACGTGCTGCATCACAGACCCTGCCCAACCCCCAACCAAACCACCCATCTGCTGCGAAAACGTCTTCATTTTCAAGATCGGCCCGCCAAACTTGAGCAGCGCCCCGCGAATATAAATCGAGTGCATCTCCTCATCGCGCCAGGCCCAAATCAAAGCATGCCGCATCAACTCGCGAATCGCAGGCGAAAGCGGCATCGCCGCAAGCCGACGCGTCATCAACTCTTCCCGATACCCAACACTGACCAGTTCTTCGCGCTCCAGCGCCAGCAAGCACAGCCCTATCAATTCATCCTGCGGCCGCCCAACATACTTGGCCTGCCAGGCGGTCAACTCCTGCGCGAATTGGTCGTAAACCACACCCAAGGCTGGACCCTCTTACCTCACATATACGCACGAGTTTGCCACGCCCACAAGTCGCCGTATAAACACATGGTAGCTATGAATCATCCAGTAGTTTCACGAATTTCAAAGTCTTAGAAGCGCTCGCTAACGCTTTCTAAACCTCATCTCCCTCGGTTTTCGAAACTCAAAGAACCGTCAGCCTATGAACCCCACTCCTTCCCAACAGGCTCGCCCCAATCCGTTTCAGAATGCATATTCTCGCTTGTTATTCCAGAAACTAACTCTTCAATGGTGGGCTTCGATTTGGGTCTTGGAATTCGGACTCTGCCCTGCCCCTCCACGTCCACTTCTAGGTCGTCCCCAGTTGCCAATGCTGCGGCGAACGCCACGGACTTTGGGATTCGCACGGCCAAACTGTTTCCCTATCTCCCGAGTCGTGTTTTCATCTAGCCTTCTTGTATAAACAGAGATCGTTGAGCGCAGAACCTATTTGGTGTTGCGAGCCTCAGATTGTGTTTGACAAATAAGTACTGTTGAAGTATCTTTTTACCTGGAACTTTGTGGGTTCAACAGTGTAACGCCAGCATCCCTGCTGGCGTTTTTGCTTTTGTGGGGTACGGTCGTCCACGTCTGTCCAACCAACCCAGCGAAAGCACGCACCATGCAAACACAACGCGGTAACCATATGAGTTATTTAGAATCAACAGTCACACAACCAACCCGTAAGTGTTGATTCTAAAAGACTTGAAAATCTATTAACTCCTTTATATGCAACACTTACAAAAAACAAAGAGGGGGGCACCCTATAGCGAGCCTGGGACGATTAGGCCGGATACCGCGCCGCCGCATGCAAGTTGTCGGCTGTAAGCTGTCAGACTGTGGGCCGTCAGCCCCGCCCCTCATCCCAAGCCTCGAATCCTGCACTCCGACTTAAACCCTCTAGATGCAACACTTACAAATATTGAGGGGGGAGTTTATTGCGCGAGCCTGCGATCACAAAGCCGATATGGCACCGCCATCTGTAAGCCGACGGCTGTCACCTGCCAGCCAGGCACTTTAATTCCGAGCCTTGGACTCTTGAACCTTGGACTCTTGAACCTTGAACTCTTCAACTCAAAGACTCAACCCTTGTGCCAACCCCAACTCTCCAAGTAAGATGCCCCCACTCGCACTCGGTCGCCCGGGCCAAAACACAGGGAACTTTTCGAGAGCAGTTTGCGTTCCATAGTTGCAGGCCGATGTTGGCCCTAACGCAACTTTTGGGGCAAGCTGGTCACCGTAGCGGGTTTCGAGGCTGATGATACGTTGGAGCAGGACGCCCAACTGGTCCAGCAATGCCTCCAGGGCGACGGTTCGGCCTGGGAGGAACTTGTGCGCCGTCATACGCGCCGCATCTTCAACATCTGCTACAGGTTCACCGGCAATGGCACGGAAGCCGAAGACCTGTCGCAAGATGTTTTCCTCCGGGTGTATAAGACTCTTGGGAGCTACCGTTCCGCGCATGGCGGTTTTGCCACATGGATGACCAGCGTAACGCGCAACTTGTTGATCGACCATTACCGCCGCACCAAGCGCGACCGCATCACCGACTCCCTCGACGACGCCATGCCGGTCGTCGAAAACAAGGAGTCCGCTGGACGCCGTCCCGATCAGCAACTGCTGCTCGGGGAACTGAGTCATCAGGTGCAAACCGCTCTGACCAAGCTTTCACCGGAGCTGCGCGAAGCGGTAATCCTTCGCGATTTGCAGCAGCTCGACTACAACGAGATTCGACAAGTTTTGGATGTGCCGGAAGGAACTGTGAAATCACGAATTAACCGCGGACGTATCGAACTGGCGCGCATCCTGCATCAGATGGGAGTGCGCCCGTCATGATTCGTCTTGTCATCTGGGACCGAACGCGGAGTTTGCCATGACCTGGAACTGCGAACACATCGAAGCACGCCTCAGCGATTATCTCGACGGTCTCCTCGCTCCGGACGAGCGCCACGAATTTGACGCGCATGTTAACGGCTGCGAGATCTGCACTCCTCTGCTCTCCAGCGTCTCTCATTTGCTCAGCGATTTGCATTCGCTCGAAGCCATACCCGAACCTCCGCGCCTTGCCTACAACATTCTGAATCTGACTCTCGGGCCGCGCGCCGTAAAAAAAGGCTGGCTTGGCGGTTTCAGTTGGCTCCGCCTTTTGGCCTCGCCCCGCTTCGCCTATAGCGCCGTTTCTCTCGTCGCCACAGTGCTGATTCTGCTCACGGCATCCGGGGTTTCTTTCCGCAAGAAGCCCAAGCTCGCCGACTTTTCTCCCGCCAACATTTACCGCAACGCGAACAGTCAGGCGCATCTCGCCTACGCGCGCAGCACCAAATTCGTCAGCGACCTCCGCGTCGTTTACGAAATCCAATCGCGTCTAAGTAAGGACAACGAATTGCCCACGGAACCGGAAAGCACCGTTCCGCAATCCGCCCCCGGCAAAAATCCCGGCAGCACCGACGGCACCAAGCCCTCCGCGCCGCGCCAGCAAAACCGCGCCAATGGTATCGGCAGAGAAATCGAAGTGCTTGCCGAAGAAATTCCCGTGGTCAGCCTCAAACTGTCCGCCCCCCTGCTCGGAAGGAGAATTCCATGAAGTGTGCCGTCCACACGGACGCAGACGCAACCGGTTACTGCCGCAATTGCGGCAAACCCATGTGCCCGGATTGCATCCGGCCGGTTCGCGACGTTCTCTATTGTGAAGACTGCCTGGCCACAATCCTGGGCCATCCTGCTCCCGTTTCACAGCAGACCGCTCCGGCAGGGTTTCCGCCGCAAGTCCCCGTCGCCGCTGTTCCCCCAGGCGTACCTTTTGCTGCTGGATCGAATCCCGCTCTAGCTTTCTTCCTGGGTTTCTTGCCCGGCCTCGGCGCTTTCTACAACGAGCAGTACGGCAAGGGCATGATTCATCTCGCGATTTTCCTGTTGCTCTTCATCACCGGCGTCAACGGCTTGGACAACGGCGGCGCGGAAGCCGCTCTATGGATCTGCATCTCAGCCTTCTGGATTTACATGCCCATCGACGCCTTGCGCACCGCCCAAGCCAAGCGATCCGGACAAGTACTGACAGATCCCCTCGACAGTTTCAGCAAGGAAAAACCAGTCGGTCCGATCATCCTGATCGGCGTAGGCATCCTTCTCTTGCTCAGCAATTTTGAGTGGTTTCAGTGGTACCGCTTCGCGAAATTCTGGCCTCTCGTCCTGATTGCCGTCGGCATTTTCATGTTCATGAACCGCATGGAACGTAAGCCCTAGGAGGCTCCTTCGGGAGACTATCGAACTATGAGTGATCGCATCCGTTGCAACTGCCAGCGTTGCACAATTCGTAGCCTGATGGGCCCGGTCGTTGTAGTCACCGTCGGCGTTCTCTTCCTGTTGGCGCAACTCCGCGGCGGCTTCTTTGATTTCGGCAACACCTATCCCGTCATTATCATCGTCATCGGCCTGATCAGCCTCGCTTCCGCGCTCGCTTCCAATGAAGGCCATGTCTCCTCCGCGCCCGGCGCGCCGACGGCCATGCCTCCGTCACCCGGCTTGCCCTCCGCCCCCGGAATTCCGCCATCTTCCTCGGGCTCAACGCCAACTTCTTATCCGGGACAAGGACAATAATCTAATATGGCGAGGAGCCGGCAACGTGGCAGCGGAATCTTTCCAGGCGTCGTTCTTCTAACCGTTGGCATCCTTCTTCTCATTCACAATTACCGCGGCCTGGAGCTCGGTGACGCGCTCCTTCGCTGGTGGCCCTTGGCGCTGATTTTTCTGGGACTCATCAAGCTTTATGAGCGGATGGTCGCCAACCGCTCCAGCGAGCCGAGTTCGGCGCGCATAACGGGCGGCGAAATCCTGCTCGTCGCCGGCATGCTCACGCTGATAAGCTGCGTCGTCGCCTACGACTACATCAAGGGCATTGCGCACGACAAGATTCCCATCGAGATTTCCGGCGACGAGCATCAGTTCGACCTGGATGTCGCGCCAATGACCGTGCCGTCAAACGCCCGCATCACGGTTCGCGGCGGCCGGGGCGATGTCAGCGTCCGCGCTTCCGACACTCTGGAAATCCGCGTCTCCGGAAAGAAAAACGTCCACGCCTGGAACGAAAGTGACGCGAAGCGGCGCGCCGATCCCATCTCCGTGGAAATCGTCAAAAATGGCGATGGTTACGAAATTCATCCCACCGGACCGGGTTCCGGCGACAATCGCATCGCCGTGGACATGGACATTCAAGTTCCCATGAAAGCGAGCGTCACCGTCCGCAACGAAAAGGGCGACATCACGGTCTCAGACATGAACACGCCCGTCTCCGTTACGAGCACCAACGGTGATGTGGAAGTCCGCAACACTTCCAGTGACGTCTCCATCGAAATGCACAAAGGCGACGTCAAAGTTTCCGACACCAAAGGCGACATCAAGATTTCTGGAAAGGGCGGCGAAGTCACCGTCGCCTCGGCAACAGGCAGCTTCACTCTGGACGGCGAATTCTTCGGCCCCATTCGCGCCGACAAAGTCGCCAAGGGCCTCCGCTTCATCTCCCAACGCACCGATATGACTCTGACTTCGCTCACCGGCCACATGGAAGCCAGCTCCGGCAATCTGGAAATTGTGGACGCCCCGGGCGACATCGCCCTGCGCACCAATCGCTATTCCGTTACCATCGAAAACGCCACCGGCAAAGTAAAGGTAGACAACCGCGACGGCGACGTCGAGATGCGCTTCTCTTCCGCCCCCAAGGAAGATATAGACGTAACCAACACCAACGCCACCATCTCGCTGACGCTTCCAGAATCCGCCAGCTTCAACATCGTCGCCGACTGCCACTCCTGCGACATCGAATCCGAATTCTCTTCGGACAACCTGAAGAAAACCTCGCCGTCCTCCGGCGATTCCCACCTCGAAGGCAAATACGGCACCGGCCGCGCCCCGAAAATTACCCTAAAAACCAGCTACGGCGCCCTCTCCATCCACAAAACCAGCTAACTAATTCGGTTCTTCGTAGGGGCGGGGCTTGCCGCGCCCGATCTCGCGGTCTAAAAGTCGAGAAGTCGAAGAGTCAAAGATTGAGGAAAAAGACCCGTACTTTGTGAGAGCGGAATTGCCACAGAGAAGGGAACTTCGGCGGCGTGGTAAAATCGGCCCGTGAAAAAACAAACGGTACAACCTGCAAAACATTTGACGGGGGGCGTGGAGACCCCTGGGGATAAATCTATCTCCCATCGCTACGCGATGCTGGGCGGATTAGCGGAGGGAACCACAGAGCTGCGGCATTTTTCGGCGGCGGCGGATTGCCACAGCACGCTCGGTTGCATGCGCGCGCTGGGCGCGGACGTAAAAATCGAGAAAGACACCGTGCGTATTACGGGGCGCGGACCGCGCGGATTAAAGAGCAGTTGGCGGGCATTGGACGCGGGGAATTCCGGGACGACGATTCGTTTGCTGAGCGGAATTTTGGCCGGTCAGGAATTCACGACGAAAATTTCGGGCGACGCGTCTCTGCAAAAACGGCCGATGAAGCGAGTTGTAGGGCCGCTGCGCGAGATGGGCGCGGATATTCGTGCGCGGGAGGATAATTTTGCGCCGCTGGAGATCAAAGGCGCGAAACTGCGCGCTATGGATTATCAAATGCCGATGGCCAGCGCGCAGGTGAAGTCGGCGGTGCTGCTGGCGGGATTGTTTGCGGAAGGCGTGACGAGCGTTACCGAGCCGGCGCGCACGCGCGATCATACGGAGCTGGCGCTGGAAGAATTTGGAGCGGCAATCGAACGGCAGGGGCGCACAACAAAAGTTCATGGACTCTTCGGCGGAAATGGAGCCGGAAAACTCGTCGCGAAGACGATCGATGTGCCTGGGGATTTGTCTTCGGCGGTGTTTTTTATTGCCGCGGCTTCGCTGCTGCCGGACTCTAACATTGCGATTCACAACGTGGGGTTGAATCCTACCAGGACCGCAATTCTGGACGTGTTTGTTGGTATGGGCGCTTCCATTCAGGTGCTTTCGCTGAGAACTTCGCACGGAGAAGTCGTTGGCGATTTGGCGGTGAAGGGAGCTTCGCTGCGCGGTGGCGTGATTGAGGGCGAGGTGATTCCCCTGGTGATCGATGAGTTGCCGATGCTTGCGGCGCTCGGGCCTTATACCGAAGAGGGGATTGAGATTCGCAATGCGGGGGAGTTGCGCGTTAAGGAGAGCGATCGCATTGCCGCGCTGGCTGAGAATTTGCGGCGGATGAGAGCGACGGTGGAAGAGCGTCCCGATGGATTGAAAGTGGAGGGGCGGCGCGCAGGGAAATTGCGTGGAGCTGAGATTGAGCCGCACGGGGATCACCGGATTGCGATGGCATTTGCCGTCGCGGCTTTAGCCGCAGATGGCGAGACTGTAATTCGTGATGCGGATTGCGCAGGCGTTTCCTATCCAACTTTTTTTGAGGAATTGAACCGGCTTGCGGAACGCTAGCGAGAAGAATGCAGTGAACGGCGAGCGTTGACTTGTACGCCTGTTGAACTCTTCGACTTTCTCCTGTCCCTCCGGACAGTTTTTCCGAGGAACCGAACAACGCTATCCCTGAAATTTCCATCCACCCGATTGCGTATTATTGATTGAGGAGATTCATCATGTCCGCCCGTAGAACGTTGCTTCATCTCGCCGCCAAAACTGGAATGCTTCTTGGCGCTATCTTCGTAGTCACGATTTTTCTCTCGGCCATGCCCGGCCACCACGCGCCCGCCGCGCAGGGCCAGTCCTCCCAGGAATCCGCTCCGGCTCCAGCCAAAGCAATGCCCGGCATGGATATGAGCGACGAAAAGGCCAGCGAAAAGTCCGCCGTTGCCGACATGACCCCCGGCAAGCACGACGCTCACAGCCTGCACATGTTCATGACCAGCATGCGCACGCAGACTCCCGAAGACGTTCAGCGCGCCAACGAAGTCGTCACGCAGCTTCGCGCCGGCATCGAAAAATACAAGGACTATCACGTCGCCCTCGACGACGGATTCAAAATTTTCCTGCCTAACATCCCGCAACCCGAATATCACTTCACCAGCTATCGCAACGGTTTTCTGGAAGCCTTTACCTTCGATCCCGCGCGCCCCACTTCCCTGCTCTACAAAAAAACCGCCACCGGCTATGAGCTCGTCGGTGCCATGTACACCATGCCCAAGCGCGCCACCGAAGACGAACTCAACGCCCGCGTACCGCTAAGCGTCGCGATGTGGCATTTGCATACCAATCTCTGCATCCCCAAGCTCGGCCAACTGCGTTCCGCCGACTGGACCAAATTTGGCCTTCAGGGCTCCATCGCCACTGAGGAAGCCTGCACCGAAGCCGGCGGCCGCTTCCACCCCGTCATCTTCGGATGGATGACCCACGTCTACCCGTACCAAGAAGGCCTCGACAACATCTTCGCCATGCACCACCACATGGACTAATTTTGGAGTGCGGGAGATCTGCTCCCGCTTTTCCTCGACGCAGCAAATCTCAGCGCTCCGCGACGCAACGCGGCGCACGCGTCATCGCCACTAATATTTTTTCGCTTGAAAGCCCATGCAAAAAACCATCCACACATTTCCACAGGCCAGCCACTTACCACCCACACCTCGCGCCCGTAGAATGACCTCACTGAGATTTCATCCGGAGGTGCTGAATGCTCTTCGCAACCGTGGCTCGTGGCAAAAAATTCGGAACCCGCTTGGTCCCGCATCGCTTCAACGACGATCGCTACCACGTCCAGCTCGGCAAAAGAGGCCCCTACATCCCGATCTCCGATGACCGTGACATCCCTTCCTACCTCGCGAATGGCTACTCCCTGCAAATGTCCGACCCAAAAGAAAACCGCACCCCGCGCCTCGTCAGTCCTCGAGCTATCCGGGGCTGGAGCACCAACCCGCGCGATCTCCTAAGCATCACTCTCTGATTTCCTGGCCAAACCGAGCCGCTTCTCCATCGCCGCTTCTGCCACTAGCGGCTCCATTTCCTCAAGAGAACCCGCCGCGTCCCGACCCATGCATTACACCCCTTTCTGCATTCAAGGCGTCCAACGGGACGATGCAGAATTTGGGACGGGATTTCCGCGCCTGAGTTTGCAGAAATCTTCGGACGCATTCGGAGCATTGAGATTGAATCGCCGACTGGTCGTTTTTAGTGTGTTGTTTTTTTGTCGCTACCTTTTATGAGCAGTTCCGCTGCAAGGAGTTGAAGACGACGCGTTCTATTCCTCGGCCATGAGTTGCAGGCTCTTCGTATCGAGTTCGAATTGACCGGCATCTGCGAAGCAAATACAAAGCACTAGCGATCGTCCGCCAGTCGGAAACAATCGCCCACATGTGGCCCGCCGCGGTTATTGGAAAAGTGGGTCGTGGTACGAACATGGACGGTTTGCCGACTTACCAGGCACAACTGACAATCGCGTGATATAAAAGATTTCGAGAATGCTTGGTAGCCACCCTACAAATGTTCTTGCTTTTAAATACTACGCTCCAATGATCTTTTTTGGAGGTACAAACAAATTATGCGAAGAATTATCGTTACTGAATTCATGACCCTCGATGGTGTTGTCGAGGCGCCCGGCGGCAATGAAACCGTTCATCCTCATGGCGGTTGGCAGCCTAAATACAGAACTCCGGAAGGCGGCAAATACAAGATGGATGAGCTTGCTGGCGTGGATGCCTTGTTGTTGGGCAAAACCACATACGAACATTTCGCCGCGTACTGGCCCGGACAGACCGGCGGCGGGTTCGCCGACCGCATGAACCAGTTGCCGAAATATGTCGTATCCCGGAACCTGCAAAAGGTGGAGTGGAACAACAGCCATATCCTTCGCGACGTGGCCAAAGACGTCGCCGCGCTGAAGGAGACCGATGGTGGTGATATCCTCGTCTATGGGAGCGCCACACTCGCCAAGGCCCTGCTTCACCACGACCTCATCGACGAGCTGCGGCTGCTGGTATGTCCCCTCTCGATCGGCGGCGGGTTGAGGCTTTTCGATGACAACCGGGAATTGAAGAAATTCGGGCTCAAACACTCGCGCGCGCTCGCCAACGGCGTTCTTATCCTCGAGTATCAGCCGGTCCGTTGACCCGGAATGCCGGATGACGTTTCGGGTCGTATCTCGGGTCCGGCCCCGGGTGCGGCTTTGTGCCAATTTCCATCCCGTTCCGCTAGCTCTTTTTCGTTTTAGCCTTCCTCTTTTCCATTCCCACCATCATCCCCGACGGTGGGTCCTTTCTATTCAGCTTCGCCGCTTCCATTATCAATTTCTTCACGCCAGGCATCTTCACTTCGGCAACGCTCCGCAGTTTCACGTGTCGCACGCCCTTCCCCGTTCCTTCCAGCAACTTTTCCGGGTCCGGTAGCGCTGCCCCGCGCATGAACGCAAACGTAACATGTTCTTTGGCCACCATGAAGCAGCACAGCGGTCCGTGCGAATCAAATGACGGAATGTTCCACGGATTCACGTACTCCTCACTCCCTTTTACTTTCTTTTTCACCAGTGCCCGAACCGCCTTCGTCACGCCTGCAAGCTTCCCAGCCTTCTTCACATAACCATCAATCCAAACGCCCGCTTGTTTCCCTTCAATCGTCGGCATTGGCTCCTCCCACCCTTTCCGCGCCATTCTATTCCTGTCTTCCCACTCCCTATAACCCCATCGGAGTGCTTCGCACTGATAAACGCAGTTACCGGCAAAGTCGGTTCAGTACGCAGATATCCGGTATTCGTAAACGCGAGATGGATTAAGGGTCTTACTCAACAAATGCACTGAGGCAACAATTCCCAAGGCCAAAACTAGAACGCCTGGCCGTTCTCCATTCTGGAGAGTTTGAAACAGCCTATTCCGCGGTCTTCAGCTTCAGCTTGCTCTTGTTCTCTTCCAAGAACTCTTTCAACTCTCCCGCGACATCCAACAAGCGGTTCCACTGTTCGTAATAGAGCGTGACCGGAAACCTGCCCAGCCCATACACGCTCACGCCGCCCTTTTCCCCCACGCGAAATTCCAGGCTCCCCTTTTTGCGTGTTCCCGCCTGCTTTTCCAGTTCCGCGATGCGCGCCAGCAACTCTTCCTTGCTTGGTTCTGACATTTTCTCCGCTCCCCTTTTGGCCCCGGCCCACGCTCCAGACCGGGGTCTTCTTGACGCATCCTATCAGTTTTGCCACTTTCAAGTCTCCGCTCCAACACCTCCTAACTCCCACGCGAATTCCCTCACACCGCCGTTGCCACTCCTTCCTTCGCGGTGTACGATACGCACTAAGTTGGGTCCACTGACCCTGTGCGTGTTCCGGTCTTGGATTGCGAGGGGCGCGCAAAATGAAACGGTTCGCAAGTCTTGCTCACTAATCCTAGGGTTTGAGGAGCACTGTCTAATGTCACGACTCTTTCGTTTTCTCTCCATTGCACTCTTGGTCGCTTCACCCTGCGTGGCGCAACAGCCGGCAGCCGCACCTGCCGCGGCGCCAGCGCCGCAAGGGCCTAAGCGGCTCGTCGCGGTAATGAATTTTGACTACGGCACCGTCAAAACGGTCGTCGCCTCCATCTTCGGCACGGACCAGGACGTCGGCAAGGGCATCACCGACCTCATGGTCCAAAAGCTCGTCACAGACGGCAAATACCGCGTCATCGAACGCGCGGCCCTCGACAAAATCATCGCCGAACAGAACTTTAACAACAGCGACCGCGCCGATCCCTCGAGCGCCTCCAAAATCGGCCGCATTCTCGGCGTCGACACAATCATCCTCGGCTCCATCACCAAATTCGGCCGCGACGACAGCAAGGTCGGCGGCGTTGCCGGCGGCCGCAGTGGCTGGACCGGCGTGCTTGCTGGCGCAGGCAAGAAGGAATCCAAAGCGGTAGTCGCCATCACGGCCCGCCTCGTCAACACCACCACCGGCGAAATCCTCGCCTCCGTCACCGGCAACGGCGAATCTTCGCGCTCCGGCTTGATGCTCGGCGGCGGCGGCGGCAGCGGCTACAGCGGTGGCGGCGGCGCCTTCGACATGAGCAGCAGCAACTTCTCGCAAACCATTCTCGGCGAAGCCGTAAGCAAAGCGGTGAACGATTGCGCCACGCAACTCGATGCGGCTGCGGGAACTTTGCCGATCATTAAAGCCACCTATTCCGGCCTCGTCGCAGACGTCAGCGGAAATACGATAATCATCAATGTGGGCAACAGAGTCGGCGTGCGCGTCGGCGTGGGTGTGGGTGATGGCGTCGGTGTCGGTGTCGGCGTGTGCGTCGGAGTGGGCGTAGGTGATGGTGTCGGAGTCGGTGACGGTGTCCGCGTCGGTGTGGGTGTCGGTGATGGTGTCGGCGACGGTGTCCGCGTCGGTGTGGGCGTGGGCGATGGCGTCGGGGTCGGTGTCGGCGTGGGGGTTGGCGTGCGCGTCTGGGTTGGAGAGCCGGTTGGAGTTGGCGTGGGCGATGGCGTTGGAGTCGGTGTCGCAGTGCGCGTCTGGGTAGGTGTGGGTGTTGGGGTCTGCGTCGGTGTGGGAGTCGGCGATGGAGTCG
>Ga0209038_10000009_pt1 | contig 59746 bp, 52 predicted proteins | sample BogFormECP03_OM3_FD_188237 | JGI IMG/M metagenome (GOLD analysis project Ga0209038, IMG submission 188237) | Bog forest soil microbial communities from Calvert Island, British Columbia, Canada - ECP03_OM3 (SPAdes) (version 2) | ecosystem: Environmental > Aquatic > Freshwater > Wetlands > Bog ...
GATTTTGCACCTGTAAGGGCGCGCTTACCGCCCCCTTCTCGCATTTCGCCTGTGTAGGGGCGCGATTCATCGTGCCCTCTTTCGTTCTCGCTTGCGCTTCACCGCGTTTTGCAGGCCTGCTCCCGATGGTACAATTCCGCCACCCGCACCCCATAAGGAGCCCCAACACATGGGCACCCCAACTCCAGCCACCGCAACGCAACCCGCCGTATCCATCCGTCGCGCCACTCCAGCCGACGCCGACGCCTGCGGCAGAATCTGCTTCGCGGCATTTGCCCACGTCGCCGCGCAGCACAATTTCCCAAGCGACGTCCCCTCGGCTGAGGTTGCCATTGGCCTTTTCTCGCACCTCTTCTCAAATCCCGCGTGTTTCTGTGTCGTGGCCGAGCAGAATGGCCAAATCATCGGCAGCAATTGTCTATATGAAGACACCACCATTGCCGGCATCGGGCCCGTTACCGTGGATCCCACCGCGCAGAACAAATCCGCCGGCCGCCTTTTGATGGACGCCGTCATGCGCCGCGCCGAAGAGCAAAAATTTGCCGGCGTCCGCCTCGTGCAAGCGGCTTATCACAACCGTTCGCTTTCTCTCTACACCAAGCTGGGCTTCGTCGTGCGCGAACCGCTCGCGTGCATGCAGGGACCGGCCATCCTGCAAACCCCGCCGCGCTACCAAGTACGCCGCGCGCTACCCACCGATCTTTCCGCCTGCAACGCGTTATGCGTTCAAGTTCACGGTCATGACCGCCGCGTCGAACTGCGCGACGCCATCCAGTCCGGCACTGCGGTAGTCGCCGAAGCCGAAGGCCGCCTCCGCGCCTACGCCAGTTTCCTCGCCTTTTTCGGCCATGCCGTTGCGGAAACCACCGAAGATCTGCAAGCTCTCATCGCTTCTGCCCCACAGTTTCCAGGGCCGGGCATCCTCGTTCCCACGCGCAACGCCCAGCTGTTTCGTTGGTGCCTCGACCACGGCCTCCGCGTCGTCCAACCCATGACCCTCATGACCACCGGCCTCTACAACGAACCATCCGGCGCCTTCCTCCCCTCCATCCTCTTTTGAACACGCGCCCAACCCTTCCGCATCTCCATCGCCACACATTCCCGTAGGGGCACGGCACGCCGTGCCCCTCTTGTCGCTCCCTCTCGCTAACCGTACTTCAACTCGGTGCTCTGTCCGACCTCGATAATGTACCCGTCAGGATCGCGCATGTAACACCGCATCTCGCCGTACTTGGGTATGGGCTCCGTGATGAACTCGGCTCCTCGACTTTTCCACAATGCATAGCACGCTTGAATATCCGCAACGCGGAAATTCATAAAGCTGTTGATGTGCTTCGGGTCGGGCACGCTGAGCGTTACCGTCGGCTTGTCCGGAGTCGGCCCGCCCCCCACGTTCAGAATCATCCAGATATTCGCAAGCTGCAGGTACGCAGGCGCGTTGCCATCCCCCAAGCTCAGAATGCGAGCGCCAAAGACCTTTTCGTAGTAGCGAGCCGATCGCTCGACATCGGCGACGGTAAGAAAATGCGCGATGCTGATCCCCTCGCGCGGGGGCATCTCATAGCTCTTCTGTTCCACATGTATCGCGTCCATGGATAAGCTCCTTTCGATCCACTGCTCATCGCGTATACGATGCTCCCGGCCCCATAAAAAGCCTTCGAAAAGATTGCCAACCAGCAGAAACGCGTCCGCGTCGAAGTCGATCCTGAGAACCTCGCATACGAATACGCGTGAGCCGAGGCATCGGAAACATTCCTGTCCTCGGATTCCTGGATTCCCCAGCTGTAAAAACATGCTATCCTTACTGTAAAGGAGGCAAGTAAAGATGGCACGCTCCAGCACAATCAGCAGCAAGGGTCAGATCACCCTTCCTCTCGAGGTTCGCAAGCGCCTCGGACTTAAGATGGGAGACCGCGTGGAATTTGTCGTCGACAAGGATCGAACCACCATCCGCCCTGCCCGCGCGCCCGAGAATCCCTTTCTGAAATATGTCGGGGCGCTTCCCGCCTTCTCCAGCATCCATGAGGCGAACGCGTGGGTACGCGAGTTGCGTGACGAAGAAAGTTGAGCAGCGATGAGAACAGCCATCGATACCAATGTGATCTCCGCGCTGTGGTCCAAGGAAGCGTCTGCTTCGGACATCGCAAGGAATCTTGGCAATGCGAAGGCCGAGGGAGGCCTCGTCGTCAGTGGGCCGGTGTACGCCGAACTGCTAGCCTACCCGAAGGCCACGGAATCCTTCGTGAATGACTTTCTTGCCGACACGGGCATCACGGTGGACTTTGCGATGGAACAGGCCGCTTGGGTTGAGGCCGGCCGCCGCTTCGCACGTTATGCAAAACGGCGGCGAAGGTCCGCGGGTCAGGGAGCGAAGCGTTTGCTGGCGGATTTCCTTATTGGGGCACATGCGCTGGCGCACGCGGATCGTTTTATGACCCTCGATCCCAGGCGCTATGCGCGGGACTTTCCGGAACTGAACCTCGTATAAAGGCGCCAGGGAGAGCAAGGAATTGCCCACCCTTTGCAAACAAAAAAAAACAAAATCGCAAAGGGTAGGGCACCCTGAGCCATCTCAGGCTCCCAAAGACGCGCCACCCGCCGGATAACCGCCGCTCGAACTCAGCCACAGTTTAAGGAAATATGATTCGGAAACTTCTCGTCTGCTCCATGCGCCGATAGAAGGGCTCTCAACATGCGAGTGTACAAGTTTCTGGACGCAAAATTCGGGATGAAGAGTCTCGCGGAGAAGCGGCTAAAGATCTCAACAGTTGACGATTTGAATGACCCGTTTGAACTGCTGCCTTTCGGTATTGCAGACAAAACGAAAAGGATGGCAGTGAATAACGCTCGGAAAATTTGGGGCGCCTCGCACGGCATGCTTTGCTTTAGTTCCGACTGGAGCGACCCGGTTATTTGGGCGCATTACAGCGATAAACATCGCGGAATTTGCCTTGGTTTTGAGATCCCAGACGTGTACGGCACCAAAGTCAATTACATCGATGATCGTTTGCCACTGCCGGACAGACTGCAACTCGGCGACGCTACAGCCTGGGTCATCACTAAATTTACGAATTGGTCTTACGAGAAGGAAATTCGTCTCTTTACGACGCTCAAAGACCAATCCGACGGCCTGTATTTCAAAGAAATCGGAGAAGACCTTAATTTGGTGGAAGTGATCGTTGGAGCTAGATGCAAGCTCACTAGGAGTGAGATTCTTGAAGCGTTGCGTCCACTGAACAGCGTCAAGCTGATAAAAGCACGGCCAGGTTTCCGCCGGTTTGAAATTGTTGAAGATCAGCGCGGTTTTTAGTTCGGACGGAGGCCGACCCTCAATCCGCAAAGACGCCTTTGGGTGGGGCGGGTGGCACACCCTTAATCGCTTGGAAACCGGTGGAAACCGGGGACGGACGGAACGTTTTCCCAAGGTCGGATGACCGGGGCTCGAACTCAGCCACAATTTCAGACAAAATGATTCGGAAACCTCCCGTCTGTCCCCCGATCCAGATCCCCCCAGATTCATGCAATTCTCCCTGCTGAAGGGAAGAATTATCGAGAGGATGAGGACGGCCCGCTACCGACTGGCGTGTTCTGTCCTTGAAAAGTGGCGCTGGCTATTCCAATCGCGGGTTTGTCGAGTCTCTCTATTATGAACTGACAAATCATAGTTTGATTCGGAACAAATTTCGCATAAAACCGACCGTGGTTGACGATTTCGAGGGTAATCGGACCGTTGAACCCCGCATGAATGGTAGGGGCCGTCAGGTGTACGACCAAACCGATGCGGGCCAGAGAGCTACGCCCTTCCACTCGCGCACAAAGAGCCGCTTCTCTTTTCAAATGAATGCGTTCGCGGGTCAGACACAGAAGAACATGCGGTTCAATAGAAAAAGGCGGTAGCACAACGGTGCCATCAGCTTCGCGAGGGGCGGGAATAGTGTAAGCGTTCGCGGTATCCTGAAAAGATTGTAAAGCGAGATTTAATTCGACTCTTACGCCCTTTGGTCGAAATATCTCTGGGTCCCAGATGCGAAAGGAATCGCCAAGATGGATGTTTACGGCTGAAGATTGATATTGTTCATCAGATGGCGGTGGGTCTATTGAAAGCTCCCCAGAGCTTAGAGCGTCCTTGATTCCTTGATCGCTCAGTACCATAGGAGAGAACTAGGCTATCGCAAGCATCTCATTAGGCACCCATGTACGGAGTCCACCGACAACAGCCTCACCAGAAAGCTCGATCAAACTGCGATTCTGTTCTTCCTGAATCAAATACGCCTGTACTTGCCCATCTATTTCCGAGCCGTGTTGTGGTTTCGCGTTCGTTTTCACGTTGCTTCGAATCACATAAGCCGAGGACGACCCATTTACCAACACATATAATTCAGTATCAAATAGTCCCGGCAGAACCTTGCATCGAACGTATACAGTTTTCAATCCACCCTCCCCTAAGAGGCGAAAACTAAGCGAAGAATACACCCCACTATTAGTAGGTGTCAAGTGGAAAAATAGACTATAGCTTGGTTTTCCACACTTTATACACTATCTGACACCTCCTCGAGCGAAGCAACCGGCTCGGGATTCTTCAGACGTTTAATATGTGAGGTGTCGCTCGGGCCGACAGGGATAGATGGGACATTTCCTCGTTTTTGAATTTTCCACACGTTTCCACAGCCGTATCAAATCAGTTAGCCCCCGCCCAACCCCTTCAAATCCTTCGACTTCCGCCAGCCTCGTTCGAATACCAACTCAGTAATCCAGAAAACTATTGACAATCGGCGGGTGGGCGACCCTAACCCATCAAGCTGATTTTGATTCTTGCTTTCTTCCGAGGGTAGCCTACCCTTTGCGCTTCTTTTGCAAAGGGTGGGCCACTTCATCTCGCGACTGCTTATCTATCCGTTCCTTCAGTGCCATGGTCACCGCGTCGCAGCGCACCCTTGACTTTGAGGATTCCCTTACCTAAATTGATTTCATTGTGACAAAGACCGTCAAAGACGAAATTATCGAACAAGTGGACCGCCTGGACGCTCCTCACCAACGCAAGGTCCTGGACTTCGCGCGCCGCCTGACCGAACCCACAGGAACTCCGGGCCAGAACCTCATGCGCTTCGCGGGTTCCATCGATCCTGCCGATCTCGACGCCATGTCGCGCGCCATCGAGGAAGGCTGCGAAAAGATCGACCCGCATGCCTGGTAAGGTCCTCCTCGATACGAACGTCGTCATCGCTTTTTTCTCCGGCGAGAAAGCAGTTACGCAGCACGTCGTCCAGTCTGAACTCTTTGTCTCTAGCACTGTCTTAGGCGAGCTTTCCCTCGGAGCCCTGAAGCCTCTTCCCTAGACTATTTACCGATGATATACTTAAAGTTAGTTACTATTGCATCGCGTCGTGTCTGCAACTCAATATCCCAAGCGCTTGGGAATATGGTAAGATGGATTTGCCCACAGTCCTCAAATTCGCGGGCTTGCGCGTGGTTATCTATTTCAACGATCATCGCCCAGCCCATGTTCACGTTATCGGGCCAGCATGTGAGGCTCTCTTTCACCTGAACTGTCCGAGCGGCCCCGTCGAGCTTCGCGAGAATTTCCGATTCTCCCGGCGCGACATAGCAACGATCGAGAACGAGTTGGCCAAGTCGCTGGACGCACTTTGCCAAACCTGGGAGCAAATCCATGGCCTCGCCTGATACTTTCGAGTTAGCCAATCAGCGTTCCCGCGAGATGCGCAAGTCCACTCCGCGGGCCGTATCCGCGCACTACGACCGCAAGCGCCGCCGCATCGTCATTCACCTCAGTTCCCATCTGGATATCAGCTTTCCGCCGCACATCGCTCAAGGTCTCGAACACGCCTCCCCCGCGGCGCTCAGCCACATAGAAATTAGTCCATCGGGCTTCGGCCTTCACTTCCCAAAACTCGACGCCGACCTCTATCTTCCCGCGCTCTTGGAAGGTTTCTTCGGCTCCAAAAAGTGGATGGCCGCCAGACTCGGCCAACTCGGCGGTCGCTCCAAGAGCCGTCCGAAGCGCGCCGCCTCCCGGCGAAACGGCGCCCTCGGCGGTCGCCCGCGCAAACCACAACGCAACGCCAACCAACAGCCATAACCAGCTTTTGGTTTCCGTCTCACTAAACTCCCAAATTCCCGCCAACCCCTTCCATCCACTCCCCTTATTTCGTCTCAATTCGAATGCTATAAATTTAGTACCATTACCTTGACAGTTATCACATTCCATGCTATCATCCCCAAATCGCGTGGCAGGAATTCCTGAGCTTTCACCGCTCGCTATTCCGCCCCGCAAAAGAGACCCCGCCCCCTCCCCTATTTTCACAAACATATGATTCCAGGGGAGTTACGCCGCAGGGTCCGCAAAAGATCTCATTCTAAAAGAGTTACACGAAGGCCCGTACTTCTTCCCTTCATGACTCGCCTTTGGAAAGGAACCTCACATGTCCGCTGAACCCGAAAACCCCAATCAATGCCGTCACCTCAGTCCCCGCGGCCAGCGCTGCCGTATGCTCCGCGCCTCGAATGACGAATCCCTTTGTTCTTATCACCTTCGCCTGACCGCAGCGTCACAGCCCGCTCCCGAAGCTCTCGCTGCCGAGCTCCTCGAATCCACCGGCAATCTCAACACCGCCGACCGTGTCAACGCCCTCCTCGCTAACGCCGTCAAGCAGCTCGCTCACAAGCGCATCGACCGCCGCGATGCCCTCGCCATCGGTTACCTCGCGCAGCTCCTCCTCAACACCGTTCCCGGCGTTCAGAAGGAGTACCAGGCTGTTCACACTTCCCAAGCCAGGCAAGCCCTCAGGAAATCCATCACGGATTCCAAGGCGCCCCGCCTCCATGCTCCCCAACCCACCCCCGAACCAACTCCAGAACCACCCGCGCAACCCACCGCGCATCGAGCCATTCCCGTTCATCGACCATCTTTCTCACTCGACGAACCCGACGAGGTGTTGCTAGAAACCGTTCTGCAAGCCACCACCCCGCTACGCCTCTGAAACTGAGGCGACCAATGCGAAGCCCCGTAACCCGCTTTCCCGCGACGCTATCATCCCGCGTGCACTGTTTGTGGTGTTCATGTAGCGCCGGGCTTAAGCCCGGCATCTTCTTCGCTCTACATTGTCCGTAGCAGAAGCGACCGTGGCCGAAGGGAGCGCTGCGCAGCGAAGGATCTATTTTTCTTTTTTGTGGGGCACGATGAGTGCGCAGCGATGGTTCCATCTCCGTCTTCTCTTTCCTTCCTCTGCGTACTATTCTTGTTCAAGATGAATCCATCTCTTCTCGCCGAGTTTCGCGCCATCGTCGGCCCCCGTTCCGTCATCACTTCCCCCGAAGAACTCCGCACCTACGACGCCGACGCCCTGACCAACGTCCGCGTCCTACCCCGCGCCGTCCTGCTCCCCTCCTCCACCGAGCAAGTCCAATCCATCCTCCGCCTCTGCCATCGCGAACGCCTCCCCTTCGTAGCCCGCGGCGCAGGCACAGGCCTCTCCGGCGGAGCACTCCCCGTCGAAGACGGCATCGTCATCAGCCTCGCTCGCATGAACCGCATCCTCGAAGTCGATCTCCCCAACGCCCGCGTCACTGTCGAGCCCGGCGTAATCAATCTCGACGTTACCGCCCGTGTCCTCCCGCAAGGCTATTTCTACGCTCCCGATCCCAGCTCCCAATCCATCTGCAGCATCGGCGGCAACGTCGCCGAAAACTCCGGCGGCGCCCACTGCCTGAAATATGGCTTCACCACCACGCACGTCCTCGGTCTCGAAGTCGTCCTCCCCGACGGCACCCTAATCCACCTGGGTGGAAAAACGCTCGACGCCCCCGGCTACGACCTCCTGGGCGTCTTCGTAGGCTCCGAAGGCACCCTGGGCATAGCCACAAAAATGATCCTCCGCATCGTCAAGCGCCCCGAAGCCGTGCAAACCCTTCTCGCCGCCTTCCCCAGCACCAACGAAGCCGGCGCCGCCGTAAGCAGCATGATCGCCGCCGGCATGCTCCCCAGCGCCATCGAAATGATGGACCGCCTCTCCATCCAGGCCTCCGAAGCCGCCGTCCACGCCAACTACCCGATGTGCGGCGCCCTCCTCCTCGTAGAACTCGACGGCCCGGTTGCCGAAGTCGCCGCCCTCATGGCCGACGTCAACAAAATCTGCCGCGAACACGCCGCCGAAGAAATCCGCGTAGCCCAATCCGACGCCGAGCGCGCGTTAGTCTGGAAAGGCCGCAAAGCGGCCTTCGCAGCCATGGGCCGCATCTCTCCAAACTATATCGTCCAGGACGGCGTAATCCCCCGCACCGCCCTTCCACGCGTAATGTCCGAAATCGATCAACTCAGCCAGCAAGCCGGCCTCCGCGTAGCCAACGTCTTCCACGCCGGCGACGGCAACCTCCACCCCATGGTCCTCTACGACCAACGCATCCCCGGCCAGGAAGCAGCCGCCGAAGCTCTCTCCTCCAAAATCCTCGAACTCTGCATCGCCGCAGGCGGCTCCATCACCGGCGAACACGGCGTAGGCGAAGACAAAAAGAAAATGATGTCCAAAATGTTCGCCGAACCGGACCTCGCCACCATGCAACGCGTCCGCTGCGCCTTCGACCCCCTCCAACTAAGCAATCCCACAAAGGTTTTCCCCACCCCCCGCCTCTGCGGCGAAAAACCCGGCGAATACAAGCCGCATCCCGCAGAAATCTCCGGCGCCGCCGACCGCTTCTAGTATGCGAGTGTTAGAGCAGAACCGACTAATGGAGGGTTTCCGAATGCGATCTGACATTGTTCCTGGCGCCAAATTTCCCGACTACGATCTCCCCGACCACACCGCTAAACACCGCAAGCTCTCCGACCTCCAGGGCCCGCATCCCATGGTGCTTTTCTTAAGCCGCGGAGGCTTCTGCCCCAAAGACCGCCGCCAGTCCGAACTACTCGTCCAACTCCATCGCGAACTTGAAGTCTCCTATTGCCGCCTGGTCACCATCAGCACCGACAACATCACCGAGACGAGCGAATTTCGCACTGGCGTCGGCGCCCACTGGCCTTTTCTCTCCGACCCCGCCCGCACGATCCAAAAAGATCTCGACATCGCCGAATACACTGATCCTCTCCACAATCCCATGATCCCCCACGTCATCGTCCTCGAGCCCGGCCTCGTCATCTATAAGATCTACAACGGCTACTGGTTCGTCGGCCGCCCCACCATGGAAGATCTGCGCCAGGACCTTCGCGCCGTCACCAAAAAATGCCGTCCCGACTGGGACATCACCGCGCCCGAACTAAGAGCCGCCTGGCAACAAGGCCGCAAAGATCTTTTCTATCCTTACGGAAAAACCTACGCCCAAACTCTGGGTGAACAGGATTAGAAGCGGCAGAAGATGCTCCGCCGCTCACAATGCAAGGTGCGCAACAGGAAGTGATATCCCGTAGTTTTATTGTTTGCCTCGGTACTCGTCGCGGCACTGTAAGGCCCGCTACAATCATCGTCGCCGAAAAGCTCTTCGCCGGAATCGAGGTCCCCAATGCCGCACAACTTAACCCAAACAATCTCACTGCTAAACAACACCCCCGCCACTCTCAACGCGCTTCTCCGTGATCTCCCCGAATCGTGGACCCAAGAAAACGAAGGCGCGGACACGTGGACGCCCTACGCCATCGTCGCTCACCTCGTCCACACTGAACACTGCAACTGGATTCTCCGCGCAAAAACTATTCTCGACCACGGCGAAACCAAAACCTTCGCGCCGCTCGACCGCGAAGCCCATACCCGCGAAACTCCGCAAAAATCGCTGCCCCAACTCCTCGACGAGTTCGCCTCGCAACGCGCAAAAAATCTCGCCGAGATCTCCGCCATGAATCTCCAACCGCAAGATCTGGCGCGCGTCGGCCGCCACCCCGCCTTTGGGCCAGTCACCCTCTCACAACTCCTTGCCACTTGGGCCGCCCACGATCTAACCCATCTTCATCAACTCTCCCGCGTCCTCGCCCATCAATACCGCGAAGCTGTAGGCCCTTGGAGCGTCTACCTCGGCGTCCTCAAGTGTGACGCCCACAGCTCCGCCGCCTAGCCAACGCCGGAGTGTGCGCCATTTGCGATTCGCCCTGGTGCCCCGGACTCTAATTTGACAACCGCACTCCAAAAGCCCACGCTCATAAGCGTGCGACTAACTACCCTTTCTCTATTAGCGTTATCCCTGTTTGCCTCCACAACCCAATCCCAGGACACGGCCGCCATCCCCATCTTCCAGGTCACTCCCAGCGAAAGCACTATCAAGTTCGGCGTCAAAGCCTCGGTATCCCTGGAGGGCACCTTCGAGAAATGGGACGCCACCCTAGCCTTCACTTCTCCCGACGTCACCACCGCCGTCTTGAACATCCGCATTCAAGCAGACAGCGTCCAGACAGGCAGCGGCCTTAAGAACGGCAAGCTCAAGGGCAAGGATTTCTTCTACGCCGAGCAGAATCCGTACATCACCTTCGTCTCCGACAAACTGGTCCAGACCGGCCCAAACACCTTTGAATTCGACGGCAAATTCACAATCCGTGGCGTCACAAAACCCGAAAAGCTGCTGCTAACCGTCTCCGGTAAAGGCACAGGCCACGGCGTCGTTGTCGGCACGATGGCCTTCGACCGCAAAGACTACGGCATCGACAAAAGCATCCCCTTCATCAAGATCGCCGACCGCGTCGAAGTAAATGTCAATCTGATAGCCAACCAACTCAGCGGCCCCCGCCTCGTCTACAAGCAATAGTTTCCCCCTTCGTTTCCGCCGTGGAAGTCGAGACTTGCGCCGGTGAGAATTTTAGTGTGGCCTGCGGCAAAGACGAGGTTAGGGCGCAACAATCAGCGTGAATGACTGTGTATGCGCAGGCGCATTTGCGCCACTCGCTGTCACTGTGACGGTGTAGGTCTTCGCAGTTCCCTGCGGTGCAGGATGGTCTGCCCCGGTTAGACCGGCACAACCGGAAACGACGAGAGTCGTCGCGAGCAACAAGGAAGCCACAATCGCTTGCAGGAATTTTGCCGGAGCTGGCGAAAACTGTTTGCCATTTGCGCTTCGAATGATTCCAATGATTACAAAACTGCCCAGCCCCAATAAAAGGGCGAAGGATGCCACCATTCGCGTTTGCGGAATGTATAGGCCCTCTGCGTGATTCAACAAACTCGCAGGTGAGGTTCTTTCAAAATTTGCCGCCACCGCTGCTGGCACTTGAATTTTCAATGTCGCATGGACCGGTCCGCTGTTAGGCGTCACCAACATCGGGTTGAAACTGCAACTCGCCCCACTCGGCAGCCCCGAGCAAGCGAGCCCGACGGCCTGCTTAAAACCATTCTCAGGTGAAACGGTCAACGTGATCGTACCCGCCGTGCCGGCAGTAACGTTCAGTGTCGAAGCACTCACGGAAAGTGTGTAGTCCGCCGCGGGCGCGGCCACAACAGTCACCGTCGTCGCAGCGGAACTCGATACGTTGAAATTCGCGTCGCCCGAATACGCCGCCGTGATGCTATGCGACCCAACAGCAAGCGAAGCCGTGGTGAACGCCGCCGTCCCGCCGCTTAAACTGACCGTCCCCAGCGAGTTTGCTCCGTCGCTGAACGTAACCGTCCCCGTCGGGCTGCCGCTCCCCGACTGCGGAGCAATGGTCGCCGTAAACGTCACGCTCTCCCCGCTGGTCAATTGCGCATTCGACGCGCTCAGCGAAGTGCTCGTATGAATCTTGGCCGGCGCCGAAACTACCACGGTCACAATAGACGAAGTCGACGCCGCGAAATTCGTGTCACCCGAATAAGCTGCGGTGATGCTGTGCGACCCAACAGCAAGCGAAGCCGTGGTGAACGCCGCCGTCCCGCCGCTTAAACTAACTGTCCCCAGCGAATTTGCGCCATCGTTGAACGTAACCATCCCCGTCGGCGTCCCGCTGCCCGATTGAGGCGCAACAGTCGCCGTAAACGTCACGCTCTGTCCGCTGGTCAATTGCGTGTTCGACGCGCTAAGCGAAGTAGTCGTAGCCGCAGGCGCGGTCCCGGACGCAGCCGTAAAAACAAAAACACTCACCGAGTAAGCCGGAAACGTATAATTCACAGCGTTCGACGCCACCGTAACCGGCGTCCCCGCAACAATCTGGTTCAAGTTCGCGTTGCTATACGTGTAAACCGCCGCGCTACTAGCCGCGTTAAAATTCGCCAGGGTCAAGCCAGTCTGAATCGCTGCAGTCGTCTTATTGATCACAACAACCGTAAGCGCCCCATCGGAAGACCGCAGCGCCCCATAGACAGAAAGCTGGCTCTGGTCGGTGCTCATCGAATTCACCGCGGTATCGCCAAACTGTCCCCCAGCCCCGTCATAGTTTCGGTAAATTCGAAAACTATAAGCGAGTGGCGCGGTCGGCGCCGGGACGTTCCACATGTTCGCGAAGTCCAGACTCTGCCGCCCATAAATTCCCAAGACATCCGTCTCCGTCAGCATGTCCACCAACGGATTCGTTCCGCTCGCAAAACTGTATTCCGAAATCGAAAGTTTCGTTCCCGGATAGTACGTCTGAATCCAACTCTGAAATCGCGGAATTAACTGCATCGGCCCGTCAAAATAATATTGTTCCACCCAGCTCCCCGAATTAAACGTTGGATCCCACAACGCCCGCGTCGATTCCAATTCCGCTGCGTCCGTCGAACCGCCGCCATAATAATGTTCGTCAAAATAATCGAGAATGCGCTGATTATTCGTCTGCTCGTACGCGGCCATCTGCTGCAAATAATATTGCCCCGCGTAAAGATTGTCCTGCTGCGACGGCGTTCCAATCCATCCGCCCAAAGTAAAGTCCACCGGCCCAAACACTTTCGCGGCAGGGTCCGTCTGCTTGATGATCGCCGCATACTGCCGCCCCAGACTGATGATGGTGTTGTAATCGGGCTGCACCGGCTCTACGTCGCGGTGCGTGTTGCTCCATCCGCCGGGCTCATTATCAAGCTGGTAGTAAGGCACGCCGCCGTTCGCCGCCGTCCCAAAAGTGGCGACCAGATGCTGGATCCAACCTTGTTGCAGCGCCACGGTATTGTCGATGTGGTTCGCGTAAATATTATTGTCCAGCAGCTGCGTCCCATTGGTCGCAATGCTGTTCCCGCAAGTGTTCCCGTTGGGAAACACATAGGGGTTCGTCGATTGCTGCGCCCCGTAAACCGAAACCGGAAAGCTGCAACTCCACGCCGCGCTCTTGTTCACATAAGGAATGATCGGAATCGTGAGAAGCGTCTTCGCATTCGACGCCGTCTTATACGTATTGATCATCAAATCAGCCGACGCGCTCGGAGTGGCGGTCGCCTGGCCGTTCCCGCCCATGAAATACCAATCGAATCCCGAATTGCTGGAGTCCACCTGCCAGTTGTAGCGCGTGGTCCCGTCGCCGCCCCAACGAATGTTCGGCACCTGAATCTCTTTGGCAAATGTTGCATCCAGCCCGTAATTCGCCAGCCCATAAATATCGGGATTAATCGGGTGCGGATTTCCAGCGGCATCCACGGCAAGCGTAGGAGTAGTTTGCCCGCTCGCGCGCGGCAAAATCAGCCCGCCGAATATCAAAAGCAAGGGGAGGCAGCGCCAGCAAACACGAACGCAATAGTGGCTCATAGTCAATCCCAAGCTCAAATTGTGAGATTTACGCCGGGAAGATTGACCTTAACCGGATGCCAGCAACCCATCAATGGTACGCAGGGACAGATTAAGTCCAGCCCTGCAGGTCTGTTCGGACATGTGGGTTATTCCGACATGCAGGTCTAGTCGAAGATTCGACCGCTACCCAAGCTTCGTTTTCGCTTAGGAAGTCCGCTCGATAATTTGCTTCTCGCTTGCAATCAAAGCAAGGTTAGCCATGTTCAGAAACAGCCCGTGCTCCACCACTCCCACAATGGAATCGATCTTCGCGGCGAGCTTGGCCGGATCTTCGATCAGTAGCCCTGAACAATCCAGGATCAGATTCCCTTCATCGGTGATGTATCGCGTCCCATCGGCATGCACTCGAACCGTTGGCGTGAACCCAAGCTCTCGAAGCGCGTCACTCACCAAGGGCACAGCCATCTGAATCACTTCTACCGGCAAGGGGAACTTACCCAGCTTCTCGACCTGTTTGGACTCGTCCGCCACCACAACAAACCGCTTGGAGGCGCTGGCCACAATCTTCTCGCGCAGCAGCTTGCCGCCTCCTCCCTTGATCAGCGCTAGCTTTGGCGCGACTTCGTCCGCTCCATCAACGGTGAGGTCCAGATTCCGGCACTCTTCAAAATTGATGATCGGTATTCCATAGCTTCGGCCCAGCTTTTCGCTGTCCTCGGAACTGGCGATGGCACCACGAATGCGAAAACCATGGTCGCGGACCTGCTCGCCCAAGAGCTTGATCCAGAGGGTGGCGGTCGAGCCGGACCCCAGGCCCACGGTCATGCCTGGTTCGACTAGCTCGAGTGCACGCTGAGCCGCATGCAACTTCAAATCCGCGTGGTCTTGAGAATGATCTTGGGTGCTCATCGCCGCTCCTGCTTTTTCGGGTCGCTTGCCCGCGTGCCAAATCTAACGAGGCAAGCCTAAACTACCTGAATTCCCTTTGATGCGCGTGCTCATTTTTGAAAGAATGAAAAATTGGCGATAATCGTGCCCATCCTCCCTCTTCTTCGGAAAGGGCCGCAGCTCAAGATTTAGAGTTCAAGCTCGCCAGTCGACCGGCCCAGGCCAGTCTTGACGTCGGCTGAGCGTTGTACTCTACTGGCTCAGCGAACCATGACGTCGTCTCCTCTCGCTCTCGAACAAGACTTCCGCGCCATTCTGGTTCGTGATTCGATTCGCTCCGCCACAGCGGCCGACGCAGTCGCCGGGGTTCAACCGCGCCTGGTCCTTGAGCCTGCCAACGAGCAGCAGCTCGCCGCAGCGCTGCGCGTAGCAAACGAGGCGGGGTTGGCCGTAATCCCCCGCGGCGTCGGTACCAAGCTGGGCTGGGGCAATCCGCCGAACCGCGCCGATGTCATCCTCTCAACGGCGCGCCTCAATAAAATTATCGAGCATCCCTGGGCCGACCTTACCGTAAGCGTGGAAGCCGGCAGCACCATCGCGACGCTCCAAAGCGCGCTGGCTCGGCATGGCCAAAGGCTCGCGCTCGACCCGCTTTGGCCGGAGCGCGCCACCATCGGCGGCGTCCTCTCGACCAACGACAGTGGCAGCCTGCGCCTCCGTTTCGGCTCGCTCCGCGATCTGATCATCGGCGTAACCATCGCGCTCCCCGATGGCACGCTGGCCTCCAGCGGCGGCAAGGTGGTGAAAAACGTGGCGGGTTACGACCTGCCCAAGCTCGTCACCGGCGCCTTCGGCACGCTCGGGGTGATAACCCGTGCCGTCTTTCGGCTGCATCCGCTTCCGCGAAACACAAAAACTTTGTCGATCTCGGCCGGCACTCTGGAGAACATGCAGCAACTGGTCCTCGCGATCCAAGATTCAAAAATGGCCCACACGGCTCTACAATCGCGCGTCGAACAGAACGCTGAGCCAGTCGTGGACGTTCTCTTCGACGGCACGGAAGCGGGTATCGAGGCGCAAGAAGCTCAGTTGCGAACCATCAGCGGTTCTGCCAGAGTGGATGCCGCCTCTTCCGCGGTTTGGTCAGCTTCGCAGGAACTTTGGAACGAGCCGAGTTCGGCGGCGATGGCGAAAATCACGACGCTTCCAGCCGCCACCGCGCAGACAGTGCAAAATGTGCAGCGAATCTCGGATCAACGCGCAACGCGGTGGAAACTCGTGATGCAAGCCACCGGTATCGGCTGGCTCCGCCTGGAAGCAGGGCCTGACAATTTCCACGACTCGCTGGCGGATCTGCGCAATGAGGTCGAGCGCGCCGGCGGTTCTCTTTCCGTTTTCCATCAGCCCAGCGAGCTAGAACGCGCCGGCGCAGAAGACGCCGGAACGCGACGCATCGAGACTTGGGGCCAGCCCGGCGATGCGCTGCCGCTCATGCGCGCAGTAAAAAATCAGTTCGACACGCGTAACACACTCAATCCCGGCCGCTTTCTTGGCGGCATCTGACGAGGAGTTTTCACACATGAAAAAAATTGTTCTCGCACTTCCAATCATCGCTCTTTTGTTGCTTGCACCTCTGGCCCGCACGCAAACGCAAACCGGGGGCGCCGCGCCTCTTGCGGAAGTACACTCCCTGAAAATCACCATTCTTTCGACGATGCTCGCCGATGATGGCATTGGCGAGTGGGGCTTCGCCGCGCTCGTCGAAGCGGACGGCCGCAAGATTCTCTTTGACACCGGCGCGCGTCCCACCACCGTTCTCGAAAACGCGCGCGAATTGAAGCTCGACCTCAGCGACGTTCAAGACGTCATCCTCAGCCACTTCCATGACGACCACACCACCGGCCTGATGACCCTTCGCCGCGAATTCTCGAAATCCAATCCTTCCGCACTTTCTCGCGTGCATGTGGCCAACGGCATTTTCCTGGAGCGCCGCGGCCACGATCTCAATCCAATGATCCAGATGAAGAAAGATTACGAAGCCACTGGCGGCGTGTTCATCGTGGACGACAAGCCTGAAGAAATCTTTCCCGGAATCTGGCTATCGGGCCCTGTGCCCCGCGCGTATCCCGAGAAAAATTATTTAGCAACCACCGAAGTGAACAACGGCACTGCTTGGGTCGAGGACAACGTCCCCGACGATCAGTCTCTCGTCTTCAACACTTCGCACGGCCTCGTCTTGCTTTCTGGCTGCGGGCATTCCGGCATCATCAACACGCTTCAGTATGCGCGCAGCTTCCTGCGTCCCGCTGCCATTGACGCCGCCATTGGCGGCTTTCACCTCTTCGCTGCCACTGATCAGCAACTTGCCTGGACCGCTTCCAAGCTGAAGGAATACCAGACGGCACGCATTCTCGGCGCGCACTGCACCGGCATCGAAAGCGTCTACCGCCTTCGCGAGCTGATGGGCTTGACGCGGCAGACGTGTCTGGTCGGAACGATTGGCGCGGTTTATGATCTCAACAGTGGAATTAAGACAGGCCGCATCGCCCGATAACGCTCGACAAATTGTCGATTCATTCGAGGTGCTGGTTATGAGCCTTGGAAAAACGCAAGCCCTTCGCTGGATCGCTTGCGGGTTGCTATCGCTGGGAGCGCTCGCGTCCGTCTCTGCACAATCGTCGCCGGCTCCGTCGGCCCCGCAATCCGTGGCCGCGCAGCGCGCCATTCTGCTGGAAACTCTTTCGTGGGACGAAGCCGAACTCGTTCTCACTCCCGATACCGTGGTCGTCATCGCGCTCGGCGCCGAATCCAAAGAGCACGGCCGTCACTTGCAGCTGAACAACGACTTTCTGATGGCCGAGTATCTCAAAAAGCGAGTCCTGGCCGCGGCTCCGCGAAGTGTCGTTGTCGCTCCTACCATCAACTACAGTTTCTATCCCGCCTTCCTTGAATATCCCGGCTCCAGTTCTCTCAGCATAGACACGGCGCGCGCCATGGTCACCGATATCGTCCACTCGCTCGCCCACTACGGCCCGCGCCGTTTCTACATTCTCAACACCGGCATCTCCACGCTCCGCGCGCTCGCGCAAGCTGCCGCGGACCTGGCCAAAGACAGCATCGTGCTGAGCTACACCGACCTGACACGCGAAGATCCGGTTGAAACAAAGCTCCGCCAATCCGGCGGCACGCACGCCGACGAAATCGAAACCTCCATGATGCTCTACATCGCGCCCGAATCCGTCCGCATGAACAAAGCCGCGCGCGACCTCAACCCCAATCAACCAGGCGGCCTGACGCGCGATCCCAACGGCAAAGGCACCTATTCTCCAACCGGCGCCTGGGGCGACCCCACGCTGGCGACCCGCGAAAAAGGCCAAGCCGTAGTGGAATCGCTAGTCGCAACAATTCTCAAAGACATCAAGGACCTCGGTGAAACTCCAGTTGCGTCAAGAAAATAATCCAGCCGGAATGCGCCACGAGTTGCTAGAGAAAGAAGAGAAAAAGCAAAGGATAACGCAGAGGCACAGAGTGCGCAGAGATACGCAGAGAGTTTCGCGCCATCCGGGCGATTGTGGCCGTTTGCAACGAGCGCGGTCCTTCGGTTATGTTCGCATCAGGCCATGAGCCGCGCGCTTTCATGACAACTTCTCCACAACAAGATCCAGCGCTGCGCACGTTCGATGAGCACCATGCGCCCTCGACGGAGATTATCGACAAGTGCGTTCACTGCGGCTTCTGTCTGCCCGTCTGTCCGACGTACGTTTTGTGGAACGAAGAAATGGACTCGCCGCGCGGCCGCATCTACCTGATGAAGCTTGCCAGCGAAGGCGGCGCGACTATGACTCCGCAGTGGGTCAGCCATTTTGACACCTGCCTTGGCTGCATGGCCTGCATGACCGCGTGCCCTTCCGGCGTGGACTACGGCAAGCTGATCGAAGCCACGCGCGCGCAAATCGAGCGCCAGCATCCGCGTTCGCTCGGCGAAAGACTGCATCGCCGTTTTCTCTTTGAGATTTTCACGCGGCCCGATCGTCTCCGCCTGCTGCGCTGGCCGCTGCTCGCGTATCAACGATCCGGCCTGCAAGCGCTGATTCGCGGCATCGGCTTGTTGAAACTATTTCCAAAGCGACTGCAAGCAATGGAAGCCTTGATGCCAAAGCTCGGGCAAAACGAGCGCGTGGCAGAAATCACGCCAGCGCGCGGCGCCAAACGCCAACGCGTCGGCCTCCTGCTTGGCTGCGTCCAGCGCGAATTCTTTCCCCAGGTAAATGCGGCGACCGCGCGCGTTCTTGCTGCGGAAGGTTGCGAAGTGGTGGCGCCGAGAGAACAGCCCTGCTGCGGGGCGTTGATGGTTCATGCGGGAGAAGAAACAGGCGCGCTTGCGCTGGCTCGGAAAACCATCGACGTGTTCGAGCGCGCTAACGTGGAAATCATCGTAACCAATGCTGCTGGTTGCGGTTCCAATGTGAAGGAATATGGACACTTGCTGAGGGACGATCCGAATTACGCGGCACGCGCGAAGGCTTTTGCAGCGAGGTGCAAGGACATCTCCGAAGTTCTCACCAGCATGCAGCCGCGCGCGACAAGAAATACTCTGAAGATGCGCGTCGCGTTCCACGATTCCTGCCATTTGCAGCACGCGCAAGGCGTTCGCTCGCAGCCGCGCCAACTGCTTTCAGATATTCCCGGCCTCGAGCTGGCGGAGATCCCGGAAAGCGCCATCTGCTGCGGTTCTGCGGGCATCTACAATCTGGTGCAGCCCAGCGCCGCCAACGCTCTTGGCGACCGCAAAGCCCAGCTCATTACACCGCTCAACGCCGAAGTTGTTGCCACTGGCAATCCGGGATGTCTGCTTCAGTTGCAATCGTCTCTCGCGCGGCAGGGTCATAAGACGCCGGTCGTCCACACCATCCAAATCCTGGACGCTTCTATCCGCGGAGAGAACTTGCCATGAGGACGGGCACGGCGTGCCGTGCCGCTACGCGGCTTTTTTCGTCCAGGCGCCCAGGATTGCGCCCATGAGGCAGAAACCTGCTAGCGGATAAAATTCGTTGATGGCGAACAACGTCATGGGCCGCATCTCATACATATAGGTTGTATACGTCACAGGCCCGACGAAACCAATCCACAGCAAAATGCCGAGCGCGGCGCCGCGCGCGGCGGTGTTTGCGGTTCGCCAGAGGCAGATCTGCGCGAGCACAAACGCGATCAGCAGATTCAGCGCAAACGTAATGATGTACGGCAGAACAGGATTCATGGTCTTTGCCTGTTCCATGGAAATGTTTTCGAGCGCCATCCACGGCTTGTTGAAAAGCACGCCATACCACACCGCGCCGAGAATCCAGTAGGCAAGGGCCGAAACAAAAACCGCCCAATAATTTGTCTTCATTGCTTCCCTCTCGTTGTCGAATCGGGCCGTCGAATCAGGTTAGATCGGCTTCCGCTTTTGCAAGCGGGCCATGTTGCGAAGAGTCTGCTTATCGCGACTTAGACTGTCAAGCTGGCCTCAGTGATACCCGCGCCAGAAGAAGTAGACCGTCATGGCGGTTCCCACCAGAATGACGAGCCCGCGAATCCAGGATTGCGGAAGCTTTTGCGCGTAGTGCGCGCTGGTCAGTCCGCCAATTAGCGAGCCGGCTGTCATGACCAGCGCCTGCGGCCAAACAATCGCCTTGGTAATGACGAACGTGACCGTCGCGACTCCATTGATCACACCACCAAGCAGCACCTTCAGCTTGTTCATGGCGTGAATATCCGTCATGCCCATGGCCGCGAGCATGGCCAGATTCATAATGCCGATCCCGCCGCCGAAATATCCTCCGTACACGGCCACGATCAGCTCGAAGATAGACGCGCCCACGACGGCCGCGTTGCTCGAGTCGTGCGAAATGCCCGCCGAGATGCGCCCAGTGAGGTGCTTGCCGAAGGCGAAGAGCAGCGTCGCGCCAAGCAGCAGCCACGGCAAAACCTTCAGGAAAGTCTGCGCCGGCGTCTTGATGAGCAGAATCGCTCCAGCTAATCCGCCGACAATGCTGGTAAGGATGAGCGGAATCATCACGCGGCGCGGGATGTTCAGCTTCATGCGGTACGCGCCGCCACTGGCGGTGGTTCCGACCCAGAGAGCAAGTGTGTTGGTGGCGTTGGCCGGCACGGGCGGCACACCGGTGAAGAGCAGGGCCGGAAACGCCACGAAGCTGCCGCCGCCGGCGACGGCATTGATGGCCCCTCCGAGCGCTCCGGCAAGAAACAGAAAGATGGCGTTGTGGAAGTTCAAACGAATCTTCTACCACGATTGCGGCCTGCTACTCCAGTGGCGGCCCCTTAAATCTAGCGTGTGCGGGTACCGAGAGCGTACGACTGGCAAAGTTTTCGGGGCGGCTAAGTCATTTCTTGACAATGGGCTTGGAGCCGTATATGAACGGTGCGATTTAGCGCCCTTCCGCCACGGAAATCCCGGCTCGCACCCTTGCGGGTCACAGGGGGGATTCAAGAGGAGGGCAATACCGCTCAATTAGAGGTGTGCCTTGCGGCCGCTTGGACGGGCGAACGTGCGCGCCCGGGCAATAGTTAACAGGCAGGCCGTCGTTCAACAGGAGGAAGCATGGCCAGTCAGGGAAACGTGGTTCCCGCAGTCGGAGCAGGAAGCGACAGCATTCCGAAGGTAATTCTCGCGTCCGCTGTGGGCACGATGATCGAGTGGTATGACTTTTACATCTTTGGAAGTCTTGCCGCGGTGCTTTCGCCAAAGTTCTACCCGTCGGGCAACGATACCATTGCTCTCATCGCCTATCTTTCGACCTTCGCCGTCGGTTTCCTCGTGCGGCCTTTCGGTGCGCTTTTTTTTGGGCGGATTGGCGACATCGTCGGACGCAAATACGCCTTTCTGGTGACGCTCTCGATCATGGGAGGCGCCACGGCGGTGATCGGCTTCCTGCCAACGTTCGCGACGGCTGGGTGGTTCGCGCCGATCACGCTTCTCGTGATTCGCGTGCTGCAGGGGCTCGCTCTGGGCGGTGAGTATGGCGGAGCCACGGTTTACGTCGCGGAACACGTGCCGGACGGGAAGCGCGGCTATTACACCAGCTTTATTCAAATCACGGCAACGCTGGGCCTGTTTGTCTCTCTGATCGTTATTCTGGTCACGCAAAATGCGATGAGCAAGGAAGACTTCTCGAACTGGGGCTGGCGCATCCCCTTCCTCATTTCCATCGTGCTCGTTTCGATTTCTCTCTACATCCGGTTGAAGATGAAGGAATCGCCGATCTTCAGCCAGCTGAAGGCTGCCGGCATGACGTCCATTCAGCCGCTGAAAGACGCCTTTGGACAATGGGCCAACTTCAAGCGCTTCCTGATTACCCTGTTTGGAGCTACCGCCGGCCAAGGCGTTGTGTGGTACACCGGGCAGTTCTATGCGCTGTTTTATTTGCAGACGGTGCTGAAGGTGAACGGGAAAACCTCGAACATCATCGTGGCCATTGCGCTGCTGTGCGCGATGCCCTTCTTCACCGTGTTTGGCGCGCTTTCGGACAAGATTGGGCGCAAGTGGATCATGATGCTGGCTTGTTTGCTGGCCATCACCACGTACATTCCCATTTATCACGGCATGCAAAGCGCCGCGGGGAATAATGTGGTGACGGTGAAATCGGCGAAGAACAAGGTGACTGGAGCCATTGCATTGACGCCGATCACCTTGGATGCGACGGGAGCACAAGTTCCAGCGAAAGAAGCGCCAAGCCCCAATGTGCCGATGCTTACCTTTCTCGTTTTCCTCCAGGTGATTTACGTTTGCATGATTTACGGGCCCATCGCGGCGTATCTCGTGGAGGCTTTCCCCGCGAGGATACGGTATACGTCGCTGTCGTTGCCGTATCACATCGGCAACGGCGTTTTTGGCGGGTTGGTGCCGCTGATTGGTCTGTACTCGTGCGCGGTAACGGGGAACATTTATGCGGGATTGTATTACCCGATGACTGTCGCCAGCATCACGCTGGTGTTCGGAAGCATCATGCTGAAGGAAACCTACGGCCACAAGATCTGGGACGAAGTTGGCGGGATGAAGTAGGCCCTGATTGCGATTACGCAAGCGGCCTTATGGATTGACTACCGCAGCCGCGCGGGAGCATCATTTTTGGCGGGCCATCTCATTGCTCAAATGAAATGAGGCTGGCCCGAACCTGGCTGTCCTTCGTTGTAGCATCACAACCGAAATCGATCGACTAAGGGGAGTTGTCGCCGTGGCCAAAGCTCGCCAGAAAACAGAAGCGAAGGCGTCGAAGAACAAACTGACGGAAGCGCAGATAGCCGTTCACTGGAAGGAGGAGGAGTATTTTTATCCTTCGAAGAAATTCAAGGCGCAGGCTAACCTTGCCGATCATTCGTTCGTGAAAAAGTTCAGGGAAAAGAATTTTCCGAAGTGTTTCGATATTTACGCGAAGCTGCTTGCCTGGGACAAGCCCTGGAAGAAGACGCTCGACAGTTCGAATCCTCCTTTCTGGAAATGGTTTGTGGGCGGAAAACTCAATGCCTGCTACAACTGCGTGGACCGGCACCTCGCGGAACACAAAAACAAAGCGGCGCTCATTTTCGTGCCAGAACCTGAGCACGAAGCCGCCACGGTCATTACGTTTCAAGAGCTGTACAAGCGCGTGAACGAAACGGCGGCGATGCTGCGCGATTTCGCGGGGTTGAAGACGGGCGACCGCGTCACCATTCACATGCCGATGATTCCCGAGTTGCCGATCACCATGCTGGCCTGCGCGAGACTCGGCGTCATTCACTCCGTGGTGTTTGGCGGATTCAGCGGAGAGGCCTGCGGTTTGCGCGCGGCGGATTCCGGCAGCCGAATCCTGATTTACGCGGATGGCTATCATCGCAACGGCAAGTGGGTAGACCACAAACCCAGCGCTGACATAGCCGTTGAGACTGCGAAAAAAGAAGGACAGACCATCGACAAGGTGCTCTTCTGGAAGCGCTATCCGGGCCATTACCGCTCCGAATCGCCGATGATCATGGATCGCGATTTTTTCATCGAAGATATTTTGAAGGATTACCGCAATCAGATCGTCGAGCCGGTCTCGCAGGACGCGGAAGCGCCGCTCTTCCTGATGTACACGAGCGGGACCACCGGCAAACCGAAAGGCTGCCAGCACCGCACCGGCGGATATCTTGCTTACGCCGCGGGGACATCCAAGTATTACCAGGACATTCATCCCGAGGACGTTTATTGGTGCATGGCGGACATCGGCTGGATTACGGGGCACTCGTACATTGTTTACGGGCCTCTGGCGCTTGGCGCTACGAGCGTTCTTTATGAAGGCGTGCCGCAGTTTCCCGACGCGGCGCGTCCCTGGCGGATTGCGGAGCGGCTCGACGTCAACATTTTTCACACTTCGCCGACGGCGATTCGCATGCTGCGCAAAGCCGGCGGCGACGAACCGAAGAAATACAACTATCATTTTAAGCACATGACCACGGTGGGCGAACCGATTGAGCCGGAGGTGTGGCGATGGTATTACGAAGTTGTGGGCAAAGGCGAAGCGGTCATCGTGGACACGTGGTGGCAGACCGAGACTGGCGGTTTTTTGTGCAGTACGAAACCGGCGCTCGATCCGATGAAGCCGGGAAGCGCGGGTCCGGCGGTGCTGGGAATTTATCCTGTCATCTGGGATGAAAATGGCGAAGAAGTGAGACCGGGGACCGGGAAAGCTGGGAATATTTGTATTCGGAATCCGTGGCCGGGGATTATGCAGACGATTTGGGGAAGCTCGGAGCGGTTCGTCAACCAGTACTACAAAAAATATTGCAAGAATCCGAAGAGCAAGGATTGGCGCGACTGGCCGTACTACGCCGCGGACGGCGCGGTGCTTCCGGCGGATGGCTATTATAGAATTCTGGGGCGCGTGGATGATGTGATCAACGTTGCCGGACATCGGCTCGGGACCAAGGAAGTGGAATCCGCTTGCTTGAGCATGCCGGATGTCGCGGAGGCGGCTGTTGTTCCTGTGGTGGACGAAATCAAGGGACGCGTGCCGGAAGTTTATATTTCGCTGAAGCCCGGGGTGCTGCCGTCGAAGGCTGTTAAGGACAAAGTTGTCTCGACGATTGAAACGATCATCGGAAAAATCGCCCGGCCCAAGCAGGTTCACATTGTTCCGGACATGCCTAAGACGCGCTCGGGAAAGATTATGCGGCGCGTGCTGGCTGCCATTTCCAATCACATGGATACCGGGGATATCACTACGCTGGCCAATCCGGATATCGTGGCGCAGATTCGCGAGTTGGTGCAGGGGCGCGCCACTGGGCCGTTGAAGGAAGGGCCGGAAGATATCAAGCTTTTTGGTGAGGAAAAGTAAGAAGATTTTTTCAAACGGCGTTTGCTTTGTTGCTGACATGGCACAAGCGGGCGGTGCAAGCCCCGCCCCTACGGCGTGTTCTAGAGATCGAATATCGAAAATGAGGAGACCTAGATGGCTGCGATTGCGAGAAGAGAATTTCTGACAAATGTTGTAGCGAGTGCGGCTGCGGCTGGTTTGCTCGGCGCTAACGCGTTTGAGTTGAGCGCGAATCCGCTTGGATTGCCCATCGGTTGCCAGACATGGCCGGTGCGAGACGGCATTGCCAAGGATTTTCCCGGAACCATCAAGCAGCTTGCCGCTGCGGGATTTCAAAATATTGAGATGTGTTCTCCCGTGGGATACGACGATTCGGGTTTCGGCGGCTTGGCGAAATACAAAGGGTCCGAGCTGCGCAAGATGCTGAACGATTGGGGAGTGAGCTGCATCAGTTCGCATTTTGGCATGGACGAGCTGAGAAAAGATCAGGCGGGGAGAATTGCGTGGGCTGCGGATTTAGGCTTGACGCAAATGCTCGTCGCGAGCCTCGATGGGCCCAAGAAACCCACGATGGACGACGTGAAGCGGGCTGCGGACGAATACAACAAGATGGGGGAAAAGGCCGCGGCGGCGGGGATCCAGCAGGGACTGCACAATGAAGGGTTCGAGACATCGTCCGTGAATGGCGAGCGGACGTACGATATTTTGTTCAAACTGCTGGATCCCAAGCTCGTCAAATTCCAGTTCCAGGTTTCGACCATCGCTGAAGGGTTCGACGCGGCGGAGTATTTTATGAAGTACCCGGGGCGCTTCATTTCCATGCACGTGCAGGGCTGGGACGCGGCAACCCAAAAAATCAAGCCGGTCGGGCAGGACAGTCTCGACTGGAAGAAAATCTTCACGGCCGCGAAGACCGGCGGCATAAAAAATTATTTCGTGGAAATGAATCTTGACATGATGAAAGCCAGCGTGCCCTACCTGCGCAAGCTGGACGTCTGACGAAGGCGCTCTCCAAAACGCGGACCAATCAGGGCTTCGTGGAACTAACCTGCTCAGAGGTGTGTTGAGCGGCTTGCTGGAAGTGTTTCAGGCGCGCTTGCATCTGCTGATCGTCCGGCGCGAGTTGCACGGCCTGCTCTTCGATTTTTAGAGCTTCCTCGGGATGGCCATTGATGAGCAGAGCTTCGGCCAGCGTGTCCATGATGGCGGGCACAGGCTCCTTCGAGGTTTGCACGGCGTGCTTTGCCAGCGTGAGAGCTTCGGCAGGTTTGCGGTAGCCGGGCTCCGCGGAGGTTGCATAAATCCACGCGAGTTCGTTTTCAACGCTGGGAGCTTCGGGGCGCATTTCGAGGGAGCGCTTCAGCTCGATGACCGCGGAAGGGATGTTGTTATTGAGAAAGAGAGCATGGGCCAGGACAGCGTGGATATCGGGATCGTCGGGTTTCTCGAGAAGTAGCTGCCGGAACTGGTCAATGGCGCCGCTGAGATCGCCTTTCTGTGTGAGGGCCACACCAACCATCAGACGCGAACCAAAACGGCTGGGATCCAAATCCACTGTTTGCATGTACTCCGCGGCGGCCTCATCCGCTTTATTTTTTATCAGCAGACAATTCGCCAGGTTGTGATGCGCATCGGGGAGGTCCGGCTGTAAACGGAGGGCTTCGCGGTATTCCTCGATCGCGGGATCGACCTTGCGCTGCGCGTAGAGGACGTTGCCAAGATTGTTGTGCAGAATGGCGTTGTCTGGTTTGAAGCGCAGAAGAAATCTGTACTGCTCCGCGGAGGCTTCAAACTCGCGGTTGTCGCACAGGAGATGCGCGAGTTGATCGATGTCACGGATGCGGTCATCGGCGTACTTGGCGTCGTTCCCGATGGCATTTGAAGAGGCCTTCAGCGAGCGGCGCAACTCCGCGATGGCCGATTTGCGATCTTTCTGTCCGATATATATTTCAACGAGAGCCTCGCTCGCTTCTACATTCTTTGGCGAAAGCGTGAGCAGATCGCGCCATTCACGGATGGCTTCGTCATGGCGATCGTATTGCCAAAGAGTTTGCGTGAGAGCCTGGCGCTGCGCAAAGCTGTAGGGAACGATGCGCGCGGCTTCGCGTAGTTCTGCAATTGCCTCTTCGACGTTTTGCTGGGACGCATAGTACTTACCGATCATCTCATGAAGCTCTGGATTGCCCGGTTCAAGACGCAAAGCTTTCTTGAACTCGCTTACGCCTTGCTCCAGTCTGTCTGACCGGAAAAAGTTGCCGGCCAGAAGCATATGTGTGGCCGCCAAATCGGGCTCCATCTCGAGAATGCTTTGAAGCTGGTCATTTATCTGGTTGCCATCTGGTAGAGGTTTTCCGTCCACACCCCAAGCGTCCCCGCCGCGATAGTTGCCAAAATAGTCGCCAGAAGACTGCGCCACGTTCTCGAGTGGGTCCGTGCTCCTCAGCGCAGAGCCTTTCGTGACCTCCGCCATGGCCTCTTCGCCGGGAGGAAGAACCGACGCCAGCGCCAGATGTGCCTCAGCCAAATTGGGCGCCACCACGACGGCGCGGCGAAGCAATTCGGCTTTTTCTTCTTTGGCCGCGTTCGTGTCTTCCAGAACCCTCATCGTGGCGAGAATCGGCCACGGACTCTCCGGGTTTTCTTCGATGGATGCCTGGCATTCTCTCTCTGCTTGTTCGGTGTCGCCGGTGTGAAGGAATTCGGCGCACTTGGCAAGATGCTGGTACGGGCGATCCGGCTCCGAGAGCGAATGCGGGGAATCTGATGAATCGGCTGCGGAGAGGCGTTCTGCAAGGATTCCGTCGCCGCCTGCGAGTTTGACTCGCGAAACGAAATCCGCGCTGATACTGAAGCCGATGCCATGGGTGCGAACAGTGTGGGCGATGTAACTCGGTGGCTGCGCAAGCGCCAAACGCCCCAGGATTTCCGCTCTCGATAAAGGAGCCGGCGCAGACTGAGCGAATCCAGAGACCGGAAGGAAAGCGAACGGCAAAGCGAGAAAGAAAGCTTTTGGTTTCATTATCCTGTGATCCTTGGACACCGAATGTGCCGTACAGGTTCCTTTTTTCAGCCACAGCTCAACGGTTCACATTTCGGCGTATACGTTAAGTAAAAAGGTGCAGAACGGGGCGGTCAACACTACTTAAGTACCAAAGACTGAAAAGTAACGAACTTGCAACATGGCCGCCGTTTGCCCGGAATTGCGCAGCCCCTCGAACTCGCTTGCTCGATTAAAGTGGACCCGCAACGATTAGTGGCGCACTCCGCAGAGGGCCTGCGTTTGCGCCAGGACGTCGGGATCGAATTGGGCGGCTTGCCAGCCGTGCGTTGAGCAGACCTGGTCGGCGGTCAGGCCCAGAGCGCCGCGGAAATCGGCGCCGGCTACGTTGGCTCCGGTGATGTCCGTGCCGCGGAAAATGGCTGCGTTGAAGAGCGCGCCGCGCAAGTCCGCGTTTTTCAGGTCGGCGTCCATCAGGATGGTGCCTTTGAATTGGGCACCTGTCAGATTCGCATCGGCTAACTTTGCGGAAGAAAAATCCGTTTGCTGAAGAGTGGCAAAGGAGAGGACGGCGTGCTCCATCTTGGTGTCGCGCATGTCCGCCCGTGAGAGGTTGGTGCGCAGCATTTGCGCGTTGCGCAGATTCACTGCGTAGAGAGACGCGTCGTCGAGCCTGGCATTGGAAAGCAGTGCGTTTTCCAGCGTGGCGAACGACATATCGGAGCCGCGCAAATCGGCGCCGGTAAAATTGGCGCGGCTTGCGTCCGCGGAAACCATAACGGTCTTCGAGGCTTGCACGCGGTCGAGGATTGCGTCATGCAGGACCGCTTCGCGCAGATTGGCGCCGCGCATATCGGCTTCGGAAAGATAGGCGCCTTCGAGGTTGGCGCGCCATAATTTTGCGTTCACAAGGTAGGATTTGTAGCCTCGCGCGAAGCGCAAGTTCATTTCATTGAGTTTCGCTCCCGGCACGGCCGCCAGGGCTTCTTCGCTCCAGTTGCCATGTGGCGGCGGTCCGGAGAGCATCGCTTCTGTCAGCTCCGCATAGGGCCGGTAGCCGATCGATTGCAACGCTTCCGCAGCCCATCTCAAAATGCTTGTCTGAGAATGTTGGGTAGCAATATTACTGTCTGAAGGTAATCCGCGGTTTACTCCCAGCGAGAAAATCAGGAGCGCGAGACCCGTCAGAAGCGCGGCTCGTGCGGTCACAAAAGTCATGCGCAATAAGTTTTTGGATTTTTGGCGCAACAGGTCGCCGGGCTGCAACACCCGCGCGACTATAGTTGGCACGCACGTGGCTGCTGCTACGGATAGAGTCAGTAGAAAAGCGTGCAGCAGCGTGCCGCGAAAGTCCTGGCGGACCAGATAGCGTAGCCAGAACAAAAAGAGCGTCGCGGGGACGATCCAGTAGGCCAGCGCCGTAGCCACCACCGTTTCCAGCACCCAGAATGGCGAGCGGCCTTCGCGCATCCAGCGAAAATGGCGTCGCACGAGGCCCATCAAGTACCACGGCCCATCTTTTTCGAGAGTTTGGCCATCTTTGAAAACTGCGGGAAGGCCGGACATGCTGCCCCACAGACGCAGAAGCAGAAAGTGAAACCGCAAATAGAAAATGAAGAGAACGAGCGGCGCGCCCAGGTAAAAACTCGTCATGGAAATAATTTTGGGGAACCTTGCCACGGGAATCGCCGATGCGTCCACGATGAGGCGCACATCGGTGGTCAATCCAATCAGCGCGATGCAGGCCAGGCTTGCCGACAAAATCAGGAAATAAAACCAGCGCGCGACTTTGGTGGCATCCAGGATCGCCTTTGTGCTGTCGAACGCCGCGATAGTTTCCGGCAGGATGGCGTCGAAAAGATTCGTTCCGCCAAGGCGGCCGACCCAAACACCTTCGGCGCCATAGAGATTCGCGCCCATCAGATTCGCGCCGCGCAGCTCCGTTCCCAGCAGATTCGCATCGCGGAGGTCGGCTTGCACGAGGCTTGCGCCGCGCAAATTGGCCATGGAGAGGTCCGAGCCGATCAGGTTGGCGCGCTGGAGAAATGCGCCTTCCAGGTTGACGCCCGTGAGGTCGGCGTGCGAAAGGTTTACGCCGCAGAGATCCGCTTTGTTACCGGATTCGCCGCCGGTTTCGACCCAGATTTTGTGCTGGTCGAGAATCTCGGCAAGGTCCAAAAGCGAAATTTTTCCGGTCGCTTCTTCGACGGACATACCACTCTGCATATCTTGAATTTCAGCTAGCATCTAGAAACTTTCCCCCAGTCGAAGTCGCTTCCGCCAGCTCAGTCGCGCTGTTCCATCCGAACGAATGGCAACCCGGCTTCGATTCCTCGCGATCACACTGCGACCCGAAGCAGCGGCGTCCGGCGATTTCCAATCCACGATTTGTTGTGCTGTTGCGCTGCTGGGCAAAAGCCATCATCTCCCACGAGGCGCGCGAAAATCGCCTGCCCTGAAGTACAGGACGCGCAGAGGTAACTGTTCTTCTGTGGAAAGAATGGGAACGGATGGTGTGCGGAAGGTGAGAATTCGCCGAGCGAAAAAAGCAGCCGGGGCACTCCGCTGAGGGGCCGAGGGACCCCGGCTTATCCTGCCCGCCTCCGCAGTGAGCGAGCAAGAAACTTTTGAGAAATTTTTGCGCTTACATCACGCTGGGCCTTGCATGCAGTGCCAGCGCAGCGCTGTTTCATCAAAAAAATTCTAATAGTGCAACTTGTTGCAACGCGATCGCGCTACTTCGCTTGTTCCTCGCCGCGAAGGAATTCGTAGCGCTCTATTGCGGCGACGACTCCGATGGCGCCCTCATCGCGCGGCTCGGTTCGCTGAACGCGGCCGAGGCAACGCACACGTACGGGACCCGCCAGGGTAATTTCGTTGGGCAGGGTTAGGAGAATCTCCACGGGTGAGCCTTCCCGCACATCCTTGGAAAGAAAGAAATAGACGCCGCGAGAACTGACGTCGCGGGATTCGGTGCTTGTTTCGCCAACCGCTGCTCCCGTAGTCCAACGTACTGTGAGCGGCAGCCGCATTTGAAAGCGTTGCGTCGTGCGGCGTTCGGAACCGGTCAAGGAAGACCTCCTGATTGAAGAGAGAGTGTATCCGGGAGTGGCCCAGGGAACAATAGGACTGCGGGTACAAAATCGGTTCAACGCTGGAAAGTACCGATGTACTAGGACGGGTGTGGAAAAGGGTGAGGCGATTGTTGAGCGTGGACGCGCGCGATGGTTGGATGGCAAGAGGGCGTCGCATCGCGTCTTTCAAGAGAGAGCAACCCTTTTGTTCTGAGTGAGATGGCGAGTTGTATGATCTGAGAGAGATAAGACTCTTCCAATGAGAGATAGAGGGGAGCCAGGTGGCTTACACCGCGCGGCATGGCAAATGAGTTGGGCGCCTCAGGAGGCGTGTCATACGACGGCAGAGCGGAGCCAAAGGCCGTCATTTTGATTCGCCGAGCAGGCGGCGGGCGTCGGCGGGTGCTTTGCCCTCATCTTCGTGTTTGCAATAAGCGTAGACATCGACGCCCTGCGCGAGCCAGGTGTCGAAGCGTTTTCTCCAGGCTGCCAGTTGCTTTGGAGTGTAGTTTTCCAAGCGCAGGCGAACGTACGTGAAGTTCGCGGTGAGTACGTCGGGAGGCGTTTGCTTGTCTGTTTCGGACAGACAAAGAGCCGTCTCATGCTTGCGGAGGACGGCGTAAGTCTCGTCGGTGTACCACGACGCATGGCGAACTTCGAAGGCGAAACGGAAAGCGGGCGGGCGAAGGGCCAGGAAATCTTCCAGTAAGGGACGATCGAATTTGAAGTTGGGCGGGAGCTGGACGAGGATCGGGCCGAGGTGGTCACCGTCGTTGAGAATGCTGGCAACTTCCAGGAAACGCTTTAGCGTGTCTGCGCAATCGCGAAGACGCTTGATGTGCGTGATTTTTTGATTTGCTTTCAACGCGAAGCGAAAGCCCTCGGGGACGCTTTTCGCCCAGTTCGAGAGGGCGGACTCGGTGGGCATGCGATAGAAGCTGTGATTGATTTCAACCGTGGAGAACTGTTTGCCGTAGAAGCTGAGCATCTCGCGATCCGGGAGCTTCTCGGGGTAGAAGTTCCCTTTCCACTGTTTATAGGAGTATCCGGAAGTGCCTACGCGAAGTTGGCCTGCCTGAGGAATGGTGCACCCTCCCTGCTCTGGTGTTGGAATTAAATCACAATCGCAGCGCCAGCGGAAAGATTAAGACCAATGATGCTTTGGGAATCAAGACGTCTTATTGGTTCTGGGCGGAATGCGCTTACTGAGAAGTTCGATGGCTGGCTCGAGCCTTTGGCGCTGCTTCCAGAAATCTGCCCAGAGGTCGCCTTTTTCTTTGAGGCGTGCAGAAATCGTTTTCATGTTCATGGCTTCCGGGCGGAGGGTTGCGCGCAACTCGCGCGGCGAAACCGGCATAGAAACTGGGGCTTTTGGAAATGCACGTACGGAGTAAGCGGCAGCCAGCGGACGGCCATGCGCGTTTTGCTGGACGTCGATCAAGACGCGGCCCGCGGGGCGTTTCGCGACGATACGTTCGCTGGTTACGAGATTCGGGTGTTCGGCGGTTACGTTGCGCGCGATAATTTCCGCAAAAGTCCTTAGCTGGTCGTAGGTGTAGACCGGCTCGACAGGCACAAAAATGTGAAAGCCCGTGGCGCCGGACGTTTTCATAAAATGGACGACCTGCAATTCTTCCAGCGCTTTGTGAAGCGCTTGCGCGACGGCGATGACCACCGCAAATTCCGTGCCGTCGGATGGATCGAGATCGAAGAAAAAGTAGTCGGGATGGTCGAAATCGTCGCAGCGGTTGGACCACGGATTGTGATCGATGCAGCCGAGGCCGGTCAGAAACAGAAGTGACGCGCGGTCATTGGCTGTCGCGTAGTGGATTTCTTTGCCTTTGCCCTCGGAGTCCACTGGAATGGTCTTGAACCATTCCGGCAGTCCTTCGCGGACATCTTTTTGAAAGAAAGCCTGCCCTGTGATTCCGTCTGGATAGCGGCGTAGGACCAGAGCACGGTCGCGAAGAAAAGGCAGGATAAAGTCCGCGACTCGATAGTAGTGGGCCAGCAGGTTGCGTTTCGTGTAGCCGGACTCCGGAAAATAAATTTTGTTCAGATTGGTGAGGCGGAGACGTTTACCGTCGAGTTCGATGGTTATGGTTTCCGCGCGGCCTTCGAACAGTTCTTCCTCGATTTGGGACTTTTTGCTGATCACTTTGCCGGCGACTGCCGGAGCATGCACTACAGCAGGCGCGGCGGCAGCAGCATTGGCCGTGGCCGGAGCGACTTCGTTCTCCCACTGACAGTCAGCGGGGCGGACGTCCGCACGAAGTGTTATGAAAACGGGATGACGCAAGGCATGTTCCTGTGTCCATCCGCTGTACTTCACGCGCGCGACCAGCGTGGGTGAAACCCAGGACGGCTTCTCGTTCGTTTCTGGCACAGCATCAAACGGGCAGGACGGCACTGCCAGCTCTTTCAACTTTTCTTTTAGCTCTTCCAACTTTTTTCCATCGAAACCGCTGCCGACATGCCCGATGAAGCAAAGCTTTTTCCCTTCATAGAGCCCCAGGAGCAGCGAGCCGAGAGGAATAGATGTTGTACGAGCCGCGGTCCACCCGCAGACAACGGCGTCGAGAGCCTGAGTTACTTTGAGTTTGAGCCAGCTCGTGCTGCGCTCTGAAACGTAGACGCTGTCCAGCCGCTTGGCAACGATGCCCTCTAGGCTGTTCTCTTTCGCCAATTCAAAAAGATCTTTTCCGTGTTCCACTTGATGATCGGAGAAACGGACTCTTTCCGTTACGTGCACCAGGCGCTGAAGAAGTTGCTTGCGCTCGACGAGCGGAGACCTGCGCAGGTCGTACCCATCGCAATAAAGCAGATCAAAAAGAAAATAAGTCGCGGGCACGCGGGACACCAGACTTTCAGCTGGAACGCGCACGTGCATGCGTTCTTGCAAAAGTCCAAAATCGCTGTGGCCACGTGCATCGAGCGCGGCAATCTCTCCATCAAGAATGGCCTGACGCGCGGCGAGAGTTTTCGGAAGTGAGGCAATCTCGGGATACCGCTGCGTAATATCAGCGCCGCTGCGTGCACGCAGCGTTAGAACGCCATTGTCAATCCACGCGAGAGCGCGCACGCCATCCCACTTGATTTCGAAAAGCCAGTTGGGATCGGAAAAAGCGTGATCGGCGATAGTGGCCAGCATCGGCTCCAAACGAGAGGGCATCGCGGCCGCGCGAGCTTCTTGTAATTCGTCCGGCTGAACCAGGCTCCTGCTGCGTTTCGGTGGCTGTTCCTGCTTAATTTCCTCGATAGACCTCCCAGTCAGAACGGAGCCGTCGTGCTCGTCGATATTCCAGGCGGCATCTTCGGCGGCGTCTTTGTGCTTGATCATCAACCATTCGTTGCCTTTTTCGCTTTTCTTCAGCTTTACCAGCGCAAAACTTCCGCGCAATTTCTCTCCGTTCAGGCTGAATTTGATCTCGCCCTTCTCCAGTTGTTGATCGCCAGTCAGATGCTTCCCCGGCGCATTTTCCACCGCGAACGTTCCGCGGTCCCATACCATCACCGTTCCCGCGCCATAATTGCCCACGGGTATGTTGCCCTCGAAGCCGCCGTAGGCTAGCGGATGGTCCTCAGTCTGCACCGCGAGCCGCTTGTCAGCGTGATTTTGCGAAGGCCCTTTGGGCACCGCCCAGGACACCAGCGCCCCATGCATCGCCAGCCGAAAATCGTAGTGCAGCCGCGTGGCTCGGTGCTTCTGCACAACGAAAGTATCACCGTGCTCCGCCCGAACTTCGGGCAGCGCCAGCTTCGGGTTGGGCAAACGCTTGCGTTTCCCTGACGCCCCAGTCGCCGCATCTTCTGCGCGCTGTTCCGAATCGGCCGGCGCCTCGGGTTCGCCGGACGGCTCGGGCGTCCGGTCAAATCGCCGCTTCTTCTTATACTCTTCCAGCTTCGCCATGTTCGCTTACTGGCCAGCGCCCGCAGAAGTGGCTCTCTTTGCCCTTCGTACGTAAGGCTTCTGCTTCCTCCGCAGGGCAGCACGTGTGGATCGCACTTCGAAGCGCACGCCTTCGGCTCGCTGCAGATACGCAACAATTTCAAAGAGATTGCTGGCTGTCGGATTCCCGCTTGGCCCAAACATCTGATGAAGCGTCTTCACATGAAGCTTGGTCTGTTCGGCCAGTGTTGGAAACCCGACTGTTGCGTTGATGTAATCCCTCAAAAGTTCTTTCCCGAGCGCCACTTCGCCGGAAAGCAAGCTTTCCAGCGCATCGCTTAGAAGCGCTCTCCGAAAAGCGGGATCGCGCTTCGCGTCCGCTTGAACGGTTTCTCTAAAGTCTCTGGTCAAAGCCATGTTATTCCCCTTGTTCCCGGTTGGTCTTCTTCCTTAGCTTGTAGTCTTGCCATCCCTCCGTCGCGAGATAGATGTCATTTTGCTGGCGTTGTTTCGTTCCCCCTCCAAGAAGGATGACAATCTCCTCGCCATCTTTTCCAAAATAGACGCGGTATCCGGGACCGAAATTGACTCTGCATTCAACACACCGGCCCCGACACCCTTTACGTTAGAGAGGTTGCCGAGCCCCACACGATAGACCGCTGTCGTCACTTTGAGTCGAGCCTCCGCATTTGCCGGCTGCGCCATTCACGGAAAGGGCTCTGTCCGCGACCGTCCAAATATTCGCGAATGTCCATCATTATCTTCATAGTAGCATATATTTTACCACCGTAAGACAACAGACGTCTGGACTACCGTAAACACCTTAATTGCAGAATAGGCATAAATAGCGAATTCATCTTGCATCCCGCGTTCGCAGGCGGCTAATCTTATAGCCTCTAAGACGATTTCGAGCTGCCGTACAAGGAGTTTTCACCATGGCCACAAATGTTTGGAAAGGCCACCTCACTTTCGGTTTAATTTCGATTCCCGTGCGCATGACCACCGCCGCGCGCGGCGAACGAATCAGTTTCAACCAGCTCCATAAGGAATGTCACTCCCGGCTCAAACAGCCGCTGTTCTGCCCCGTCTGCAACCGCAATGTGGAGCGGTCCGAGATCGTAAAAGGCTACGAGCACGAGAAAGATCAATACGTCCTGTTTAGCGAAGAAGAACTGGACAAGATTGAGCCACCTTCGGCCCGCGTGATGGAGATTTTGGAATTTGTGAAGCTAGATGAGATGGATCCGCTGTACTTCGATTCGTCTTATTACCTCACGCCGGAAGACGCGGGAGTGAAAGCCTATCAACTCCTGATGAACGCCATGAAAGAGTCCGGCTACGGAGCCATCGCCAAGCTCACCATGCACCAGCGCGAACACATCGTCGTCATCCGCCCTGGCACCAAGGGGATGACCCTGCACACGATGTTCTATTCCAATGAAATTCGCGCAGCCGAATCCGTTCTTACTGACAAGGTAGAGTTGAAGGATCAGGAAAAGAAGCTCGCGCAGCAGCTCATTGAGAGCCTGGCCACGCCATTCGAGCCGCAGAAGTATCGCGACGAGTACATGGAAAATGTACGCGGCATGATCGACGCCAAGCTCAAGGGCCAGGAAGTGACCGAGGTCGCCCAGCCCCGCATGGCTCCTGTAATCGACTTGATGGAAGCCTTGAAGAAGAGCCTTGCCGAAAAGCAGGCGGCTGCGCCAGCCGCGGCGGCAAAAACTCCACTGGCGGGTCCGGTCGCGATTTCGTCGCCCGCGGGCAAGAAGCCCCCGGCTCGCGCCGTAGAGCCAGTTCCAGTCGTGCAGAAGAGGGCGGGCAAAAAAGTTGCCGGTTAATTCCTGATGGGCGCAACGGACAGATTCAGCCCGGAAGACGTGCAGCGAATTGTAGGTCTGACCGGGAAGCAGTTGGATTACTGGGACCGTTTGCGCCTCGTCTCCCCTCGAAGAGAAGCAGGACAACGCTATTACGACTTCCGCGACCTGATTGGCCTGCGTACCGTAAAGCAATTGGTGGAAGAAGGGGTGCCCGCCGGCCGCTTGCGGCACGCTCTGGCAGCTCTCCGCGAGAAGCTTTTCCAAGTTCATGCCCCATTGGCCGAACTCCGCATTCTTTCCGACGGGAGAGACATCCTCGTCGAGCATGGCGGAGCCCGCCTGGAACCGCTCTCCGGCCAGTTCGCCTTGAACTTTGAGACGAGCGAACTCCGCGAACGCGTAAGCGTCATCACCAAGCGCGGCCCAAATGCCGACGAATGGCTCGCCACCGCGCTGGAGTATGAAGCCGACGGACAAACTCGCGCCGAAGCCATCGAAGCCTACGATCGCGCTTTGTTCATGGATCCCCAAAAGCTCGACGCACTGCTGAATTGCGGAACGCTGTGCTACGAAGAAGGAAACCTGAAAAAAGCGGCCGAATACTTTGGCAGGGCCCTGCGCGTAGACCCAGATAACGCGTTGGCGCACTTCAATCTGGGCAGCGTCCTCGAAGAAGTGGGAAGACTCGAAGCAGCCCGCCTGCACTTACGAAACGCCGTGCGTCTCGATCCCAGTTATCCGGACGCCCACTACAACTTGGCCTTTGTTTGCGAAAAGTTGGCCGCGCACAACGAAGCCCGCCGGCACTGGGAAACTTACATTAAGCTGGACCCCGCAAGCCCCTGGTGCGGCTATGCCCGCCAGCGCCTCGCATCTTCCAGGCTGGGCAAGTCGGCCGGCACTTCGTAGCTGCCCCTAAAAGATTAAGTCTGGTCGATCAGACGGTGGTGAATGGCGTACAGCGCAAGCTCGAGTCGGTCGGATACGCCTAGTTTGTCGAAGATGTTGTGCAAGTGATTTTTTACGGTCTGCTCGCTGATGAACAATTTCTCGCCGATTTCCTTGTTACGGAATCCCTGCGCCACCAATTGCACAATTTCTTTTTCGCGGTCGCTCAGAAGCGGCTTTTCACGTCGCGGCCCGGACTCGGACGATTTCGAGAACGCCTTCATCACTTCCGCGGTCATGCGATTATCGAGCCAAATCTCCCCAGCGTGAACGCGGTGAATGCTTTTCACCAAAAGATCCGTGGCGGACTGCTTCAACACCACTCCGCGAGCACCCAGTCGCATCGCACGCACCACGTCGCGATCATCTTCAGCCGCCGTCAGAACAATCACGCGCGTAGGCAACGTATCGAAATTCACTTCTTCAAGTACCGCCAGCCCATCCTTATCGGGCATGCGCAGATCGAGCAATAAAATCTCCGGCTTCAGCTTGGCGAGCAGCTTGATGCACTCCGCGCCATTCTGCGCTTCTCCCACAATCGTGATGTCCTCATCGGAATCGAGGAGTTTGCGGAGGCCGTCGCGAAAGATCGCGTGGTCGTCCGCCAAGAGGACTCGTATTTGCTGTTTAGTTTTGGCCATGTCAACCGAGCGGGACTTCGATAGTTAGTCGCGCTCCATGGCCAGGGTTCGACTCAACGGTCAAAAATCCCCCCACAGTACGCGTTCGCTCCTTGATGGAAATCGGACCCAATCGCAGGCGGTCGAGCTCATCCCCAGTGAACCTGCCGGCAAAACTAAAGCCCTCGCCGTTGTCGTCAACCACGAGAACAATGCGACTGTCGTCCTGCGTCAGTTTTACCACGACATGGGAAGCCTTAGCATGCTTTTTTATGTTGTTGAGTGCTTCACGGTAAATCTGGAAAATCTCGCGGCAGACGCGGTCCGGAGCGTGTAGGTCGGCCGACTCGATCATAACGTCCAGCGCAAGAGCGGATTCGTTGCGGTAACGCTCGGCAAAACCCTGCATTAAATCCACTAAATCGGCGCTTTGCACGCGCAACGGACGCAGGTCGGTGACCATGCGCCGCAACTCCGCGCCCTCGTTTTTTACCGTGGCCTGCAGATTGCCCAGGTTGGCTTCCGCCTGCTCAGGCGCGGCGGCGACCTTGCGGCGCAGCACATCGAGCTGGATTTCAATGCTCAGAAGCGTCTGCAGAATGCCGTCGTGCAGGTCCCGCGAGATGCGGCTGCGTTCACCTTCAATGGCCCGGGCACGTAAATGGCGCAGAAGAAAAACATTTTCGAGCGAGGGCCCGATGTGACGCGCGATGCGCTCGAGCCACGCCAAATCAGGCCGCTCGAAGGGCTTTCTACCGTTCAGGAGAAAGAGGCGGCCAGCTGGCTGCCCGGACTGATCGAAGGCCACCGAGAGCATGGAGCGGAGGTTGAGCTCGTGCTGCGTGGGTCCTGGGAGGCGCGGAAGCGTCTTAAGCGCGCGGCCGTCACGACGGTCCCAGCCGAAGCCGCTGCCAGCGCCTTCGAGGCTGTTCCAGCAGACGGTGGCGTCCATGTCGTCGAGCAGGAACCCGTCGGCGCGGGCTAGCGGGTAACTCTCCGGGATGAGGCGCTCGCTTTCCCCGGTTTTCAGCCGCCAGATGAAGATGCGCTCGAGGTCGTTGTCGCGGTAGGCCAGCAGGGCGACCTCCACATCGAAAGCGTGGGCTAATTCGTCGAGCATCAAGCGCAAAGATTCCGCAAGCCCCTGGTCCACTTGAAGAGTCGCGGTAATGCGCGAGAAGAAGTCGTTTTGCGAAGCAAAATGACGGCTGCGGTCAGCCAGGAAAGCCAACGCGGCGCCTCCCCCAAACGTGCCGCCAACAAGGCCCATCCACGCGACGACGCGCATCCAACCGACCTCGCCTCTAACCGCGGTGAGCAGGACCAGGATAAGCGCAAGCGCTCCGGCGAGAGGAACGGCTGCCCGCAGCCCCCAGCGCATGCCCGCAACCCAGCAAATGAAAAGATACGGAAACCACACCGGGACCGACAGCGGGCTGATGTACATGAAAAAGCCGAGCGCCAACAGATCGCAGGCGATGGGCAGGTGCCAGGCGCGTTTGCGAAAGAAACGCTCCAACGGAATTACCGCGAGCGAAACGATCAGGTAAGCGACGAGAAAAGAGATTGTTCGTTTGGCTTCCTCTGGATGCGGCTGCTCGAGCATCGCCAGGATCGATAGCAAAACGACAATCGGGCGCGCGAAGACGATTTGCCGCTCGAGATGGCGGCGATCCGTTTCATGGGGGCTCATGCGCGGGGACGCAATTCCTCTCAATTTAGTCTAACAAGACGCGCTGAGCGTTTGAGGCGCCGTATCCAGACTTGCAACGGTTTAGCCAATGCGCGCCGAAAGCCCTGGCCTGGTCGATATGGCCGAAAGCGCACTTGGGAGATCGCCCCTTCGCGGGTGTCCGCAAATATTAGAAAAAACGCATCTATGTCCAATAACGAACAGGAATGTGAATCGAAGATTTCTATACTGGTACAGGAGTAGCGAGAAGATCTCGGCCAGATGGATGCCGCATTTTTCGCTCGCGCCTCCGGAGCTGCCTGCCAGAATTCAGATCGTACACAGAGAGCTTAGTTGACTCGATGGATCTCGCACTGCCAAAGATCATCGGGAGAAGGATTCAATATGCGCAGAATGTTGAGGATTTTAAAGATTCGTCCGTTGTTGTTTCTCATTGGAATGCTGGCCATGTCGGCAGCCTCGTTCGCGCAGTTCGGCGTGTCGGTTTCCTTTGGCCCGCCCGAACTGCCCGTCTATGACCAGCCAATATGCCCCTCGGATGGTTATATCTGGACACCAGGTTACTGGGCTTATGGCAACGAGAGTGACGGTTATTATTGGGTGCCCGGAACGTGGGTAGAGGCTCCGGAAGTTGGCTATCTGTGGACGCCAGGCTACTGGGGCTGGGGCGGCAATGCGTTCCTCTTCCACGAAGGCTATTGGGGGTCAGAGGTAGGTTTCTACGGCGGAGTTAGCTACGGGTTCGGCTATTTTGGCCACGGTTACGACGGCGGACGCTGGGACGGCGGGCACTTTTCGTATAACCGTTCGTACAGCAACGTGAACGTGTCGATCAGCCGTAATGTTTACAACACGACGGTTGTGAACGACCGAACGGTTAGCCGCGTCAGCTTCAATGGCGGGAGCGGCGGAATAACCGTGCGCGCCACGGCTCAAGAAGAAGCAGCCGGAAATCAGCGTCACATTGGGCCGGTGGCCGCGCAAACTGCGCACGTAGAAGCCGCCCGCTCCAACCCGGAGCTACGCGCTTCCGCGAATCATGGCAAGCCGCCCATCGCTGCTACCGCGAGACCTGGTGCATTTAAAGAAAGCGGAGCTGTAGCCGCCAAAGAAGGTGGCACCGTTCATAGCGCCCCGGCCACCGAAGCCGCGCGCCCCGCTCCGGCAGTCCATGCCAAGGAACTTCAACCGGTCGAGCGCGCGCCGGCCCCAAGCACGGGAAATACCAAGAAGGACCAGAAAAACCAGCAGCAACAACAGAAGCTGGATACACAACAGACGAAAGAGCGGCAGTCGCTTCAGGCCAAGCAGGAGCAGGATCATGCGCGTCTCCCGCAAAAACCGGCGAACGAACCGAAGCAACAGCCGCTCGAACAAAAGCACCAGCAGCAGACCACACAACTGGCGGCGAAACACACCCAACAGCAGCAGCAATTACAGCAGCACCAGCAACCCGCCGCGCACGCGGCTGCTCCGAAGCAGAGCAAAGAGGGAAAGGGATAATCCCTGATATAGATCAGGATGGAATCTCTGCTGACTACTGGGGGAAACGCGCCTCCGCTTTCCTGGCGCATTTCCCCCACATCGCAGCGGCAGGTTAACAGCTGGGTGAGGTTTGCCTTTGAATCTACAGCACCTATTTTTGTTTTGACGAACTGAGTAACATTAAGGTAGTATCTGAAGTGAATATTTTCGCGCCAGCGCCTTTCTGCTGGCGTTTTGTTTTTCTGCCATCAGCACGGAAATTTGGGTAGTGTCCTAATTTAGAATTTCGGACCAAGGGGGTCTTCGACGGATGTTAGTATCCGGGATCGCCATGACTGAAATCCTGCCCGGCTACAACCTTCAAATCAAGTTTTGGCGTATCGAATGATGAGATCGAGACAATTGGGGCAGCGGTCAAGATGGCAATGGAGAGCGCTTAGGGACAAACGGCATCTGTAGCCGACTGTAGGTTTGATCGCACTCACCTATTGTCGTGGGCCTTTGCCGCCATTTCTCCGACCCTATCACTCTTAGAATCAACACTTACAGGAGCCCATGCATGTATTGATTCTAAAAGACTTACGAAAACCATAAGTCTTTTAAATGCAACACTTACGAAAAAGTGGGAGGGTAGAGTGGGACAGCCATTCCTGGCTGCCTCCCCATATCACCAGTCACGAACCATGAGCCATCGCTTCTCAACACACAGGAAACGCCGCAACCCCTTTTTTTTCATGAGCCTCCGCACTCCTTAATGCACGCAGGGGGTCTTGGCTGGCCACGGGAAGCGCATCACCACTGGCTATGGACGTTCTGATTTATACTAGTTCTCGGAGCTTGCGCATCTAATCCTGTAAATGAAATTCAAGAAGCCAGAACCGACCGCGTTTGTTTGCACGACCTCGACGCAGCGCCCGTTTGGGTGCATGGAACTGTGGGCTGGCAACGAGCGGGCGCATCGTTCCCTCGAATTGGCCGGGCTGGAGGCCGACGTCATCTCGGTGCCATCAGGTGCGGAGAGCGGCGGCGATCTGTCCGCCGTGTTTTCGTGCAGCGACAACATCGCGCGCGTGGTACTGGCCGACTGCGTCGGCCACGGATATGTCGCCAGCGGAGTGGCGCGCCACGTCCATCACGTGTTGCACAAGCATCAGGATGTGCGCGATACCGCGAGCCTGCTTGTCGCGCTGAATGACGAATTCACTCTGGACACGGAGAATTCCGAAGGGCCGTTGCGGCTGACGACCGTGGTGACCGGCACATTTGACGGAACCTCAGGAGAGTTTAATTTTGCATACGCCGCTCACCCGCGGATGCTGCTGTGGCGGGCCCGCGAAAACAAGTTTATTGAAATTGGCGAAGGCATGGAGAACTTGCCGCTCGGTTTTGTGACGGGTGAAGCGTACAACGAGCAAAGCGTCCGGCTGCTTCCGGGCGATATGATTCTGGCGTTTTCCGATGGAGCGACCGAAGTGCGCTCTCCCGGCGGCGACCAACTCACTTCGAGGGGATTCCTGCGATTGGCGGAAACGACACTCGAGAAATTTCCAGGGTCAGCCAGGCTTCCCGATTTTTCCGCGGCCTTGCTGGAAGGTGTACAGCGCCACGGTGGCCGAAACGAGCTTGACGACGACGTCACGCTGCTCACTCTTCGGCGTTCCAGCTAAGAAACAGTTTTCCTGAGATTTTCTCTTCATTCCAAAATTAAGGCGTGGTTTGCGCCGGCGCCGGCGGATGCTCCACAAAGTATTGATCCACGCCCGCTCGGAATTCCATCACGCCCTGCTGGACTCCCTTGTCGAGTGCGGCTACGACCGCGCCAGTATCCTTCCCGCTGGCCATTTCGTCGTGCGTAAAGAAATGCGTCCAAACCGTGGTGCCGGCCTTGATATTGCGCAGCTCCACTTCCATGGTGACGCGGCCGATCAGCGACCCGGCGGAAACTTCTTTAAAGTCATAAAGCCGCCCGTGGAGCAAATAATCGCCGCGGATATCGCTGCGCAACGTATAGACGCCCTGATAATGGCCGGAGGCGCGGAACTGCCGTAACATGATCTCCGCGATCATCTCCGTGGGCGGCTCGGACCAGCGATGATATTCGTAAATGCCCATGCTTTCGCCGCCCAAGCCGTAGACAATCTGGTCCTCGCGGTAGAGTGCGGGAGCAGTCAGGCGGCCAATGAGGAGCGTAACGGGAACGGTATCGGGGCTTGTCGGCGTGGGCACTCTGTCGCCGGGAACCGTAAGCTGGTAATAGCTGATGGGGTGAGAGGCGCCGCATCCGGCGGCGAAACACACCGCCAGCACGAGGACGCACAAGGCTATTTGCTGCGTCCTCGCGATTGCCAAGCGTTCGTGGCCGCGAGGGAGTTCAGTTGGTCTAATCATGAGTTCGTGATTCTCCTGCGTCATTTATGTTCCCCGGGGACGTGTTCCTTCGGATTGCTTGCGCGAATCAGTGTGTAAGGCCGCTTCTTGATGGTGTCCGTGAACTCTTTCAGGTTTTGCGAGACGCGGCGGAAATTATCAAGTAGCTCGTCGATATTTTCCGTGTTTACGTCGAGGGTCTGGTCGACCTGGGTGGTAATGTCCGTAAGCTTCGTCAAAGACTTGCGAAGTTCCGCCAGCGAGACTTTTAAGTTGTCTTCGTTATCGTCGAGCAAAGAGTCGATGTGATCGAGCGCCTTGTTGGCTTCCAGCGAGGTCTTGTGCAGATCCTGAATGAGCGGCTCGATCTTCCCGCTCGCCGAGTTCAACTTCGAAATCGTGGATTTGATCTGATCGCGGTTGTCTTCGAGCAACCCGCGCGTTTGCTTGAGCGTGGCGGAGAGATTTTGCTCATTCTCAGGGCTTAAGAAGTTATCGACGCGCTCCAACGTCACCTTCAGTTCATCGACGCGGTCATTCAAGGAGCCGACAAGCCGCTGCACCTTCGGCGAAAGCTCATTGATCTGCGCCGTCAGCGCGTTGAAATCCACATACGGATCCGACTTTAACAGCGCGCCCGGGTTCGCCGGCCCAGCGTGGCCGTCGCCCGGAAGAACCTCGAGGTGATTGTCTCCCAAGGGGCTCAAGCTCATAATTTTCACGTGGCTGTCGGTCATGACGGGCAGATCGGATTGAACGCTGAAGACGATGTCAATGCGCGAAGGATCGCTTGAGTCGATGGTCACCTTCTCCACGCGGCCCACTTTCGGGCCGCCGGCATAGCGCACCGGCGCGCCCTGCTCCATCCCACCTGCAAACGGGAAATAGGCGTGATACGTTTTGGCCGTGCGCCCGAAAGCTCCGGTGATGGCAAATACCATGAAGATCAGGACGACCACGGCCACAATCACAAAAAGCCCTACGAAAACCGGTTCGCGCTTCCCTGCCATTACGTCCTCTTTCCGCCATCCGCACTCATAGATGGCGCTCTTCCGTGAGCATCTGAAGATAATCGAGTTCGCGCGCCACTTCCGGCTCCGGCACGCGATCCAAAAACTGGCGTACGCGCGGCTGCGTGCTCGCGCGCATCTCCGCGGTCGTGCCAAGCGCCACGACGTTCCCTTTGTCGATCAGCACCATGCGGTCGGCGATCAAGTAGGCGCTCGCGAGTTCGTGCGTAACCACGATAACCGTCATGCGGAACGCCTGCTTCAATTCCAGAATCAGCCGGTCGATCCCGGCCGCAATAATTGGATCCAGTCCGGCGGATGGCTCGTCGAAAAATAGAATATCCGGGTCCATGGCCAACGCACGCGCGACGGCGGCGCGCTTCTTCATTCCGCCGCTGAGTTGCGACGGCATGTAGTACTCGTATCCGGCGAGCCCGACTTGCTCAAGCTTCAGCCGCAGCATGATTTCGATGGTCGAATCTTCCAGCTTGGTGTGTTCGCGCAGCGGCAACGCGACGTTTTCGCCCACGGTCATCGAGCCGAACAGCGCCGAACCCTGAAAAGACATGCCGATTTTTTTGCGAATCTCGTCCATTTCCGCGTCGGGAATCGCGGCGATATTCTTGCCCTTAATCCAGATTTCGCCCGAGCTGGCTTTTTCCAACCCGACCAGCGTGCGCAACAGGGTGCTCTTCCCCGAGCCGGAACCGCCGAGAATCACCATCGTCTCGCCGCGCTTCACGTCAAACGTGACGCCGTGCAAAATTTCTCGCTCGCCGTAGCTTACGCGGACGTCGCGCAGCGAAATCATCGCCTCCGCATCGATCGCGTCAGGAGCTATCGTGTTTTGTGTTCCCGTAGCCATTAAAAATGTCCCTGCATCCTACGACCCGCTCACAAAAAAGAACAGCGAGGTGAAAACCAGATCGACCAATACAACAAGAAAGATAGACACCACGACCGCCCTGGTCGTAGACCGGCCCACCTGCTCCGCGCCGGCTCCAGTCGCTAGTCCTTCCTGACATCCAACCGCGGTGATCGTGATGCCAAACATCACGCTCTTCACCAGCCCGGTCATGATGTCGCGCAGGAAGAGCGACTCCAGCGAGGCATTGATGTAACCGCCGAACGTAAAGTCTCCCTGTGTGACGCCGAAAAGCGAGCCGCCCAGGATGCCCATGGCGTTCGCCCAAATCGTCAGGCACGGCAGCATCACAATCATGGCGATAAACTTTGGCGTGACCAGAAAGCGGATAGGACTGATGGCCATCGTTTCCAGCGCATCGATCTCTTCCGTCACCTTCATCGTGCCGATCTCCGCGGCGAACGCCGAACCCGACCGCCCGATCACCACGATCGCGGTAATGAGCGGACCAAGCTCGCGCGACATGGAAACCGCCACGGCAGTGGCAACATAGCTCATCGCTCCAAATCGCCGCAACTCATACGCGGCTTGCAGGGCCAGAATCAACCCGATAAAAAATGTAATCAGCGAAAGAATCGGCAGAGCCCGCACGCCCACGTCCATGGCCTGCGAAATCGCGCGCTGCACGCGCAGCGGCTTGCCCTGAAATGGCCCGACAAACGTGTAGTACGCCGCGCGTCCCCCGAGCGACGCGAGCGAACCGACGTACGCCAGGCTGTTCGTCACGCTATTGCCGATTTGTGACACGAATTGCAGCATTAAATTCTGCGACCCGCTTTTCTGTAACTCAATTTTTGGTGCTCAGGAAAAATCCGCCGCCCTGAATTCACTCGATCAGCCCGCCAGCGCCTGCTCTTCGTTGTCGTACACCTCAAAAATTTTCAGCAGGCGCGACAACTGGAGCACTTCCCGCGCCGAGGTGCTCAGCCCGAACAGGATAAAGCGCGAGCCGACGTCCCGCGAAGCTTTGAGCCCTTCGACCAGGGACGCCACGCCGGAGCTGTCGATGTAGCGCACTTTGCTCAAGTTCATCACCACGCGAGGCGTGCGCTTCTCGCGCACCTCGCGCAAAAGCGCTTTACGAACGGCCGGCGAGTTCGCCAGGTCTATGTCTCCCGACACATCAAAGATGGTCGCCTTTTCCATTTCCCGGCTCGAAATCTGCACTTTGTCTTCTCCTTCAGCTTGTTACGAATGCACTTCCTGCTTCGACGCGCGAACGTATTTGACCAGACGGAGACGATTGGTCCCGTTCTCGCGCTGATACTCAACAATGTCCATGCTCTGCTTGATGAAATGCAGACCGAGCCCACCCGGCTTCACGTCGTCCAAAGCGCGGCCGCACATTTTGCTTTCTTCGATGGCCGGCCCCTGGTCGCTCAGGAGTATTTCCAGCCCTCCGGTGGCCTGCTTGTCAGCCTGGGGCTTCACCGAGCGGAAGGACAACTCGATGGGCTGGTCCGGGCGGCCATGGTAGGCATGGCGGATGATATTCGTCAGGGCCTCGTCCACGGCGAGCGTCACCGCTCTGCACTCTTCCGGAGCAAATCCAAACGACTCGGTCAAGCGTTCGACAGCTCCGCGCACTGCGCAGAGCAAACTCGGATCACTAGGGAGTTCGAGGCGCATCAGCACGCCGCGTCCCAGGTCGCCGTTGGGGTCGTTCGTTTCGGGGGGCTGCGATGGTGGAGAAGTATTCATAAATGACCTTGGTTCGCCCTTGCACCCGGTTTGGTCCAACGCTTTAAACCTCTCTACCAAATTTGGCGGCCCGTTGCAAAGCCAGCCGCTCGGCGGCCTATGTCACAACGCCCTTCGGGCAAGAAGCATCGGCAAAAAGACAAATACTTTCAGAGGGCCGCTCCCAGCAACCACGGAGAACTAAAGCTGAACAGGTGTTCTACAGGCCTGGGCTGAATTTGTATAGCGTACTGTAAGCGTTGGACCCGATTCTGGCAATCCCCGCGAGCAATTTCTAGCGGCTTTGGAGGAAGTGCCACAGATTCGATGCCATGAGAGGAGGGTGAGGTGCGGTCTTTCGTGAAGGGCGCTCGCCCGGGGCCCATTGGCTGCCACTTTTCCGCGCGTAAAAACTAGCGTAAACTAGCGTTGTGCGGTGGGAGTAGCTCAGCTGGTAGAGCGTCGGTCTGTGGCACCGAATGTCGCGGGTTCAATCCCCGTCTCCCACCCCAACTTCCAAAAAACCTATTGTTGTGTCGTGCGTAAGTCTCATGCTTTCTTGCGAGCTTGTGTGTCCTTGCCTTCGAACAGGTCAAGAATATCGTCCGGCAAAGGCGCGTTGAAATCGTCGGGGAAGACAAACTTTCCGCGATACATTCCCAAAAAGCTGGCCCGGCTTTTGCCGGGGACAGAAATCAGACGGGCCACTGGAACGCCGCGATTTGTAATCGTGATTTCTTCGCCAGTGGCGACGCGCAGCAGAAGGCGCGAGAACTGTGCCTTGGCTTCGCTTATGCTCACAAACTTCCTGCTTCTATACTGGACTAAGTTATTTCGGTAGTCTAAGTGTCTCTTGTAGACGCATCCCTTATACATGGTGAACCGCTTTCGCGATGACTTTGCTGCAATGTAGTGCCCTGCTCTTTGATATGGATGGCGTGCTTGTAGATTCCACGCCCGCGGTGGCGCGGGTGTGGACTTGGTGGGCGCTGGAACATGGGTTGGTTCCTGAGGAGGTTGTGCGACGGGCGCATGGGCGCCCCAGCCTGGCCACGATTCAGGAATTGCTTCCGCATGGCGACCAGGCGTCGGAAAACCGTGAAGTCGAGCGGCGCGAGATTGAAGACATTGCGGATGTCGTGGCTTTGCCCGGGGCGCAATCTCTGTTGCAGGTTATTCCGGAGGCTCGCTGGACGGTTGTAACCTCGGCGACTCGTGCGCTTGCCGTAGTGCGTTTGCGCGCTGCTGGATTGCCGATCCCGAAACATCTCGTCACCGCAACGGATTTGCCTCGCGGCAAGCCGTTCCCGGATCCTTATCTAAAAGGCGCGGAAGTCCTGCGGATTCCGGCGGCGGAATGCATTGTCGCGGAAGATGCGGCATCCGGAGTTCGCTCAGGCAAAGCCGCGGGGGCGCGCGTGTTCGGGCTGCGCACGACCTCGACGGACGCGGAACTTCTAAGCGCAGGCGCGGACTGGATTGCGGACGATCTCAGCTGGCTTTCGCTCGAATCCGCAAGGCTGGATGAAACATTTGCGCTTCAACTTCGTCTTAATCACAAGGGATAACTGCACCCGCAGCGCGTCTGAAGCAAAAAGCGCTACAATTTCACGTTTCGCCAGGCGGAAAAATTCCGGCCTGCATAGGGAGAGTCACGATGAATAGTTCGAAGTGGATCAAACGGGGCCTGACGTTGGCGATGTTTGCAGCCGCATTGCCGTTCTGCGCGCAAGCGCAAGACAAAGCTGCCGACAAACCGGCCGATAAGCCGGCGGACGCGGCGACTCCGCCTGCTCCGAAGGAAGAGTCTTCCGTCACGGATCACTCCATCAAAATCGGCTCGCAAACAATTCCCTACAAGGCCACCGCCGCCACGATCCTCATCAAGAATGAAAAAGACGAGCCCACCGCGCTCATCTATTCGACCGCTTACACCCGCAGTGATGTGAAAGACTCGAGCCAGCGCCCGATCGCGTTCGTCTATAACGGCGGGCCCGGGTCCTCTTCGGTTTGGCTGCATATGGGCTCGTTTTCGCCGAAGCGCGTGGTTACCGTCAACGCCGAGGCAACTCCTCCCGCGCCCTACAAGCTCACCGACAACGCGAATTGCCTTCTCGACAAAACGGATCTGGTGTTCGTCGACCCCGTCGGCACAGGCTTCAGCCACGCCGTGGGCAAAGCCGCCGACAAAGATTTCTGGGGCGTGGACCAGGACGTAAAATCCCTGGCGCAGTTCATCAATACCTACATTAGCCGCAACAACCGCTGGAACTCGCCGAAATTTCTGATTGGAGAAAGCTACGGCACGTTCCGTTCCGCGGCGCTTTCCAATTACCTGCAAAACCACGACGGCATGTATTTCAACGGCATTGTGCTCATCTCTTCCGTGCTGGACCTTGGAACCATTTCGTTTAATCCCGGCGAAGACATGCCTTACGTTTTCTATCTGCCCAGCTACGCGGCAACGGCGTGGTATCACAAAGTGCTGGCGAATCGTCCCGATAACTTGCCGGCGTTCCTCGAGGAAGCGCGCCATTTTGCGCAGACGCAATATCTCGATGCGCTGGTGAAAGGCTCAAAGCTAGGCTCCGCGGAAAAAGCGGAAATCGCCAAAATGATGGCGCGCTATACGGGCTTGAGCGAAGACTATCTCGTGAAAGCCGACCTGCGCGTAAACCTTCCGCAGTTCATGAAAGAACTCCAGCGCAGCCGCGGGCTGACAACCGGGCGGCTCGATGCGCGCTTCTCCGGCGCCAGCTACGATTTGCTCGGCGAATACGCCGAATACGATCCGCAAGACACTTCGATCACCGGCCCATTCACTGCCGCTTTCAATACGTACGTTCGTGAAGAACTGAAGTTTGGGCAGGACAAGGTCTACCACACCGCCGCTTCCGACGACGCCAACAATGGTTGGGACTGGAAACATCGCGGCGCCGGAGACAACTTCGGCTTTCCCGGTTCGCCAAATGTCGAAGGCGATTTGATCCAGGCCATGCTCACGAATCCGCATCTGCAAATCGAAGTCGAAAACGGATTGTACGACCTGGCCACGCCCTTCTACGCGACGGAATACACCATGGAGCATCTCGGCTTGCCGGAAAAGCTCCAGAAAAATATTCACCTGCAATACTACGACGCCGGCCACATGATGTATCTTCGCGACGAAGATCTCGTCAAGCTGAAAACGAACATCGCCAGCTTCATCGATGGCGCCGCAAAACAGTAAGCTGTAAGAAGCAACGAACGCGCGGCGGACTGGCCCTTCGGAGCCAGTTGCGCCGCCGCGCTTGGCTGGCGCAAGTCGCCAGGCAATTTCTGGCCGCCGCGGGATTTCTCGCCTTCTCCATGTCCAGTTAAATTCTCATAATATTTTCTTCCTCGAACCTGTACGGACAGACAGTTGTCTTCACGCAATCTCCAGTGCGCATATTCTACTGACAGTTGCCCTGCTTCCCTTACTATTGCTGCATTACGGAAAGACCTGTGATGTCGCTTTGCACGCGATCCGGCCACCAGACCTCGGGCCTAACAAGGATGATACGCACCCATGGGAACTCCGACGCAGACACCACCTCCGCAAGATCAAGTCCCAACTCAAGTGCAGGCTCCAATGCCCGCCGGGGTCGTGCAGCGCACCATTCACACTGCGCCGCTCGTCACGGCCATGCTGAAAGCCAGCAGCCACGTGAGCGACTTGATTTTCTCGCCGGGACGCGCGCCGCAGATCGAAGTCAGCGGCCAGCTCGTGGAATTGAAATACAAAGGCCTCGAGTCCCTGACCCACCAGGACACCACTTTTCTTGCCAATGACATCATGGGCAAGAACGAAGCGGCCGCCCACAAACTGGAAAAAGACGGCTCGGCTGATCTTTCTTACAGCGTTCAAGGGGTTGCGCGATTCCGCGTGAACATTTTTAAACAGCGCGGAACCTGCGCGATCGTGATGCGCGTAATTCCGAACGCGATTCCCGGCTTTAAAGAGCTGAATTTGCCTGCGGCGCTGCTGGACATAGTGGAATTGCGGAACGGCGTTGTGCTCGTCACTGGACCTACCGGCTCCGGCAAATCCTCGACGCTTGCGGCAATCCTGGACAAAATGAACGAGGAAAAGGCGTATCACATCTTGACCATTGAGGACCCCATCGAGTTCCTCCACCGCCACAAAAAATCCACGATTCATCAACGCGAGCTGCATACGGACACTCCCACTTTTGCGCTCGCACTGCGCGCCGCGCTGCGCCAGGCGCCGAAAGTGATTCTCGTCGGCGAAATGCGCGACCGCGAAACCATTGAGACTGCTCTGGAAGCCTCCGAGACCGGCCACCTGGTCATGTCCACGCTCCACACAGTCGACGCTTCGAAAACCGTCGAACGCATCATCGGAGTATTCCCCCTCGCCGAGCAGCAAACCATCCGCGCGCGCCTCTCCAAAGCGTTCCGCTACATTGTTTCGCAGCGGTTGCTTCCTAAAAAAGACGGGAAAGGCCGCGTCGCCGCCGTGGAAATATTGAAGTCCACGATGCGCACGCGCGATTATGTGGAAAAAGGCGAGACCGAAGGCAAGTCTCTTCTGGATGCCATGAGGGATGGCGCCAATGAGGGCATGCAGCACTTCGACGGTGAAATCGAAAAATTCATCCGCAGCGGCGTTGTGGACTTTGAAACTGGACTGAGCTATTCCACGAATGCGGGCAACTTACGGCTCGAGCTTGCGGACTATCTCGATAGCTCCCGCCAAGCCCCCGCTCCCGCAAAGCCTGCCGAGCGCGAAGCCATGGAAATTGAGCGCTGATACCCTCCTAATACGCTAAAATCTGTTCACTAGGAATGCGGAGCGCTTTGCTTTTTTGATTGCTGGCGATCCGGCTTCGTACCCCTATTTGCCAAATGAATCCACTCGGAAGCCAATCGGACATACATTTCTGGCCGGCTGCTGAAATTGCACTGGTGCTTACGCTCGTTCTCGCGCTGCTGGCGCTGTGGAAGCCAGAAGCGGGCAAGAGCGTATTTCGCAAGTTAGAGCAATCGCTCTCGCGTTTCGCGGAGCGCAAGAGACTTGCCGTTTCTTTGATGTTTCTCGGGGTCATTGCCATTCGGCTGGCGGCATTGCCGCTGTTGCCCGTGCCAATCCCAGGGATTCATGATGAATTCAGCTACCTGCTGATGGCGGACACTTTCGCGCATGGCAGGCTCGCTAATCCCACGCACCCGATGTGGATGAGTTTTGAAACATTTCACGTCAATTGGTTTCCGACGTATTCCTCGATGTATCCGCCCGCGCAGGGATTTGCTATGGCTATCGGACAACTGCTCGGCAGTCCGTGGTTCGGCGTGGTGCTGAGTGATGCGGCGATGTGCGCGGCCATCCTGTGGATGCTGCAAGCGTGGATGCCTGCGCGCTGGGCGCTGTTAGGCGGCGTATTTGCGGCGCTGAATCTGGGAATCGCAAGCTATTGGATGAACAGCTATTGGGGCGGAGCTATGGCTGGCGCGGGTGGTGCGCTAGTGCTCGGCGCATTGGCGCGTATCATGCGTCGAGCAAGCGTGGGCAGCGCGCTGTTACTTGGCTTGGGCGTGGCCATTCTCGCGAACAGCCGGCCTTACGAGGGGCTTCTCTTTTGCGTGCCCGCCGGAGTTTGGTTTATCGCGTGGCTTGGTGGAAAAATCAAATCGCGCGTTCCGATGAAGGCGCGCGTTCAACGTGTTCTCTTGCCGCTTTCCGTCGTTGTGGCTCTCACACTCGCTTTTATTGGCTATTACAACTGGCGGCTGACGGGAAACGCCCTCCTGTTCCCACACGTTTTGAATACGCGGACGTATCACACTACGCCGCTGTTCTTGTGGGAACATTCCAAACCGCCGCTCCAATACAACAACGACCAGTTTGAGGATTTTTACAATGGTTGGGAGCGGGAGGACTACAAGACCACCTGGGGTGACGCGTTGAGCGTCACCGTTGAAAAAATTGCGCGGATGGGAGTTACGTTTTTCTGGCCCGCTACTTTGTTTCTACTGCCTGCTCTGCCCCTCGCGTTTCGAGACTCTCGCATGCGGCTGATTGTCGTAACTTTATTTCTGGGAATGGACGGCGTCTTCGCCGTGATCTGGTCCGCTCCGCATTATGCGGCGCCGCTGACATGTGTCATCTACGCGCTGCTGGTTCAGGCGGTGCGCCACTTGCGCTTGATGAAGTGGAAAGCGCGGCCGGTGGGCGCACAGTTGTCCCGCGTGCTGTTGATGCTGCTGGTGCTGAGCACTTGCTTCAATGTTTTTCGCCGCGCTTGTGATCCGCTCTGGTGGACCTGTACGGGAGATGCGAGCCGTGTGACGGTGATGAAACAACTGCTGCATACGCCGGGGAAACATCTGATCATCGTGCGCTACACCGACGATCACAATATCCATGACGAGTGGGTCTTCAATGGCGCGGACATCGATGGCGCAAAAGTGCTGTGGGCTCGCGAGCTCAACGCGGAGCAGAACGCAAAACTGTTTGCTTATTTTAGAGACCGCCAAATCTGGCTGGTCGAGCCCGACACCGACAACACCGAACTCAAGCCGTACACTCCGCCACCAGATCAGTAGCTCGCTTCGAGTGCAGATGCTCTGCAGGCCGTGATTTGAGCTCGGAACGATCAAGGCAATCTTGCGTTTCGGAGAGTTCCAGCTTGCATTTTGCCGCGCCGCCATTATGATGGCGGAGTTTCGCTGGCTCACCTGAGACTCTAAATTGTCAAGCTCATTGGACGGGTCTTCCTCCGGCGTCGCCGCACTGACTCCCACTCCACCTCTGAATCGAGGCCGGCTGCTGCAGGTCCTGGGCGTCTGGTTCGGAGTTTCCGCAGCCATCGGCAACGCGATCGCGGCCGGAATCGTGCGCACTCCGGGCGACATTGCCCAGGTTTTGCCAAGCGCCTGGTTGTTCATGGGAGTTTGGGTAGTGGGCGGACTGTACGCATTGTTCGGAGCATCTTCGCTGGCGGAACTGGGCGCGGCCATTCCGCGCAGCGGCGGACAATACAACTTTTCGCGTCGCGCCATTGGAGAATATGCGGGCTTCATCGTGGGATGGAGCGACTGGCTTTCGACGTGTGGCACAGCCGCAGCTGTTGGCATTGTGATCGCGGAGTATAGTGGAAATCTTTTTCCGGTTTTCGCGGGGCACGTAAAACTGATCGCGGTTTCCGTCATCGTTGGATTCGGCATTTTGCAATGGCGCGGAATCCGCTGGGGCAGCGGCGCGCAAATACTGACCGCGGTGATAAAGACGGTGGCGTTTTTGATTTTGCTCATAGCGTGCTTCGCGCTTGGTGGTCACGCGCGAGCCGCCGCTCCTGCAGCTACTGCCAGTTTGCCGGCAGTCCCCGTGGGTTGGGGGCTGGTCGTAGCCGTCATTCTTGGATTGCAGTCCGTGGTGTTCACGATTGATGGCTGGGATGGCGTCATCTATTTCGGCGGAGAAGTGCGCAACCCCGGCCGCGACGTGCCGCGGGCAATTTTCGGAAGTGTTTTCACCATCATGGGGATTTATCTGCTCTTGAACGCCGCCGTCGTGTACGTGCTGCCGATGAACGAAATAGCGGGTAACAACTTCGCGCTCGGAACAGTCGCGACGCGCATTTTCGGGATCTATGGCGATTACATCATTCGCTCGATCATGGTGGTGTCCATGCTGAGCTGCCTGAACGCCAACCAGCTTTTCTGCACGCGAACTCTTTACGCCATGAGCTGCGATCGGCTGTTTTTTCAGCGTGCGGCGAGAGTGAACGCCGGCGGAACGCCGACGGTGGCGCTGCTGTTGAGCACGCTCGTAGGGGTGCTGTTCGTGCTGGGGTCATTTGAACGAGTGATCGCGATGTTGTCGTTTTTCTTTGTGGCGAATTACACGCTTTCGTATACGTCATTATTCGTGCTGCGCAAGAAGGAGCCGCAGATGGAGCGGCCGTACCGGGCGTGGGGTTATCCATGGACAACGGGAATTGCTTTGCTGGTTTCGGTGATATTTCTGGTTGGCTCGATCGTGACGGACCAAAAAAACGCGCCGTGGGCGCTGGCGACGCTGGTGCTGAGCTTTCCCGTGTTTTTGGTGATGAAACGAATGACGCCGCCCGCTGCGGCAGAGTGACAGCGCGTCACACATCCGAAGCCAGGATCGCAGTTTCCTCGTGCCACGGATGCGCGGTGCAAAATCCTCTAGTTGGCTACTTTTTCCGCGACGGTTTTGCCTTGCAGGAAGAGCAGTAAGTAATCCTTGCCGCCGGTCTTGGAATCGGTGCCGGACATGTTGAACCCGCCGAAGGGATGCGCGCCAACCATTGCGCCGGTGCATTTGCGATTCAAATAAAGATTGCCGACGTGAAAGGATTCGCGCGCTTTCTCCAGCTTGGCGGGGTTTTTGGAGTACACCGCGCCGGTGAGGCCGAACTCGGTGCCATTGGCGATTTCCAGGGCGTTGTCGAAGTCCTTCGCTTTGATAACCGCTAGGAAAGGACCGAACACTTCTTCCTGAGCGATGCGGGCCTTGGGGCTCACGTCGGCGATGATTGTCGGCTGGACGAAGTATCCGTCGCCGGGGGCGCGCTCGCCTCCGAGAAGCAACTTCCCTTCTCTCTTGCCGACATCGATGTAGCCGAAAATCGTTTTCATTGCCGCGTCGCTCACGACCGGGCCCATGTAGTTGGCGGGATCTTCGCTCGGGCCGACGGCGATTTTTTTGGTGCGTTCCACGAGCTTCTCGACGAACGTGTCGTAGATTTTCTCCGAAACGATGGCGCGGGAGCACGCGGAACATTTCTGTCCTTGATAGCCGAAAGCCGACAACACCACGCCTTCGACCGCGGAATCCAGATCGCCCTCGTCGTCCACGATGATGGAGTCCTTGCCGCCCATTTCGAGGACGGTGCGCTTGATCCAGATTTGGCCGGGAACCTTCTTGCTGGCGTTTTCGCTGATGAGCAGGCCGACTTCCTTCGATCCGGTGAAAGCGATGAAGCGGGTTTTCGGGTGTTTTACGAGGGCGTCGCCGGCGGTCTCGCCGGGGCCTGTAAGAAGATTCAGCGCTTCTCTGGGGATGCCTGCTTCGTAGAAAATCTCGACCACTTTTGAGGCAACGAGCGGAGATTCCTCCGACGGCTTGAGGACCACTGTGTTGCCGGTAACCAACGCCGCCGCGGTCATTCCAGCAGCGATGGCGGCGGGAAAGTTCCACGGAGGAATCACGGTGCCGACACCCAACGGAATATACTTCAAATAATTTTTCTCGCCCTTCATCGGCGTGACCGGCTGCGGGCCCGCGAACCGGAGCATCTCGCGGCAATAAAATTCGAGGAAGTCGATGGTTTCGGCGGTGTCCGCGTCGGCCTCCGCCCAGGATTTGCCGACCTCGTAGCAAAGCCAGGCGGAAATCTCGAATTTGCGTTGGCGAATAATGTCCGAGGCGCGCAGAAGAATCTCCACACGAGTTTCCGCGGGAACGAGTTTCCAAGTATCGAACGCCTTGTAGGCGGCTTCGACGGCTTGATTGGCGTGGTCCGCGGTCGCCTCCTGAAAAATGCCGAGCACCTGCGACGGATGCGAAGGATTCGTCGAGGGGCGCTTTTGCGTGGTGATGACTTTTTGCCCGGCGATGTACATGGGATATTCCCGGCCAAATTCGGAGGCGACCTTTTTCAGCGCATCTTCCATGGCCTTGCGATTCTCGGGCTTCGAGAAATCGACGAACGGCTCGTTAGTGAACTCGGAAATGTGAATTTTGGCTTCAGCGGTGGCCATGGCGGCTTCTCTCCTCGACAGGTAAACAATGAATTGTACTGCGAGCGCTGATTTGGCCACAAGACGTGCCGGCGTGAGGGCCTAAGATGCGGGGACGAAAGCGAGGACGGGCACGGCATGCCGTACCCCTACAGTGTTGCGCTGGCCAGTAATCGGGGACACCGGCTACTTCTGGCGGCGGACTCTGACTTCCATGAGCTTTTTCGAGGGTTGCGAACCGATAGTGATTTCGTGGAATTCGGTCCATTCGCCTTGTTCGTTCATGCGCAGTATGGAACTTGTTTTAATTTCGCCGAGAGAGAGGCCCCAAGTCATTCCCTTGGCTTCGGCTAGAAGCTTCACCTCGGTCTGCAGAAAGCGGCCGTCATTGAAGGCGCGCATTTGATACGTTGCGCGCTCGTCATCGTAGGAGATGATGCCGAGGGCCTGCAGCACAGGCAGGCCACTAGATTTCGTGCGGCCGATCCCCTCGATCTGCAGAATCAAGCCATCGAGTTTGTACTGGGCTTCTTCGGTCTGGATGAGTTCTACCGGTTCACCGGGGCCGCGCAAGGCGCGGGCTTCGCCTACCCATTTTCCAATGAGGAAATCGAGTTTTTGCATGGCGTCGCGCTGCGCCGCGAGGTCCGGAGTTCTCGGCATTGCACTCACGTTCTTCAGCGCTCCACTTTCTTCAGGCGCAAGGCGATTCCATTCTGGAAATCCGGTGATCTGAGAATCTTTTCTCCTCCGGCATGCTGAAAGTTTTCTAGGCTCTCCATTCTTCCGGTGCTCACATTAATCCATTCGCCCGAGTAGCGGCCCAGCGGCAAAATGAGCGTGACTTGTGTGGGGCCGCTGCCGTCGAAATATATTGCGTATTCGTGAGCTGGGTTTGAGAGGACTCGCGCGATCGAGCCGGTGGCGTGTTTGACGGTTTTCGTGTCCGGACGCATCTCAACCAGCGAAAAAGATTCCAAGAAATCGCTCAAGATATGCAATTGATGGCGCAGTGCTGGACTGCCGCCTCCGGGGCCGTTCGGTTCGGAGTCGGAGCCGTCTTCATGGCCCGGCGAAAAAGAATAATCGAGGGCGTCGAAGATGCTTCCGCCGGACAACATGAAATTCCAAGCTTGCCTGCGATAAGCATCGTCGTCGCGTCCCATGAAACCTGTTTCGTCGTAGGAGATGGCTTTGTCGAGGCCGTAATTCCACTGCGCAGCCTCAGGGTACGCATAATGAAAATTCGCGATACTAACGCCAGAAAGCAGCTTGCGGATCGGTTGCCGGAAATTGGCGTAGTTCTGCGCGATTAAATGTTTGTTTGGAAGCGCGGCTTCTTCGCTCGTGATCCATTCCACTGCTTTCGCCTGCCACGCCAGGGAAAGTTCATCGGCCAACTCGGAAGCGTTTGGGAAACTGTCGCGTGCTGGCCCCTGCAGAAACGGATTGACCGAGGCGATTACCGGTATTTGGGCGGGCCGATCCGACCACGGCTCGTTCTGAATTTCGAAAACTACGTTGTCGAAAGTGTTTGCTTCATGAACCAGCTTGCGTGTGTAGCGCTCCTGATAGGCAAGTATGTTTCCATTTTCCAGAGTGTGAAGTTTTTTGCGGTCGAGAATGGCAACGCCGTTCACGTTGTTCGCGGGATTGAAAACGCTAAGGTCCCACTGAGCGTCGCCGTAGAGAGAAGAGAACAGCGAAATCTCTACGACAATTCCGCGCTCGGAAGCGGCGGCGAGAAAATCGTGGAAACGCTGGAAATATGCGGGATCCCAGCGATCTAGGACGAACTTGTTTCCGCCGCCTGCATAGCCAGCAGTTTCGCTGCGCGCCCACGGCGCAATGTAGCTTCCCGGCGCTGGAGCTAAGTCGTTGCGCAGAATGCCGAACGATTTGCCCGGTACTTCGACGTAGCTGCCGCCAAAGATGCGCGTGTAGTTGAGCCCGTCGTTCTTAAGCGTATTCAAGTAGCGCTGAAAATCGATGCCGGCATTTAAAACGCAACCGTAGTGCTCGCCGCTCGTGATTAGCGCGATCGTTTTTCCACGAAACAAAAAGTAATGAGGATTCCTGGGGTGGAGGCTGATGGGCTGGGCCGACTTCGTGTTGCTTTGGCCTCCATACGCTGGCGAGAGAAGAAGCATCAGAAGCACTGCGGCGCGTGACGGTCCTCGCTGGCAGAGATTGTGAACGAGGGTGCGGTCGGTGGAGAACATTGCCGGTGAGGAAAAGATAGCCGGGATGCGTAGAATCAGCAAGGCCTCTGCAAGAGAACGAATTGACAGGGCGAGGGACTGTACCGACGATCAGGATTGACGCGGTGAATGCAAGCGCCGAGAATTTGGTGAGGGATTGCAAATCGCGTGGGCGATTCTGAAGCGAGGCTTTGAGGCCGGGGCCATCCAATGAAGTGGACAACAGCTAAAATTATTTGTCTCCTTTCTCTTTTTGCGTTCGGAGGTTTGTGCGGTTGCGGCGGCGGTATGGTGTCGACCAATACGCCTCCGCTACAAAACCCTCCAGCACCGGCGCCGGCTGCGAAGAGCGCCAAGCGCGGCGTGGCCTACGATTTGGCGGATCCGAATGATATGGCGGCGCTCGCTCCGGGCGTGACCTGGTGGTACAACTGGAGCCCTAATCCCAACGCGGCTGTGCCCTCC
>Ga0209038_10000011_pt1 | contig 54605 bp, 52 predicted proteins | sample BogFormECP03_OM3_FD_188237 | JGI IMG/M metagenome (GOLD analysis project Ga0209038, IMG submission 188237) | Bog forest soil microbial communities from Calvert Island, British Columbia, Canada - ECP03_OM3 (SPAdes) (version 2) | ecosystem: Environmental > Aquatic > Freshwater > Wetlands > Bog ...
GCGGGCCGGGCCGCCGAAGCGATCCCGCTGCTCGAGCGGACCCTCACCGACCGGGAGCGGGTCCTGGGCCTGGACCACCCCGACACACTGGCCTCGCGGAACAACCTCGCCAGCGCCTACCAGGAGGCGGGCCGGGCCGCCGAAGCGATCGGGTTGCACGAGCGGACCCTCGCCGACATGGAGCGGGTCCTGGGCCCGGACCACCCCAGCACACTCACTGCGCGCGGCAATCTCGCCAACCTGCTCAAACCCGATCTTTTGCAAAATGCTCGCGGCAATCGAGGATCGGTATCCACCTGCGCAATGCACCAGCAAATGCCGCCCTCGCGGCAATTCATCAGCCCGATCCGAAAGATGATTCAGCGGAATACTCAAACTCCCCGCGATGTATTTCCCCTCGCGTTCTCTCGCCGCGCGCACGTCCACGATCAGCGGCGCCTCACTCGACGCCAGCAATTCCGCGGCGAACTGCGCGGCCACGCGCTCCGTAAACGCAATCAACTCTGGCCGCGATTCCAGGCTCTGCAGCCCATTCTTCAAAAACCCCGCGACATGATCGAACCCGATGCGTCCAAGCCGCACCGCCGATTCGCCCTCCCGGTCAGGCGCCGCGATAATCACAATCGGATGCGTGCGGTCGAGCACGGTTCCCGCCCACGTCGCGTACTGCCCGCCGAGTCCGACGTTGATGCCGCCTCTCAGGTGCGCCGCGCCAAACTCTTCCGGCTCCCGCGTGTCGAGTATCTGCGCACCTTTCGCCTGCAACGCCAGCACCGCATCGAGATCCAGCGGCTTAAGCTCCCGCTCCAGCGCCTCCGAAAGCGTAGGCCGCTCCTTGCTGTTCAAAACCGCATCGTATGTGAAATAAGGCGGCGCGTCCGGCTGGTCAGCGGTCACGATCTCTATGAACGCCTTCTTCGTCATCGGCTGCAGCGCATAGTTCACTCGCCTCTGCTCGCCAATGGTTGAAAATGTCTCTTTGCTGATTGCTTTTCCGCAAAGCGATCCCGCCCCGTGCGCAGGATAAACAAGACTCGCGTCCGGCAACGGAAGCAACTTGGTTTGCAAGGAATCGAAAAGCAAGCCGCCAAGATCCGCGGCGGACCAACCAAGCGCCGCGCGAAGGTCCGGCCGCCCGACATCGCCAACGAAAAGCGTATCGCCCGTCAAAACCGCGTAAGGCTCGCTCTCGCTCCCGTCCAGGTCGTAAACAAGTATCGAAATCGATTCCGGCGTGTGGCCAGGCGTCTCCAGCGCCTTCAATCGCGCGCGCCCAAATTCGATCGCGTTGCCGTCCACAAGCGGCGTAAATCGATATTCCGCTTGCGCTTTCGCACCAAGATAAATCGCCGCCCCAACTCGGTCGCGCAATTCGAGATGCCCCGCCACAAAATCGGCGTGCAGATGCGTCAAAATCACATGCTTGATTTTTAGTTTGTGTTCGCCGGCAAACTCGAGGTAACGCTCAATATCCCGCTGCGGATCAACTACAGCCGCAATCTCCGTCCCCTCATCCCCAATCAAGTAAGAAGCATGCGCCAAACAATTCAAATAAAACTGCTTAAAGATCACGCGTCACCCGCGAGTCCAAATCCTCTTCTCTGCGAACTCCGTGTCCTCTGTGAACTCCGTGTAAAGTCTTTTTCCCTCTTTATTTCTCGTGCTTGAAGTATCCGATGCGGTTCAGCACGGCGCCAGCGATCAGCGGCAAAGCCACCGTCGCGTCATCAAACACTTCCGCGAACTTCCCGCCTTCTTCGATGGGAACGAATTTCCCCCACGACACCGCTTCCGTATACGTGCTCCCGCTCAGCCCGCCCCAATGAACCGGCTCCGGGCAAATCCGGACTCCATAGTTGTATCTCTTCAACGGAATCTTTCGATACCCGCGCCGCGCCAGCAATTCCGCATAAACCCCAAATTGCTGCGACCAGTTCCGCGGGACGCCGCCGCCAATCGTTAAAATTCCCATCCGTTTGGTCGCCAGCATCGTATCCGCGAACTTCTCAAAATCTTCGAACGGGTCGAACCGCAGCAGCGGCCGCTTTGCCCGCTGCCGAGCGATCTTGTGCAGCGCAAAATCAATTCCCAATTCCGAGTCGCTAAACGCAGGCACAAAAACCGGCACATTGTGTTCGTAAGCCGATTTCAGAATTCCCCGCCCCGCGCCCTGCTTGGACAGCGTTTCTCCGATCGTGCGATGCAGCTTCCAGCTGCACACCACGTCCTCCGCGTCCCAATTGTTCAGCACGTGCTGCATCATGTGTTCGACATGATCGAGATTCGTTTCCGGCTCCAGCGAATCGTAAACGCGGTTGTAGCCCGCTTCGAACAATTCTGTGTCGTCCATCTTCGGGTCGTAGCGGAAATGCGAGTGCCCGGTCGCTTCCACAAGCCCATGCGCCATCAGCGCGCCAGTAGAAACAATCGCCTTCACCACGCCGCTTTCAATCAAATCGCAAAAAACGAAACCCATTTTCGCGACGGTGAGCGCGCCGGATAGTGTCATTACGACAAAGCAATCTTTGTCGCGCGCCATCGTCTCCAGAACATCCGCGGCGTCGCCAATCTGCCGGCCAGTGAAGGCCGTGTTTCCCATTGCGCGGACCAGTTCATCGATGGTGCGGCATTTCGACAGATCGATCGGAAACATCGGCCGCAGCTTATCCTTTACCGGATCGTGCAGTACGCGTCCCGTGACCGTCTTTTCCCGCCGTTTTGCCATCTTATCTCCTCAACTTCTTTCGCTTCCTTGTCTCCGGCGTTCACACCCTGCCGTAAAAAAGTAATTTCGTAAAGATTGATATTACAAATGCGCCCAGAAGGAAAGAACAAAACGCCGCAAAAAAACTTTCTACGAGCATGATAAACTAAATTTTATGACAAAGAAATTCACAATCGGTCTTTTGCAGCTGCGCAGCACGCCGAATCCCGAAGAGAATCTTTCGCACGCCATCGAGAAAATCCGCGAAGCCGCCGCCCGCGGCGCGCAAATAATCTGCATGGATGAACTTTTCCGCGGCGAATATTTCTGCCGCACCGAAGATCCCGATCTCTTTAATCTCGCCGAATCCATTCCCGGCCCTTCCACCGAAGCGCTCGCGCAAGTTGCCAAAGAGAAAAAAGTCGTCGTCGTTGCTTCTCTCTTCGAGCGCCGCGCCGCGGGCGTCTATCACAACACTGTCGCCGTCCTCGACGCCGACGGCTCCATCCTCGGCAAATACCGCAAAATGCATATCCCCGACGATCCTCTCTACTACGAAAAGTTTTATTTCACGCCCGGCGACCTCGGCTTCCCAAATTTCGATACCGCCTACGGCCGCATCGGCGTCCAGATTTGCTGGGATCAATGGTATCCGGAAGGCTCGCGCCTCACGGCGATGCAAGGCGCGCAGGTGATTTTCTATCCCACCAGCATCGGCTGGCATCCGCACGAAAAAGCCCAGTTCGGCGCGGCGCAACTCGATGCCTGGCGCACCATCCAGCGCGCTCATGCCATCGCCAACGGCGTTTACGTCGCGGTAGTCAATCGCGTCGGCTACGAAGGCAAGCCCGAAAAAGGCGACGCAGGCCTGGAATTCTGGGGCAACTCTTTCGTGGCCGATCCGTTCGGCCGCATCCTCTCCGAAGCTTCGAGCGATAAAGAAGAAATCCTTGTCGTCGAATGCGACCCCGCGCAAAGCGAAGAAACCCGCCGCAACTGGCCCTTCCTCCGTGACCGCCGCATCGACGCCTATTCGCCAATCCTGAACCGCTGGCTAGGCGAATGATTTTCTCTTCGGTGCGGTCTCTGTGACCTCTGTGTTGAGAAAAACATTCAGCCCTACGCAAACTCATGCCTAAAGCGAAAAACGAATCCACGCCAAGCACGCTCGGCTTCTACATGCCAGCCGAATGGGACGCTCACGAAGCCACGTGGCTAGGCTGGCCGCACGAACTAACGGACTGGCCCGGGAAATTCGCTCCAATTCCCTGGGCGTTCGCTGAAATCGTCCGCCACCTCTCGCAAGTGGAGCGCGTCTATCTGCTGGTACAAAATCGCGAAGCCGAATCCCGGGTCCGCACCATCCTCAAAAAGTCGGGCGTGAATCTTGCCGCCGTCGATTTCTTCCGCATTCCCACCGATCGCGGCTGGATGCGTGACTCCGGCCCGATCTGCGTCAAGAATTCCGCCGGCGAAATCGCCTACACAAATTGGCGCTTCAACGGCTGGGCGAAATACGCCAACCACAAAAAAGACGCCGCAGTAGTTTCCGCCGCCAGCAAAAAGCTAAAGCACCGCCTCTGGCAGCCTGCGCACAACGGAAAGCGCGTCGTACTGGAAGGCGGCAGCATTGACGTCAATGGCCGCGGCACCTTGCTAACCACCGAAGAATGCCTCTTAAGCAAAACGCAGGAACGCAATCCCGGCTTCGCGCGCGAAGACTATGCCGCAGTCTTCAAAGACTATTTGGGCGTAACGAATGTGCTCTGGCTCAAGAACGGAATCGCCGGCGACGACACTCACGGCCACGTCGACGACCTCGCGAGATTCGTGAACCCCACGACGGTTGTCACCGTTGTCGAGCAAGACGCAGACGACGCCAACTTCACTCCTCTCCAGGAAAATCTCGCGCTGCTTAAAAACATGAAAGACCAGGACGGCTGTCCTCTGCGCGTCGATACGCTTCCCATGCCCGCGCCGGTCTATTTCGACGGCCAGCGCCTCCCGGCCAGCTACGCCAATTTCTACATCGCGAACAAAATCGTCATCGTTCCCACATTCAACGATCCGAACGACCGCGTCGCACTCGATACGCTGGCCAATCTCTTCCCTGATCGGGAAGTCGTGGGCATCGCTTGCCGCGACTTGGTTCTCGGGCTCGGCACACTGCACTGCATGACCCAACAGCAGCCCGCCGCAGGGTGACGCTCGCGCGACCTGCGTGCGATCTACCCGCAACGAACCCGATATAAATTGGTCGCGCCGCAAACTTTCTTTCGGAGCCAAATGTCCGCTGCGCGCCTCCTCGCTACATCTGTTAGACTGGTCGAAATTATTAGCCTAGTTAAATTGCACAAGCGTTTTTTGGAGGCTGCATGTCTGCCATGTTGTTGAGCGCGCTGTTTGATACAAAAGGTTTCGCGATCGTGCTGCCCACCGGCTTTTGGTACTGGATCATTATCGGCCTGATTGCCGGCTGGCTCGCCGGGAAAATCTCGCGCGGCCGCGGTTTCGGCTGCATCGCCGATATCATTCTTGGAATCGTCGGCTCGTTCATTGGTGGCTGGATTTTCACGAAGCTCAATATTCCCGGTACGGGCTTCTGGTACATGCTCGCAGCCGCCACGTTGGGCGCCGTACTTCTCGTTTTCGTTGCGCATCTTTTCAGCCCCAGCGATCGTTAACAGCGGTCCTTAACTTCAGTTGCCAATAAGCACCGGCACGCTCGCCCATCGTCCGCAAGAGGCCGCTGCAACGCGTGCAACTTGCCACTATGATACGATTCCCATGCACACAATGGAGATGACCTTTTTTGAGTAAGTCAACGGAAGCCCTCACAGCAATCCCCCTCGGCGGCCTCGGCGAATTCGGAATGAACATGATGGTCCTGCGTCTCGGTGACGACATCCTCGTCATCGACGCGGGCATGATGTTTCCGGAATCCGAATTGCTCGGCGTTGACCTCGTAATTCCGGACATCACCTACCTGAAACAGAATCGCCAGCACGTTCGCGCGATCGTTCTCACGCACGGCCACGAAGATCACATCGGCGCGCTCGCTTATATTTTGCGCGACCTGAACGTTCCGGTTTACGGCACGCGCTTCACGCTGGCGCTCGTCAAGAAGCGTCTCGAAGAAGCTGGCCTGCTCGGCTCTACGACGCTGCGCGAAGTGCTTCCGGGCCGGCTCGTCGAAATCGGCCCGTACGAGATCGAATTTATCGCCGTCACGCACAGCACCATCGATTGCGTCGCATTGGCAGTGCGCACTCCGGTTGGCGTCATTATTCACACCGGCGACTTCAAGATCGACCAGACGCCAGTCGACGGCGCGCCTTTCGATCTGCACACTTTCGCGCGCTACGGCAGCGAAGGCGTGCTGGCGCTGTTCAGCGACTCGACCAACGTCGAGCGTCCTGGCTTCACTCCCTCAGAGCGCGCCATCGTGCCGCGCATCGAAGAGTTGTGCCGTTCGGCGCCGAAGCGCGTCATCGTTTCTTGCTTTGCGTCCTCCATACACCGCATCCAGCAAATCATCGATGTCGCTGGACGCGTGGGGCGCAAAGTCGCTTTTGTGGGACGCAGCATGGTGGACAACGTCGAGATCGCGCATTCCATGAGTTATCTGCGCATTCCCGATGGCATGGTCGTGCGTCCGCAGGACATTCGCAACTTCGATCCTAAGCGCATCGTCATTCTGGCAAGCGGCAGCCAGGCCGAGCCGATGTCTTCCCTTTCGCGCATCGCCGTGGACAACCACCGCTTCGTCACGGTGGATGAAAACGACAGCGTGATACTTTCCGCGCGCATCATTCCGGGGAATGAGAAAGCCATTTTCCGGATGCTGGACCACATGTTCCGGCGGCGCGCGCTTGTTTATTATGATAATTCCGCGGGAACGATTCACGTTTCCGGGCACGCCAGCCAGGAAGAACAAAAATTAATTCTGAACCTGGTGAAGCCGAAATATTTCATTCCGGTTCATGGCGAGTATCGGCATCTTTTCCGGCACGCGGCGCTGGCGCATCAGTTGGGCTGTGTTTCGGGCGAAATCCTCCTTCTGGAAAACGGCAAATGCATTGAGTTCACGGCGGACGGCGTGCGTCGGCGCGATCCAGTGACTGCCGGTCGCGTTTGCGTGGATTCCGGGTCGCTGGAAGAGATCGAAGATGTGGTGATTCGGGACCGCAAGCATCTGTCCGAGGACGGCATCGTGGTGCCGATCATTGCCATTGATAAGCACACGGGCAAAATGGAATCACATCCGGAGATCGTTACACGCGGAATGTTCAGCGACAACGGGCAGGAGCTGATCGCGGGGGCGCGCGAAGTGATTATGAAGACGGTGGAGCAATCCAACGCGGAAGAGAAATCGGATTGGGGCGTCATCAAGGAAAAGATTCGCGTGGATTTGAAGCGGTACATTAGTAAGCAGACGTCGAAGCGGCCGTTGATTTTGCCGGTGATTCTGGAGATTTGACCCCTCCGCCTGGGTTTCGCGTAAGTGTTCATTCTAAAGAACATAGTGGAGCCATTGTCAGACGGAGGTGAGTTTATGCGTCCTCGGAGCTTACTATTGCTCGTGCCGGCGGTTGCCTTGTTTGGATGCCGAGGAGTAGTCGTTGACACATTCCAACATTTCACGCCTGCACAGCGCGCTACAGCCGAAGAAGGCGTTCGGCGGTTTGCTGCTAATGTGGCGCAAGACGTAACCCAAGATGGGCCAATGGCTTGGGGGAAACATTTCTCTGGAAGCCCGTCTTTTTTCATGGCCGTGAACGGTAAGGTGGCGTTCCCGAGCGGGCAGGCAGCGGCGCAGGCCCTTCCTGACGTCGCGCATATTTACAACCACATCGAATTGTATTGGGGAAATGACTTGCGGGTGGACGTTCTGGCGCCAGACCTGGCAGTGATGGCCGCTTCCTACGATGAGGTCCAGGAATATGCGGATGGACATCGGGGCACGTCGAGCGGTTACTTTACGGCTGTGACAGAATTGCAGAATGGGCAGTGGCAGTTTCGGGACGTCCATTGGTCGGAGGCTGTTCCTCCAGCGAAGACGCCTTAGGAACCGCTTCGATTGCGCTGCACGTGACTTATAATTCGTCTTGTTTTCAACCAAAGGGGGATGTCTTGGATCATTCGGACTTGGGAAATAATCTGGACAGGCTTTTGGGACTTAAGCATGCGGCGATCGCTATCGCTTTTTTGGGGGAGGCACCTGCGGGGATGTCACGCGTGAAGAAGGCTGGGCCGGCGGGTTGTTCGTATTGGAAATTGGCGACGGATGGTGAGACGTTTTATACGACGGGCGAAGACCATCAGAATTGCCCGGTTGGAGCTTACACGCATGGAGTGAAGCTGGGAGCTGAGAAGTCCAAGGAACTGCAGGGGATGATCGGGCAGATGATTTCTTTGAACTATTTGCAGGAAGCAGAGATCCCGCAGATTCCACATCGCGAACAGTCTTTGGCGTGCGTCGCGTATTCTCCTTTAAAGAAAGCACTTTTCGAGCCGCAGATTGTTTTGATCCGGGGCGATGCAAAACATTTGATGCTGCTGACGGAAGCGATGGCGAGAGCGGGAGTTGCCTCCGAACCGATGATGATGAGGCCCACTTGCGCTGTGCTGCCGCAGGTTTTGAAGAGCGGGCATGCTTCGCACAGTCTCGGTTGCATCGGCAATCGCGTGTATACCGGATTGGGCGACGATGAGTTTTATTGTGCGATACCGGCTGCGAAGATGGGGCAGGTCGTGGCGGAACTGGAAAACATAGTGTCAGCTAACAATGCGCTGAAGGAATTTCATCAGGCGCGTTTCGCGAACGCTTAAGCCAAAGCAAAGACTAAGCAAAAGATTTACACAGAGAGCGCGGAGAGCACAGAGAAGAGGATTTAGTGCTCTTGCTCTGGTTATGAGTTTATGAAGGCTGGCTGAACGGCTTCGTTTTCCTTTTGGAGTGGACATCCCAACACACGCTGGAATGAGGGCGCGAGCGCTTGAGCGATTGGTGCGGGTGTGCCAAGATTTGCGACTGGGAGGAGTTTTCGCGAGGAAGAAACTGTGACCCAAATCGGCGTGTGGGACATCGAAGACGTGAGGAGAAAATGGGATGACGGGTCAAGTGGTGTTGGTGACGGGCGGGACTGGCGGTTTGGGGCGGGCCGTGAGTTTGGCGTTTTTGGCTGGGGGCGCGCGCGTGATTGTGACGTATCGGATGCAGGCCGAAATGGATGGATTGAAGAGTGCTGCGGCGGGAAATGCCGGGGCGGTTGAGGGGCGCAGCGTGGATGTTACGGATGAGGCGGCAATTGGAACGCTGATGGATGGAATTGTGGCGCGGCATGGCCGGCTGGACAGCCTGGTGAATACCGTTGGTGGCTACGCCGGGGGAATAAAATTCTGGGAGATGGAGATTGGCGTTTTTGAGCGGATGGTGAGTTTGAATTTGCGGGCAGGTTTTTTGCTGGCGCGGGCAGCGGCGCGGGTGATGGTGAAGCAAAAGAGCGGGGCGATTGTGAATGTGGCCGCCAAGGCGGCTGTGGATCATGGAGCCGGAGCGGCGGCTTATGCGGCGTCGAAAGCCGGGGCTGTGGCTATGATCGATTCGTTGGCGGCGGATTTGAAGGGGACCGGGGTGCGGGCGAATTCGGTTTTGCCGAGCATTATTGATACGGAGGCGAATCGGAAGGCCATGCCTGGTGCGGATTTTGCGATGTGGCCCAAGCCGGAGGAGATTGCTCGGGTGATTTTGTTTTTATGCGGGGATGGGGCTGCGTTGATCACTGGGGCGAGTGTGCCGGTTTATGGGGATAGTTGAGCGGTTGGAGTTTGGGCCGCGCAAAAGGGCTCAGTCCCTTAGGAAACTAGGTAAGAGAAGACGGGCACGGCATGCCGTGCCCCTACGGAGGATTACATGTCGATACGTCCGGTGAAGAGGCTGGTGAAGGCGAAACCAACTACCGAGGGGGCCGGGGTTCATTTGCGGCGAGCTTTTGGGTTTGGAAATACTAACGACTTCGATCCGTTTCTTTTGCTCGATGATTTTCGGAATGATGTGCCGGAGGATTATTTGGCTGGATTTCCTTGGCATCCGCACCGGGGGATCGAGACTATTACTTATGTTCTGGCGGGGACTGTAGAGCACGGCGACAGCATGGGAAATCATGGAGAGATTGCTTCAGGCGATGTGCAGTGGATGACTGCGGGAAGCGGGATTATTCATCAGGAGATGCCCAAGGGGGACCACGCCGGGCGGATGCATGGGTTTCAGTTGTGGGCGAATTTGCCTGCGTCGCTGAAAATGACTTCGCCGCGCTACCAGGAAGTGAAGTCGGGAGAGATCCCGGAGATCAAGGATGATGACGGGACGCATGTGCGCGTGGTGTGCGGGAATTTTTGGGGCAAGACGGGCCCGGTGGATGGGATTGCCGCGGAGCCTACTTATTTGGATGTGTCGGTGCCACCAGGACGAAGGAAGACTTTGCCTGTGGGGACTACGCGGCATGCGTTTGCGTATGTTTTTGCCGGATCGGGGAAGTTTTGTAATGCGTCGGAACCGCTCTCGGTGCCGACAGAAGCGGTCGGATGGCTCGATACGGCGCCTCCCGTGGCGGCGGACAACCGCTCGCTGGTTTTGTTTGACCGAGGAGATGAGGTGGTGGTGCAGGCGGGCGACGAGGGGATACGGTTCCTGCTGGTATCAGGGAAACCACTGGAAGAGCCAGTGGCCTGGTATGGACCGATTGTCATGAATACTCAGGAACAGTTGCAGCAGGCCTTTAAGGATTTAGAGAAGGGCACATTTTTGAAAAAGGAGAAGTAACGAAGTCGGGATGGTGCGAGGCAAAGAGAAAAATGGAAGTACCAGAAATTGTGGATATACAGAGAGGGGAGGAACATAGAAGATAGGTAGAAGCAGGAGAGACTCGATGAACATGCGGCGATCCTTGGGAGCATTGGGACTTGGACTGACGTTAGCGGCGGCTTGGGCGGTAGCGGGTTGCAGTGACGATTCCGCGGAGCGTGAGAGGAAGATTCACGACGAAGCCGCGAAAGCCGCGGCGGATGCGAAGCCAGTAGTCGAAGAAGCTGGGCGCGCCGTGAAGGCGGCGGTTGAGGGCGCGAAAGAAGGCTGGGATAAAGGCACCAAGAAAACACTGGACCTGAATGAGGCTGGCGAGGACGACCTGACCGGCTTGCCGGGGATCAGCAAGCGCGAGGCAAAGCGAATCATAGCGGGGCGGCCCTATAAGGACGCGCACCAATTGGTCAGCAAGAGAATTTTGACCGAGGCGCAGTACGAAAAGATTAAGGATGATGTGGCGGTGAAGTAGACACAGCATCGATCAGTCTTTGAAATCGTGAAAATTTGGGCTCTCGGAGAAGAATCGCGAGCAGCGCTGAGGAATCAAGAATCCTGATGCTTCTTGTCGTAGGTTTCGGGAATGCCGTTTTCGTCATAGCCTAAGTTCTCGTCTTCCGAGGCCGTACTGAGAATCGGTAGGGCGTCTGCCCGCGCGAGAATTTCGGCAATATCTTGCCGGATTTGGTATTGCTCACGGACGTAGCGAGGCTTTAGGCCATCTTCCAAGGATTTGGTGGACGCCTCGCTGGTAGTGCGAGTTCGGCTGGAAGAATTCATTTTCACTTTTGTGGCTGGGCTGGTGGTTGCAGGGGTCTCCTGCTGGTACACGCATAAACGTGCCAGGGCTCTGGGGCCTCACGTTGAAATCGAGAAAAAAATGGAAGAAGGCTCCGCTACAACGCCGCAGAAAACATTGTTTGCGGGAACGCTCGCCGTGGTGTTTTACCTGGCGCGCTTGCCTTTTGTATTTCACCGAATCAGCGGCAACGGAGCGCGATACGAAGGCTTGCGCGCAGTGCTGATGTTGGCGTCTCTCACTGCGGTATTGATCCTGGCAAGTATCCCGAGGACGAGCCGATTTGCGACCTCGGCAGCCGTGGGCGTGGGTTTCGTGGGCCTTTTGACGTTGGGTGGAGTAACGTTTTTTGACGTCAACGTGTTGATAGGGACCATTTTTGTGATCGCAGGGGGAGCGCTGAAGGAACCGGAGTTCTGGGTGCTAGCCGGATTTCTTACAAGTTGCGTGGTTCTGGCGATTGTGGCGCTAAGCGAGGCCAAGCAACGAAGTTTTTCAATAGTCGCGATGGCAGTTGGAGGACTTTGGACGCTGGGTATTAATCCTGCCGTCGGCGGATGGAAAAATTACGACGCCAAGCAGTACACCCTGGGGCACGAATTGGCGAAGGGCGGCCCGTATCTGATGTACCGCGCGGAGAGCTGTTTGCTGCGCTACAAAGCGAAGCAAAGAGGAGGTTTCCCGGAAACGCTTGCGGAGATTGATAAATCGATTCCCGGCTGTTTGCAAGCAGGGATGGCGGATGGGCGGGAACTCGGCGGCTACCGGGTGGAATATCGCGTGACGGGGTCAGCGCCCTACGCGCAGTTTTCACTGACGGCTCTACCGAGAGTCCATTCGCCGGATGGGACGGTCAGCTTTTTTGCAGATGAAACAGGAATCGTGCGGACGTCTTCGGTGGCTCACACAGCCTCGGCGACGGATGGCGGCGTGACTCCCGCGGAGGAATTTGGACAAATCGAGCGCTGCATCGCGAATTACACGAGCCGCGCGGACAAAAGCAACAAATTTGGCAGAGATCCGAACGTCGGCTATGACGCGCAGGATATGCACTATCCGGACTCCTTCGCAGACATGTTCCAGAAAGCGGCCTGCTTCATGAGGGATCTGCGTGACGGTGATAGATGGAAGGGCGCGGCGTACCGCTATACCTACCAGCGCGTCTCGAAGGACGTCCGCGAGGATTTCGTTTTAACGGGGCGGCCTCTCGAATACGGCGTGACCGGCCTGCGCAGCTATTTTGTGGACAATCATTTCATTGTGCACGCCACGGCAGAGGATCGCGAGGCAACAGAGCAGGATGGGTGGGCGTCCCGGTGTGAACTGTTTTCGCTGGGAACGCCCTGCAAGGATGATCGGCCGCAGACGCGGCCCGTGACGGAAAAAGATTTGCCGGCCGATGACCCGCGATACAAGCCACCGACTCCCAGCATGCATGAAGGAGGCCTGGCGGAAGTGGGATCGAGCAAGCTGTTCTGGAATTCGAATCAGGACTATTTGAGTTGGGTGGGCGCTTCTGAGGATGGGTCACGAGAATACATCGGGCTGGTGCGCAAAGGGATTTTGGCATTGTCGAGCAACGGGGCGGCGGTTTGGATGTATCCAGAGGGAACAAACGGATTGGTTGCGGGAGCGTCGCTGTATGCCGCCAATGAAAACGGAATTCTGACCAGGTTTGATGAGACCGGCAAAGAAATTTGGAGTTTCGACATTCCCACGCATGACATGGGGATGCAATTCCGGGACGGGATTCTGTACCTCCAGGGGAATGGGATTTACGCAATTGGCGAGGACGGTCAATTGCGGTGGCGGATGAAGCTGCCAGGGATTGGCGGAGGCGCGATAAAGCTTAGCGACGATGGCAAGCGCCTGTATGTGGTCGATGGGGGAAATTTACATAAAGTGGACGCTGAGAGCGGCACGCGGCTATGGAGCGTCAAGAATGAGTGTTTTCAGCAGGCAGGGCTCTGTCATCCGGAAGAGTTAGCGAACGGTTCGATTGCTTTGCTTGAGAATAATGCGCGGGGCGTGGGGAATGCGAAACATTTGCGGTTGATCAATGCTAAAGGCGCGGTGGAGTGGTCGGAAGAGTATCCGGCGCGTGTTACGACATTTGAATACGTGGTGCCGCGAGGAGCTAACACGATCGTGGTGAGCGCCGAGAATACGCTGACTGGGCAGAATGCGCGAGGAGAGGCAGAGTGGACATTGCAAGGCTTCTGGCAAAACCTGAGCGCATCGCGGCGCGCGGGATTGTTCTACGCAAATCTAAATACCGTGCAAAAGCTCATGGATGCCAAAGGGCAAGTAAAGTACGAAGTACCGCGGAACTCCATCGGAATCGATCCCCTCGGGCCCTTTGGAAAAGTCCAGGAAGTGGGCGACGACCTCTTGCTGATCGAGAAAGAGTATCACTCGATTTGGACGGCGCGCCTGCCAAATGATGTCGGCAACGGGGAAACTCGCAGGGCGAAGAGCGGCCCTGCATCCGCGCAACCGAAAAGTCGATGAGTGCCGGGTGAGCGGACTGGGTTCCTTACCAGCGCGGTGATTGCGAACAGGCGTCTCGATCAAGCATCGAAGATCTTGCGGAACAAACTTATCGTCTCCGCGAAAGCCTGGTCAGTGGCTTCGGGATCGAAGCGCGGGCCTTCATCGCGCGTGAAAGCGTGCTCAGCCGGGTAGAGCAGCGTTTTATAGCGGATACCGGAGCTCCGCAGCGCCCGGTCAATCGTTTCGCGTCCTGCGTCCGGAACGTGCGGGTCTTTCGTCCCGAAAATCATCAGGAGTTCGCCGCGTATTTCTTTTGCGCGAGCCAACGAGCCGGCATCGGCGTCCTGACCGAGTTTCCCGTCATGAATTCCCGTTCCGTAGTAGCACGCCGTCGTGCGAACGTCCGGCTGAAACGCCGCACGGAACGCGAGATGTCCGCCGATGCAGAAACCTGTCGCACCGATTTTCCCTGGCGCGACTTTAGGATGCTTGGAAAGCCAATCCAGACCTGCGCGGCAATCCGCGTCGAAATGCGCGACCGGAGTCTTCGCCGCATCTTGCTGCCCGCGCGTGCGTCCAGCGTCATCGAAAGCAATAACTGTCCCGGGCGGTTCGATGCGGCAATAAATCTCCGGCGCCGCGGCAACGAATCCATATCCAGCCAGACGGACACAAGTTCGCAGCAACGGCGGCGTAAGCTGAAAAATATCGGAGTAGCACCAGATGCCGGGATATCGGCCTTCGGCTTTGGGCGCAGCGACGAAGGTCCGCATTGTGTAACCCGGCTGCAAAATGTCCGTGTATTCGGTAGTGACGACCATTTGTTGTCCGCGGCAAATTTTGGACGAGAAGCGCCATCGAGTCAACCCTGATCGACGCCATTACGAAACCGTCCGTGCTGGACGATGCCCCCCCCCAAAAAAACTTCTTCCACTTTCGCCGCGGACCATAAGCGGACCAAAGCGGGTAACCTGGAGAGAGAGCGCGGCCGCGATTAGAAAGCAGGCGAACAACAGCGCTTCCGGCCTTTCGGAAATAGCCGGACATGTTCTTTCCAGGCCAGGCCCATGGCGCGGTCCCTTCTGCGCATCGAACGAAAATCTGACTCAGACCCAGCACCACGAAGCGAACTTTGGTCCTCTTGGTTCAGAGATGGAAGGACATCACGGACAACCAAAAGGAAAGTCAGAATCGCCAAGCAGAATAAAAAAAGGCTTACCGCGGAAAAGTACATTCCCATTCCGTAAGTGTAATCGCAAGTCGCCGACAAATCCCCGGCGAATGTTCCCACTCGCGCGTGCCAGTGTTCTGGATCAAGGCAACAATCGGCAACTATTACGGCTGGCCTGCACCGAGGAACGTGGCGAGGTACCAGGTATTGCCAAACGGATCTATGACCGCCGCGGAGCGGTCCCCGTAAGGCGCGTCATACGGGGCCGTAACTGACGTGGCGCCAGCGCGCAGCGCCTGCGCATAGAGAGCGTCGGTGTCGGGCACGTAGGCGTGCAAATAAAACGGCGTCGGCTGAAATTCGCCATGCGCTTCGTCAATCTCGAAGGTAGCGTTGGCGATGCTGATGGTGGCGTGAAGAATCAGGCCCTCCGGCGATTTGGCGACGCCGAGCGCCTCCGCCCCAAACGCAGCTTCCAGGAACGGAATGATTTTGTGGGCTTCATGCAGATGGAGGAATGGCTGCACGGCGCGGATTCCAGCTTCGCTGGGAACCCAGCCTTTCGGCGTGGCCACGTACCAGACGTTGCCGAAGGGATCTTTGACGCAGCCTTGGCGATCGCCCCAGTGCTGGTCGGCCACAGGGTAAACGGAGGAGGCCCCGGCCTGCAAAGCGCTCGCGTAGGCCGCGTCGGAATCGGCGACGTACAGGTGAATCGTCATCGGCCGCGGGGGATGCGCAGCATTGGCGTCCGCAAGTTCCATGATGGAATCCCCGAGGCTCACTTCGGCGTGCCCGAGCCTGCCGTCGGGCATAGGCATGCGCATAAGCTCGGTGCACCCGAACGCCGCAACGAGAAACTCGATAAATTGCGGCGCGCCATTCACGCAGAAGTAAGGCGCGATGTTATTGAACCCCGGCCGGCGAAATTGGGGTGTTGGGGCAGGTGCTGGAGTCGGTGCAGTGGCCTCGTTCATGGTAGTTCTCCTTTGCAGATCGGACTTTAGAGCAGCTTTAAATTCCGGACGTGGCAGACAGTGAAGCGCGCGCACGAACTGCGTGAGCTTGGCGGCGCTCGGGCTGGGCTTTGACGCACGGCGCGCCTTCAAGGAAGACAGCAGTTCGCTGATGGCGCGATCGAGTTGTTCGGCAGGAGAGCGCTTAGGCATGGCGGTCCCCCATTTGCGCGCGAAGAGTCTGTATTGCGCGGAATTGAAGCTGCTTGATGGCCCCTTCGGTCTTGCGCAGGCGGCCGGCGATTTCGCGGATGCTGCGCTCCTCGATGAATCGCTCGCAAATCACGCGTCGCTGCACCTCAGGAAGCTTTGCGACCACGCGAAAGAAATGGACATGGCTTTCAATGACCTTCCATTCGTTTGACGATGGATTGGGGTCGATGTTCTCGTCGTCCGGGTCTCCGGTAGACTGCGGCTCACGGTTTGCACGTTTGAAGTGATCGGCGATGGCGTTCGCGGCGATGCGGAAAAGCCATGCGGAGAACGGCGTGCCGCGCCATTCATAACTCGCAAGATTGGCCATGGCTTTATGAAACACTTCGGAAGTGACGTCTTCGGCGACGGACCGGTCCTGGACGCGGCTGAAAATAAAATAGTAGACGCGCTCGAAGTGCAGCTCGTAGAGAGCATCAAATTTAGACAAGTCGTCCTGCGCGGCTTCGACAAGAAGACGCTCGTCGGCCCCTTGCGGCGTGGGCTTTTGTGCCGGACGTCGGACGGCCATCATGGCTCTGGCTATAGTAACTGCCGGGAGGCGGAAAAGGTTACGGAGGCATTTAAAGCGATCGTTGGCTATTCCTCGCCGTGCCATTCGTTAGTCGGTTGATGCGCCCAAACGTTTCACTGAGAATAGAGTTCACGACTGACGCGCGAAGAAAGGAACCTGTGCCACTAACTTCCACCAAACCGATGATGATCCTGATTGCCGGCCCCTACCGCTCGGGCACGAACGACGATCCCGCCCTTATCCGAAAAAACGTCGAGGAAATGGAATCTTTCGCGTTACCCATTTTCCGCGCCGGCCACATACCGATGCTCGGCGAATGGCTCGCTCTTCCCCTGGTCTCTCTTGCCGGATCGAAAAAACTGGGCGACGAACCGTTCCACGAGATTTTTCACCCCATCGCGGTCCGGCTCTTGGAAAAGTGCGATGCAGTCCTGCGCGTCGGCGGCCCGTCAACCGGCGCCGATGAAATGGTCCGTGTTGGCCGCAGCCTCGGGCTAAAAATCTTGGAAAATCTTTCAGAAATTAACGCCCTCTAATTCGCATACATGGCCCGCCATGCTGCACTTAATCCGCTTGCCACCCTGATGTTGCTTCCAGCAACGCGCGGGTATAGGCTTTCTGCTTGGCAGCGCGTTTGCGCACCTACAGGGCCGGAGGGGTTCTGCCCTGCTTTCCTTTCTTTTGCGCGAACGGGTTTGCTAAGCCGCCCTCCGGCGGTGCGCAAGATAAATCCATTCGCGACGGCCCGCACAATTTTGTTGTGACTGGCCGCGCCGCGACAATTCTGGTAGGGAGGATTCCATGGCAACAGCAACGACGGCAATCGAACCAAGCGTTAAAATCGGTGCAACCAAGCTGCTCATCAACGGTAAGTGGGTTAACAGCGCTTCTGGCAAAACGTTTCCGACTATCAATCCGTCCACCGGCGAAGTAATCACACAGGTTGCCGAAGCGGACGCGGTGGACGTGGACCGCGCCGTCATCGCAGCACGCGCGGCCTTTGAGACCGGCGCCTGGCGCAGGAAAATGACGGCTTCGCAGCGCGGCGCCATGCTGAACCGGCTTGCCGACTTAATTGAAAAGCACGCCGACGAACTAGCCCAACTCGAATCGCTCGATAACGGAAAGCCTTATCACATCGCGCGCGCCGCCGACCTGCCGCTAACCATCGCCTGCTACCGCTATTACGCGGGCTGGGCGGACAAAATTCAAGGCAAAACCATCCCGGTCAATGGAAACTATTTTTGCTACACAAAGCACGAGCCGGTAGGTGTCGTCGGCCAGATTATCCCGTGGAATTTTCCGCTCCTGATGCAAGCGTGGAAACTCGGTCCAGCCCTGGCCACAGGCTGCACGGTAGTGCTAAAGCCCGCTGAACAAACGCCCCTGACCGCTCTCCGCGTTGGCGAGCTCATCATGGAAGCCGGCTTCCCCGAGGGCGTCGTAAATATTCTTCCCGGCTATGGCCCCACAGCAGGCGCTTCAATCGCCCGCCACATGGACGTAGATAAAGTAGCCTTCACCGGCTCCACGGAAGTCGGCCACCTGATCATGCGGGCGGCGGCGGACACCAACTTGAAGAGGGTGACTCTGGAACTGGGCGGCAAGAGCCCCAACATCGTCTTTGCGGACGCGGACATGGAACAGGCCATCGAAGGGGCGCACTTCGCGCTGTTCTTTAACCAGGGCCAGTGTTGCTGTGCGGGTTCCCGCTTGTTCGTCGAAGAGAGTGCCTACGACGAGTTTGTAGAGAAGAGTGTTGCGCGGGCCAAAAAGCGCACGGTGGGAAATCCATTTGACACCAAGACCGAGCAGGGTCCTCAGGTGGATCAGGACCAGTTCGACAAAGTGATGGGTTACATTGAGACTGGGAAGAAAGAAAACGGCAATCTTTTGGCGGGCGGCAGGCGCGTCGGAGACAAGGGCTACTTCATCGAGCCCACTGTCTTTGCCGACGTCACCGACAACATGACCATCGCCAAGGAAGAGATCTTCGGCCCGGTCATGACCATCCTGAAGTTCAAGAGTATCGAGGAAGTCGCGGCTCGAGCCAACAACACCGCCTACGGCTTGGCCGCGGCAGTCTGGACGAAGGACATTAGCAAAGCCCACGCGATTGCCGACAGCGTCCGCGCAGGCACAGTCTGGGTGAACTGCTACGACGTCTTCGACGCAGGCGCGCCCTTCGGCGGCTTCAAGCAATCCGGCATCGGCCGCGAACTAGGCGAATACGGCCTGGCAAACTACACCGAAGTAAAGACAGTCACCGTCAAGCTTTGACACAGTGCCATGGCTTCAACCGTAGGGGCGCCCGCCGCGGTGGGTGCCCCTACACTTTTTATAGCCTCGCAGGCGTAGAATCCGGGCATGTCTGTAGCCCTCCGCTCGTACGATCCCCGCGACTTCACTGCTCTGTTCAGGCTCGACCAGGCCTGCTTCCCTCCAGGAATTTCCTATTCCAAAATCATGCTTCGCTATTTCCTGACGCTTCCCTCCGCGGATTGCATCGTCGCCGCTGACGACAAGCGCATTGCAGGTTTCATCCTGAGCGAAGAAAACCCTCCGCTGGCCCACATCATTACTTTGGATGTAGCCGAAAGTCAGCGCCGCCGCGGCCTTGGCTCACAACTCCTCGCCGAATGCGAACGCAACCTCGCTCTCCGCGGCGTCAGGACCATCCTTCTCGAAACAGCAATCGAGAACGAACCCGGTATTGCCTTCTGGCAGAGGCACGGCTATCGTATCGAAGCGGTATTGAAGCGCTACTATCTTGGCCGGCTCGATGCCTACGAGATGCGCAAATTATTGTCAGCATCCCAAACTCAGTAGCTTTGATCGGGCCTATTGCAAATCTTCGGCCGCCTTTTTCCGCGGGGCTATGCCCGAAGCTTAATACTCCTCAAATCCTATCGGAGACGAGACAGCACTTATGAGCCTTCTGCATGTAATCATCCTTGCAATTGTCCAAGGTCTTGCCGAATTGCTGCCGGTCTCGAGTTCCGCGCACGTAGTGGTGACGGAAAAACTGCTCGGCCTCGATCCCGCGGCGCCGGAAATGACGCTGCTGCTGGTCATGCTGCATACCGGCACGATGTTCGCGGTCATTGTGTACTTTTGGCAGCGCTGGCGGCAGAGGTTTTTCCAAAGCGCGGCAAGCTTCAAGAGCTTTGCGTTCCTCCTGATTCTGGCGACCATTCTGACGGGACTGATCGGCGGCGCGCTAATCAAAGGTACTGAGAAATTACTATTTCATGGAGCGTCGAAAGCCTGGATCGAGGAACTGTTCGGACGCCTGGAGCTGATTGCCCCGGCGCTGGCGGCGGCTGGGATCCTGATTCTGATTGCCGGGCTGCTGGAGAAACGCGCGCAGACGGCAAACAGCGGCGCGGGTTCGGGAATGACCACGGGACAGGCCGCGCTGATCGGCGCTGTTCAGGGCTTGTGTCTGCCGTTTCGTGGATTCTCCCGCTCCGGAGCGACGATCTCGACGGGCATGCTTTCCGGGGTAGGCAAGGCGCTGGCGGAGGATTTCAGCTTCGCGCTGGCGGTCATCCTGACACCGGCGGCCATCGGGCGTGAGGCATTGCGGCTGGTGCAGATGCGACACCTCGAACAGGGCGCGGCGTTGACGTCGGCCGTGCTCCCTAGCCTGCTCGGTGCCGGGTTCGCGTTTTTGGCGGGTCTATTGGCGCTGAAATGGCTGAGCCGTTGGCTGGAAGCCGGCCGCTGGTATTTGTTCGGCATCTACTGCCTTGTTGCCGCTTGCGCCGTCATGGTATTGCATCACTTCGGATACTGATTTCGGGCGGCCTCTTCGTGGTTGAGAACTTCCACTGATCTTGTTTGGATGTTGTTTCCCTACGCACATCGGAAATCGAAACTAGGTGCGGAACCCCGCATCTGCTATCATCGGTCTCGTTTGAGAGTTCCTCCAGGCGGGCGCGCGCTAGCGCCAACGTGCCCGTCGCACTCAGCCTTCCCCAAAAGCTGAGGAGACCTTCGTGCGTTTGCTAACTCCGACCGGTAATAAACGGCTCAACGAGCTGGTAGGCTTTTTGTGTATCACGCTGGCGGTGCTAATGGCGCTCGCCGCAATTTCGTATTCGCCGAAGGATGCGGCCTGGAACGTCAGCGCCCCTGACGGTGCTCCCACAAGAAATTGGATCGGCCCGGTGGGCGCTTATGGCGCGGATGGACTGTTCCAACTGTTCGGCTATGCCACGTTTCTGCTGCCGGCAGCACTCCTCGCTCTGGGCTGGCGCTGGTGCCGCAGCCGTGCCATCGATTCGCAGGTAGCGACGCTCATTGGCTACGGGCTCCTGCTTGTCTCGCTCCCTTCCCTTTTAGCCCTCTGCCGTGTGCCATCGGTGCGCGGCGCAATTCCCGCCGGTGGTTTCACAGGCTCGCTGATCTCCGGCGGACTGCTCGCCGGATTTAACTTCTGGGGAGCACTCCTGGTTGCCGTCGCTATTTTCTTCACTGCCCTCTTCATGGCCACGCGGTTTTCTTTCGCCGGAACGCACGCCTGGGCCATGAGCGCAAAAGGCCCCATTGGCGCCGTCGAAAAACTCGGCGTCCTGCAAAAGGTAGCCGCGCGCTGGCACGACTGGCAGGAAGAGCGCGAGCAGCAACGCATGCGCCGCCGCGTCGAGGAAACCCGCATTTCCGGCCGCAAACCTGTCGCGCCCCAGTCCTTCGGCAACGCAACAGCGGCAGCCGACGCCCCGAAGACAATAGAACTAGATGATGAAAGCGATGTCTTCGACGAAGAAAAAGAAGAGGACGAAGAAAAGGAACCTGCCGCGCCTCGCCGAAAAGAACCAATCGTCTTTGTCGGCCCGGAAAAAACCGAAAAAGTAGCCGCCAGGAAATCCGGCGAACCCAAAATCGCCAAAGGTACCCTTAGCTACAAACTACCGTCCCCGTCGCTCCTGCGAGAAGGCGAACGCAGCCAAAAAATCGACGAAGACGAGCTAAAAGAACGCGCCCGCGCCATCGAAGCCAAGTGCATGGAGTTCGACATCGACGGTCGCGTAACCCAAATCAATCCCGGCCCAGTCGTCACCACCTTCGAATTCAAGCCCGAAGCCGGCATCAAGTACAGCCGCATCATCGGCCTGACCGAAGACCTCTGCCTCGCCCTGCAAGCCGAATCGATCTTGATCGAGCGCATCCCGGGCAAATCTACGATCGGCATCGAAGTCCCGAATCTCAACCGCCAAACCATCGCCCTACGCGAAATTATCGAAGCCCCGGAGTTCATTAATTCCCCAAGCAAACTAACGTTAGCCATGGGCCGCGACCTTCACGGCCGCATCCGCATCACCGACCTCGCCGCCATGCCTCACCTGCTCATCGCAGGTTCAACAGGCACCGGCAAGAGCGTCTTCATCAACTCGCTCATGATGTCCATCCTCTATAAAGCCAGCCCCGAAGATGTGAAGCTGGTGCTGGTGGATCCAAAGCGCCTCGAACTAAATCTCTACGAAAATATTCCGCACTTGATCGCGCCGGTGGTCACAGACCCCAAAATTGCCTCCAACGTCCTCCGCAACGCCACCAAGGAAATGGAGAAGCGACTGAAGCTTCTAGCCCAGCGTGGTGTCCGCAACATCGAGCAGTACAACCGCACCTTCCAGAAAGCCCAGTCGCTCTCCCTCTTCGAAAACGTCGAAGAAACCGAGCACAAACCCCTTCCCTACCTGGTTATCGTCATCGACGAACTCGCCGACCTAATGATGGTGGACACCAACAACGTCGAAGAATCCATCACGCGCCTGGCCCAGATGGCCCGCGCCGTAGGCATCCACCTGATTCTCGCCACGCAGCGCCCCTCGGTCGACGTAATCACCGGCTTAATCAAAGCCAACTTCCCTGCCCGCATCTCGTTCCGGGTAGCCAGCAAAGTCGACTCCCGCACGATTCTCGATTCGAACGGCTCTGAATCTCTCCTCGGCAAAGGCGACATGCTCTATCTCCCGGCGGGATCCGCCAGGCTGCACCGCATTCACGGCCCGCTCGTCAGCGAGGACGAAATCGTAGCCGTCTGCGACTTCTGGCGCCAGCAAGCACAAGCCAAGTACAACGAGCAACTCCTCGAAGCCCCCAAAGATGAAAACGGCAAAGCAGAAGGCGAAGCCGGTGATGGAGGGCAAGCCAGCGGTGAGGGCGTAGACGACGACCTCTACCAGGACGCCGTCCGGGTAGTCTGCGAAATGGGCCGCGCCTCGACCTCCACGCTACAACGCCGCCTGCGCATCGGCTACGGCCGCGCAGCCCATCTAATCGACATCATGGAGAAAGACGGCATCGTAGGCCCGCCAGACGGCACCCGCCCCCGCGAAGTCCTAAAGGGCAAAAGCTGGATGAAGGAGTTTGACGAGTCCGCCCAGTGAGCCACGTGAGACGTCGCCTAGTAATTCTTTTTTCTCTGGCAATCGCTCTCGCCCGTCTTCAAGACCCTGCCCATGCTCAAACGAAGCCACCACGCGTAATCCATGTCTTCGTAGCCCTCGCCGACAATGCGCATCAAGGCATCGTTCCCGTCCCCGCCGCCCTCGGCAACGGAGACGATCCCGCCCGCAATCTGTACTGGGGCGCAGCCTTTGGCGTTAGGACCTTTTTCAGGAAATCTTCAGACTGGAAGGAAGTTATATTTTCATCCCACCCCAGCGACTACATCCTGGAGAGGAGCGTTTTTCAGAACCGCACCTCCAATGTGATGCTTATTGCTGATGCGTATCGCGGCAGCGAAATCAAGCGTGCGTTGACGGACTTCTTACGCGCCGCCGCGGGCTTTCCACAAAAGGAACTGGAGATTGGACCCATTATGGGAGATCGGGTTTTTCATGCGCCGACAGATGCGGATCTGGTGGTCTACGTCGGGCACGACGGATTGATGGACTTCCAGCTCACTATGGACTTCGCCGGTCGCTCCGGTACAAGCCGCTCCGCGATCGTCCTCGCCTGCGCCAGCAAATCCTACTTCCGCGATCTCCTGCGCGCCTCGGGCGCCACCCCGCTTCTCTGGACCACAAACCTAATGGCGCCCGAAGCCTACACCCTGAAAGCAGCAGTAGACGGCTGGATTCTCCAGGAATCCAAAGATCAAATCCGCAAGCGCGCCGCAGCAGCCTACGCAAAATACCAAAAGTGCAGCGACACCGCCGCCATGCACCTCTTCTCGACCGATTGGTAAGCTGCAACGTCCCTAGAGCGCACCCCACACACCCAGTATTCGTCCCATCAGACTTGTGAGGCAAATGATTCGTCGGCAGTTGCCCTGTCGAATTGACACAATCGCTCTGCACCCTCTACAATTTCTTAACTACACGTGCCGGGGTAGCTCACTGGTAGAGCGCCGCCCTGAAAAGGCGGGCGTAGCCAGTTCGATTCTGGCCCCCGGCACCATCGTTACTGCCACGCCCTGCAAAACTCCATTGTTGACGCCTGCTCACAGTTTTGGGTCGCCTCGAAAATGACAACAGCATGGACTAACGTTTTGCGGCCTGCGCTGAACTCCAGAGCGCTCCCGGGTTGATCCAATCAGGGTAGAGCGTAAGCATCTCGTCATATAGTCCTCGCGCCGTCGTCGACGACGTAACAACGCGGTCGAAATCGCGGATATATTTCCGCGTCTCTCCAATGATCCTCGGACTGTCCTCGTTGCCCACGCCCTTGTGTCCGGCGATCACGGCGCTCGGCTTAAGCGACTCCATTTTATCGAGAGCAGCAATCCACTCTTCGCGCTTCTGCAGATCGGGAGACTCTGAGAGATGCAGGTGAACGCGGTTGTAAGCGGCATCGCCGGCCACTATCAAGCCGATCGATGGAACATAGAGGCAGGTAGTGTTCGCGGAATCTGTGAATCCGAGCGGCACACCGACTAACTCGTGGCCCTCCAGGTCAATGACATTCCCAGTCAGTTCTTCCGCGATCGCAAGATGGCTGGAAATCTGGCCGGGAAAACGCGGATTCCAAAAAGTAGAGAGTGACTCTGGCGATGCCTGCTGGCGCATAATTTTAATTACGTCCGGTCGCGCAACGAAACGGGCGCTTGGGAATTGTTCCAGAACTGTACTGGCGCCAAAGAAATGATCGCCGTGGCCATGGGTGGCATAGATCGTCGTAAGATTCTTGCCCTTCGCTGAAACCCAATTCGCCAGCGCCCGTGCCTGCTCGACAGTAATAGGCGTGTCGACCAGGACAGCATCCCGCTCCCCGTAAATAAGGGTTGACGAAATCGGTGGCCAAGGCCGCTCTTTCTGGCCCGGAGGCAAATCGCTCGTGATGACGGGTACGCTGGGCGCCAGGAACACGTCCCAGCTCAGCGGTGTTTTTCGAGTTGTTCGTCCGGATTTGGACGTACTGCTGCCGGATTCTGCTTGGGTCGAACCGGCTTGGTCGGCGCGGATTGGCCAAGTCGAGGCCGTTACGAGAGCCGTTCCGAAGGCATCCGCTAAAAATTCACGTCTTGAAGTCATCATACTCTCTTCCGATCTCCTATCTTTGGTCCTTTTCTGAACTACATGCTTGCAGCGCACTTCACACTTGGTCGCCTTCTAGTACTCAAACCACTGGTTTAGCGCTTGCACTTTTTCCTCCGTGTAAGGGGGAAACAAGTGATCGATAGCTACGTCGGGCGGAGATATCAGCACCGATTTGGCGTGCGTGAGAGACTCGTAGCCATATTTTCCGTAGTAGTTCCCAATGCCCGCAGTCCCAACTCCTCCGTAAGGCATGGACTCAATGAACAAGAAGACGTTGGTTTGATTTACGGCGCCCCCTCCGAACGAGAGGGACTGCAACACTCGGTCGATCGCCTGCTGATTTCGGCTGAACACATAACCTGCGAGCGGTTTGGGCAGCGACTTGATCTTTGCAAGCAGCGTTCCGAGGTCGGAATAAGTGAGGATAGGCAAAAGCGGCCCGAAGATTTCGTCTTCCATGATTTTGTCGGACCAGGAAATCGGATAGAGGATGGTCGGGTCGAGATAACGGGCCGGAGCGTCGGACTTCCCGCCGTAAACGACTTTCTTGGCGTCAATCAATGACGCAAGCCGCATGACCGCGGCGGGGCTGATGACGCGCGAGTAGTCCGGGTTGCTCTTAGGATCAGCGCCGTAGAGTTCGACGACAACCTTCTTACACTCGGCTACGAACTCTTTCGCGATGGACTCATGAACGACGGCGTAGCCCGGCGAAGTGCACCACTGTCCTCCCCATGTCATCGCACCCCAGACGATTTTCTTGGCGGCATCTGGAATGTTTGCCGTTTCATCGACGATCGCGGGATTCTGTCCTCCGAGCTCGAGCAGCACTGGAGTAATATTTTCGGCTGCCGCTCGCATCACTACCTTTCCCACACCCACGCTCCCGGTGAGAAATATGAAATCAAAGGGAAAGCTCAGGAGTTTCGTAACTACTTCCTTGCCGCCAACGACAGCACTCAGAGATTCCGGCTCGAAATACTTTGGGATCAATTCCATTAGCAACTCGTCAGTGGCCGGCAGCGCTTCGGAGAGCTTCAATATGCAGGGGTTGCCCGCCGAAAGGGCAGCGACGGCGGGCCGCAGGGACAAAAGAAGCGGTCCATTGAAAGGGCAGATGATCAACGTAACGCCATAAGGCTCGCGGTAGACCATTCCTTTGTGCCCCGATGCTGCGAGGAACTTTGGGAGGGGAACTTCGACCGGTTTCATCCACTCCTTCAGCTGAGACTCTGCGTATTCACTCGTGGCAATGGTCGCCGACACCTCGAAGACGTTCTCCTGGGACGCAGTCTTGAAGTCCTTGCACGACGCGTCCGCAAAACGTTGATAATTATCCTTGAGCATGCGGATAAGGCGATCGAGTTGATCGATTCTCCACTCGTAGCTCTTTGTCGCATCAGAAGCAAAGTAAGCCTTCTGTTTGTCATAGACTTCCTGAAGCGGGTTCATCTTTTTCTCCACGTATTCAGTGTGTGATGTCAGCTCTGCATAAACTTTGGGGATGCTCTAGGCCATCGTAAGAACAATACGAAACCGTGCTTTACCCTCCATCATTCGCTTGTAAGCCTGTTCCGCTTGCGCTAGTGGGAGCGTTTCGATCATGGGGCGAACGTCCGTAAGCACACTGAAGTCGAGCGTGTCCTGAGTCTCAATGGCCCTGCCGGTGAGGCTGCCGATGACGGAGCGCCCTCCGAAGATGAGTGGAAGCCCATTAATAGGAAGCGGGTCTGACGAAACACCAACCACCACTAATTTGCCTAGGGGTTTGAGCCCAGGCAGCAGACTGGCAATCGCAGCCCCGCTGGGTGCGGTCGCCAAGATAACATCCGCGCCTCCGAGTTTTTGTAGTGCCGCCGCCGCATCCTCAGCCTTGGAGTCGATGTAGATGTACGCCCCCAGCTTTGCAGCGAGATGTTCCTTATCCGGTCCGCCGCCGATTGCAATCGTCCGGAAGCCCATCTTGCGTGCGAACTGCACGCCGAGGTGACCAAGACCTCCGATCCCCTGGATGGCAACCGTATTGCCGGCTCGCCCTGCATTGCGAAGCGCATTGAAGGTCGTGATGCCTGCGCACAGCAGTGGCGCCGCCTCTTCTGATTTAAGATTGTCCGGTACAAGTGCCAAGGCGCGCGCCTCGGCGATCATCATCTCCGCATATCCGCCGTCGGCGGAGATACCCGTAACGATTGGGTGCTCGCAATAAGCGGTTTCACCACGGCGGCAAGTCTCGCAGGTTCCATCTTCGCCGCCGAAAAACCCCGTCCCCACTCGCTGTCCAACCTTCCAAGTCTTCACTCCGGCTCCGACCTCCTCAATGCGCCCGGCAACCTCGTGACCGGGAACGCGAGGGAAGGTCATGCCAGGCCATTGCCCTTCCACGGTGGCGGCGTCGGAGTGACACACACCGCAAGCCTCAACGCGGATACGCACCTGTCCGGGACCCGGTGTTGCAACAGCCCTTTCGACTAAGCGAAAAGTACCAGGCGCGGATACTTCGACTGCCTTATATGTGTTTCCCATCGGATACCCCTTTCGTGGCCGCAAATGGTTTTGTTCGAGATCGGAATTTATGCTTTTCGAATTTCCAATGTTGCCAGCCTTTACGAAGGACCTTATGCAATGGCGACAACAGCCGCGCGCCACAGTCAGAATCAGAGTCCCGTACCCTGGATTCCATCGAGGGCAGCTACATTCTTAGCAAACCATTCCTGCTCGCCTCCCGGACGCGGAAGGATGAGGCCATACTCCATCACGACGTCGGGGTCGAGTTCGGTCAGACCGGCGACAAGATGCTTCTGCGATTGGCCCGTGATCTCAGACCAGGATGCCGAGATGCGCTTGATCAATCTCTGCTTGACCTCTAGCGGCCGTCCGGCTCGGATCGCCCCTGTGATTCCCGAGAGCTTGTTGTCGCTCTCACCGGCGCTGTAGACAACACCGGGAGGCAGTTGGTTGAAAAAGACGTGCACGAAGGCCCTTGGCGCCCCGGTGGCCTCTACGTGCGCGTCGGTGATAGCTGCCGCGATCCGGGCCTTCATCTCGTTCGTGAGCATTCCCGCGGGCGCTGCGCATTGATAGATGGGCATGATTGTGTCTCCTTATATTTGTGAACTCACTCTCCTGTTCTCGAACACTCGTCCTTGATCAAAGTGCAATGGAGTGGCTGCTAGGAGCGCGCTTTTGCCGCTAGTGCAGTGAATTCTTCGCGGCCAAACGCTGTCCCCGCAATTCCCCAACCTCCTTCCGCAGCCTCCGCAAGCAGTACCCAAGTCCGGCCTGCTTGTGACGGATCGCCAGATATCTTTGCGACGATCTCGGTAATTTCCCTCACTAACTGCCTTTGACCTTCACGAGTAAGCACTGAAGGGGGCGTCAGAATCTGGACACGAACGGTCCGCGCCGCCGAGCTGGCCGCAGTCTGCACATCCTGCGGCGACATTCGGTGCAGGTATGCGCCAGTGTTGTTTAGGTGGGTGGGCCCAGGGTTTGGCACGCCCTCGGCACGAAGCAGCGCAAACGTCAGTTCTTCGCCCAACTGACGTTCGCTACCCGGAGGGAAGAGATCGTTTGCTGCATACACATCAATCATGGGCATCCGAGTTTCTCCTTGTGATGTTCGGCGTTCTCTTGCAAAGCCAGCGGCTTATTTAGGAAAGCTGTCACCGAACATCGGCATGCCGCTCCGTGACTGCTCCTTTGTCGCCTCATCCTGGAGCACATCCCAGTGCTCGGCCATCAGCCCAACCTTGATGCGTAGAATGTCTGCCGCAATCCAGTTCACGGGGGCAAGCCCATGCCCCGAAAATCGGCCGTGGATGATGACAAAGTCTCCGTCGGCGACAATTGTTCCGGGTTCATACTTCAGCGTCGGCGGGGCGCTCTTGACGAGGTTGAAGAGTCCCTCGCGGCCGAGTGTGATATGCGCGCTGTGCTGAATGTAGTTGGAAGACCAAAACTTTTCGGCCTCGGCGTAGTCGCGCTTGTTGAAAAGCGTGTCGAAACCTTTGAGGACTAATTCCTTGTTCTTCTTCTCGAGTTCGTTTGCCATTCTTTTTTCCTGCTCTCTGCCAGAATCATGTTCCCGTTCCATCGTTAAGGAGCCTGCCGTTTCCTGCGCTCAAGGGTGCGTGCTTTTTGGCCCACGCGTTCCTGGATCATCCACTCCCGGATATAAGCCTGAGAGTGAAGCGCCAAGATGCCCTCCGCCTCACACGCGTTGAGAAAGCGAACGGCTTCGACATCCACGAGATCCAGTTCCTCCAAATCCAAAACGACTCGTGGCCGGCCACGTTCGATCTCGGCCTTCAGCTGCCTAAGTTGCTCCGTCCGAAGCTCTCCGCTCAGCCGAATCTGCGTTCCGCGCTTGCCGGAAATCCGCTCGATCTTCAGCGTCATGGATTTTGACTCCGAGGCGCACTCCGGTAATTGCAACGCCTGGGCCATTCACAATTCATTGAGAGGATGAGACTTAGAATTGACGCGCATCCTGAATTTTGAGGAATTCCTGTTTGGTGAGGAAATGCGATCGAATCGACAGGTTACAGTGATCGAATCAGACGGCCTGGGGGATTTTGAACCGATACTTGTTGATTCCGAGACGCTTGATTTTTGAGTCGAGGGTTCGCGTCGGAAGCCCTAGTCTAGCTGCTGCGCCCCTTGGCCCCGAGATTCGTCCGCGGCTTTTCGCCAGTGCGGCTTCAATCATTCCCTTCTCTTGCCTCAGAAGCGCGCCATTCAGGGCCACTGTCGGACTTGAGACCTCGAGCGGTTCCTGCTTGAGCCAGGTCGCATCCACACAAAAAGTGTCGCTGTCGGACAGGATGACAGCCCGCTCAATTACATTTTGCAACTCACGAATGTTCCCCGGCCAGCTGTACGCTTCGAACGCTTTGAGAGTTGTTTTGTCGATTGTTCTAAACTTCTTTCCGGCTTTTTTTCCAAAGCGGCCAATGAAGTACTCGACCAGCAAGGGGATGTCAGCTCCGCGCTCACGCAACGAAGGCATCTCTATGGGCACGACATTCAGTCTGTATAGGAGATCTCGGCGAAACTTGCCTTCGGCCACGAGTTCGTTCAAATCGCGATTGGTGGCTGCCAGTACTCGCACGTCAATGGAAAATGGCTTGTTACTCCCGACGCGTTCGATCTCCCGTTCTTGCAGCACTCGTAACAATGCGATTTGAATTTCCGGAGGCAAGTCGCCGACTTCGTCCAGGAAAATCGTTCCTTCATTCGCCGATTCAAAACGCCCGAGGCGCCGCTGTGTAGCACCGGTGAAAGCCCCCTTCTCGTGACCGAAGAGTTCGGAAGCGATCAACGACGCGGGGATTGCGGCGCAATTCACGGCAATGAATGCCCTGTCAGCGCGGTTGGATCGCTTGTGTATCCCGCGCGCAATCAACTCCTTTCCAGTACCGGTTTCGCCCAGAATCAGAACCGTGGAATCCGAACGCGCTACCTTGCCCACTTGGACGAGCACTTTGCGCAACGCTTCTGAGGAGCCGACGATGTCCTCGAACATCGAGTCACGATCGATCTGCTCGCGAAGCGCCAGGTTTTCGTTTCGCATCCGCTCTTCGCTCTGCTTGCGATCTTCAATGTCGGTTCCCGTCGCATACCAGCGAATCACCCGCCCCTGCTCATCGCGGAAAGGGTTGAAACGATTCAGAAACCAGCGATACTGCCCATCCTTTCCCAACGCTCGTTGCTCGGTTTCAAACGGGATCTCGCGTGCCAGAGCGGCCTTTCGCACGTCCCGTAACCTCTCTAAGTCGTCTGGATGAAAAATTCTTTCACGGAAGCCTGGGGTAATTACATCTTCGATCGTAAGGCCCGTATAGTCGAGCGTTGCCTGGTTTGCGTAGAGGGGGATTCCGTTCGGATCCAGCACAACAATGTTCTGCGGAATTGCGTCGGTAATTCGACGAAGCTCGCGTTCATCCTCTCGCAGCTTCTTCTCCGTCTGCTTGAGGAGTTCGATCTCAGTGCTTGTTCCGTACCATCGGATGACTTTGCCCGTATCGTCCCGAAGTGGCTCGATGCGAATGAGAAACCAAAGAAACGCTCCATCGCGGCGTCGAACACGCGCCTCGACCTCACCCGGTTTTCCTGTGGCCGCTAACTCGCGCCATTTATCCGTTATCAACGGCAAGTCTTCAGGATGAACGGCAACTTGCCATCCCCAGCCGTACGATTCTTCAAAAGACAAGCCGGTATAGTCACGCCATCGTTTGTTGAGGAACTCCTTCGATCCATCTGGCAAGCCGCACCAGACCAGGGCGGGGATCGTATCGATAATCCTTTGGAGGTTGCCGTCCGGCTTATTCAACTTGTCCAATGCCTTCTCCAAATCCTCGTACGAATCCCTTGTCTCAGCGTGAAACAAGCTATCCGCATCATTCGCATACAGCGGGCTTTTATGGTCTGGATTCAGCCCACGTTTTCGGGTGATCATCACTTCTCCATGGAAGGTATGCGGCGACCGTACCAGATGTAGGATGCCTTTGGGGGAAGATTTGATGGATTTTTAGAGTTCCGTGGCACGCACGCGCAGCACCTGGTTTTGCTGGCCAACAGGTTCGTGGATGCGATACATCGATTTTTCTTCTTGACGTCCAGAAATAATTTCATAATATGGCACACGTGCCACATCGCAAGACAACGGAATCGCCGTATAAGGTGCAGGTCTTGGACCGCGCGCTTGCCGCCCTGAGGATTTTGGCCAACTCTGCCAGCGATTGCAGCCTTGCGGAATTGTGCTCCGCTCTGGGACTGCACAAGAACTTTGTCGAGGCTTTAACAAATCGGCCCTATTGCTGCCAGCCGCCGCCGAGCGCTCTGTAGAGTTGCACCAGACTCTGGTATTCATCGCCACGCGCCTGTGCAAGTGTGAGTTCCGCGGTGAAGAGCGATCGCTGGCCGTCTAATACTTCCAGATACGTCGTTGTGCCTCCCGTGTAGCGCAGGTTGGAGAGGCGGACGGACTCGCGCAAGTCCGCGACGCTGTCTTCTTGGCGAAGGCGGACTTGATGGAATTTCTGGTAACCAATGAGCGCGTCAGAGGCGTCACCGAAGGCCTTCTGGATGGTTTGGCGATAGGCAAGCAAGGCCTGTTCGAATTGTGATTTGGCAAGCTTGAGATTCCCGCGGAGCGCTCCGCCGGTAAAAATGGGCTGGCTAACTTGCGCACCGTAGGACCAGATGCCGAGTTGCGAGCTCATCAGGCCGGTGAAGGCGCTGCTGCGTCCAAACGCGCCGCCGCCGGAACCGGTGAGGGAGATTTGCGGGAAGAATTGCGCTTTGGCGACTCCGATTTCGGCGTTGGAGGCGATGAGGTCTTGTTCGGCTTCGCGGATGTCGGGGCGGCGCTCGATGAGCGACGATGGCAGGCCGGGAGGGACTTCCGGTGGAAGGTTCTGCTCGACGAGCGGGCGCCCTCGCGTCACGCCTTGCGGGTAGTTGCCGAGGAGAATATTGATGGCGTTTTCTTCCTGGGCGATTTGGCGTTCGAGATCGGGGATTTGCGCGTTGGCGGTGTCGAGGACTTGCTGGGCTTGCAGGACATCCAGCTTTGTGGCCACACCGTGATCGAGGCGCAGGTTGGTGAGCTTGACGGAATCCTGCTGTGTGGAAACCGTATCCTTTGTGATCTGGAGCTCGAGGTCGAGTTGCAGCAGTGTGAAGTAATCGCTGGCGACGTCGCTGACGAGGGTCAGAATGACCGTTTGCTTGGCGTCTTCGGTGCCGAGGAGTTGGGCGCGCGCGGCTTCATCGGCGCGACGGAGTTTGCCGAAAAAATCGAGCTGGAACGCGGCGTCGGCGGTGGTGGTCAGAAAGTTGTATTTGGTCTGGAAGTTATACTCTTTGCCACCGGTGAAATTGCCATTGCCACTCACTTGCGGGAAGAGATTGGACTTTGTAATGGCAAGCTGAGCGCGGCTGGCGTTAATACGCTCGGTGGCGATCAGCAAGTCGTAGTTCTGCTTTAGCGCTACGCGCATGAGTTCCTGGAGTTGCGGATCCTGAAATACCTGCCACCAGGGAAGATCGGCATACGAAGCAACTTGCGCTTGGGCCTGAGGGTTGTCGCTCAGATCGCGGAAGGCCGTCGGAGGTTGAACGGCAGGTCGATGATAATTGGGGCCGACCATACAGCCTGCGAGCAGACCTGCGGTCAACAGAGCGGCGAGCAATGACTGTCGTTCGGTGATTCGTGGCTTCATCGTTCTTCCCTCAGGGCGCGAGCGGTAGAAGTCATGTCAGTCCGCCTCAACTGGAGAGGGAGTGGCGGTCAACCCTGCCGGCGCGTGTTCCTTTTCGGCGCCGGACCATTTCTCAACGAGATAGAAGATGCCTGGGATGAAGAAAATTCCAAGCGCGCTGGCGGCAAGCATTCCGCCGATCACTGTTGTGCCCATGATTTGACGGGCGACGGATCCGGCCCCCGATGCAGTCCACAACGGAACGCATCCGAGAATAAACGCAAAAGAGGTCATCAGAATCGGGCGAAGACGCAACTTGGCCCCTTCCAACGCGGCATCGGCCAGAGGCTTACCCTGCTCGAACTGATCCTTGGCAAACTCGACGATCAAAATGGCGTTCTTGGCCGCCAGACCGATGAGCATGACGAGTCCGATTTGCGAGTAGACGTCCGCCTCGATCTGCACCAGGTAGGGCGGATAAAAAACGCTGACAAGGTAGCGCCGCAACCACAGGACGGCAAACGCGCCGAAAATTGCCACCGGGGTGCTCAGCAGTACGCTGAACGGCAGCGTCCAGCTCTCATACAGCGCCGCCAAAATTAGGAAAACAAACAAAAGGGAAAGTCCAAAGATGGCGGCGGGCGGCACTCCCTCGCGCGCCTTCTGTTCCTGAAAGGATATTCCGGAATAGTCGAAGCCCATTTCCCGGGGCATGGTCCGTTTGAAGACGTCTTCCAGTGCGGCTGTCGCTTGGTCCGCGCTGTAACCGGGCCCGGCACTACCGTTGATTTGCGCGGAACGGTATTCGTTGAACCGCAATGTGAATTCGGGACCGAGGCGCGGCTTCACTGTGGTGAGTGTGGCTAGCGGAACGTTCTCGCCTTTATTGTTTCGGACATAAAACTGTCCGACGTTTTCCGCCTTGGCGCGGTCTTCGCCTTCCGCTTCGACATATACCTGCCACTGCCGGCCAAATCGGTTGAAGTAATTGATGAAATAGCCGCCCATGAACGTCTGAATGGTCTTGTACACATCGCTGAGGTTGACGCCTTGTTTCAGAACTTTGTCACGATCAACGTCGACGAATTGCTGAGGAACGTTCCCAAGGAACGTCGTGCTGAGACTGGCGATTTCCGGCCGTTTGCGAGCGGCGTCGAGAAAAGTTGCCAGGTTTTTGGAGAGGAACTGAATATCCCCGCCGGAACGATCCTCCAATATGAACGTAAAACCGCCTGCCGTGCCCACACCAGGAATCGCTGGCGGAGAAAACCCGAACGCAACAGCACTCGGCAGCTTGCTCAACTGCTGATTCAGATGCGCTTTAAGCGTTTGAAATTGCTCCTCACGTGTCTTGCGCTCATCCCAGAGCTTGAAGTTAACGAAGAACGTGGCGTTGTAAGTGGTGCGCGCAAAGCTCAGTAAGCTGAATCCGACAAAACAGGTGGACTGTGCAACACCCGGCGTATCCATGATGATTTTTTCGACTTGCTGGACGACAGCATTGGTGCGCTCGAGCGAAGCGCCATTCGGAAGTTGCATGCTAACGTAGACGTAGCCCTGGTCTTCGTCGGGGAGGAAACTGGTCGGGACGCGGTTGGCAAAAAACCCGCCCGCCACGGCAAAAACCACCAGCATCACAATCACCACCACGGTTTTCTTGAGGAGTACCGCGCTCCACCTCACGTACCCATCGGTGGCCCGGTCGAAAACGCGGTTAAACCCGTTAAAGAATCTTTGCAAAAGACCGGTGCTTGGCTTCTTCGGCTTCAGTAACAGAGCCGCCAGCGCTGGACTGAGCGTCAGCGCGTTGAATGCGGACAACAGCACGGAAATCGCAATGGTTACCGCGAACTGTTGATACAGCTTGCCCGTGATTCCCGGAATAAATGCCGTAGGCACGAACACCGCGGAGAGCACCAGCGCGATTCCCACCACAGGGCCTGAAAGCTCTTCCATGGCTTTCAAAGCCGCGTTCTTGGGCGTCATGCCCTCCTCGATGTGTCGCTCGACACCTTCAACGACGACGATCGCGTCGTCGACGACCAGCCCGATCGCCAGCACGAGACCAAACAAAGAGAGCGTATTAATGGAGAATCCAAACAGCGGGAACAGCACGAACGTTCCCACCAGCGAGACAGGCACGGCCAACAACGGAATCAGGGTCGCGCGCACGCCCTGGAGGAAGATGTAAACCACAAGAATCACCAGGGCCAGAGCGATCACCAGCGTGATCACGATTTCCTTTATGCCTTCGGTTACGGCCCGCGTGGTGTCCAGGGCAACGACAAAGTTCAGGTCTTCCGGAAAACGCTGCTTCATCTGGTCCATTAGCTTGGTCGCTGCGGCCGCAGCTTGGACCGCATTCGAGCCAGGAATCTGATAGAGCGCAAGCACGGCGCTGGGCTTGCCATTGTAGCGTCCGGCGATGCTGTAGTCCTGTGACCCCAACTCGATGCGAGCCACATCACGAACGCGAACTGTGCCGCCATCAGGTGTTTCGCGCACGACGATGTTGCCGAACTCTTCCGGGGAAACGAGGCGACTCTGCGCGAGGACGGCGTAAGTAAACTCTTGCCCCTTCGGAGCGGGTTCGCCACCCACTTTTCCCGCAGGATTCACGGTGTTTTGCGCTTGGACGGCGCTGATGATTTCGGGAACGGTAACGCCGAGCTTTGCCAGTTGATCGGGTTTCACCCACATACGCATCGCATATTGCCCGGCGCCGAACACATTGACGATACCGATACCGTATGACCGGAGCAGCGGATCCACAAGATTGATGTAGGAGTAGTTGGCGAGAAACGTGGCGTCGTAACTTCCGCGGGGAGAGTACAGGTCGAACAGTATCAAAGGTGCGGTGGGAGACTTGCGGACAGTGATTCCATAATTGTTCACATCCACAGGAAGCTGCGAGGCGGCCTGCGTCTCGCGAGATTGCGCGAGAATGAAGTCGTTATTGGGGTCTGTCTTCGCATCGAAATCGACGATCAAGGTGGTCGATGAGTTTCCGGTAGTATTCAGCGAATACATGTAGTTCATGTTGTCGACGCCGCTCATTTGTTGCTCGAGGGGCGTGGCAACGGCTTGCTCCAGCGTCTGAGCGTCCGCGCCGACGTAGGTGGCCAGGATTTGAATTTCCGGTGGCGCGATGTTCGGGAACTGGGCCACTGGCAAAGTCAGAATGGTGAGGGAGCCGACAAGCACCAGGACGATGGATATCACTATGGCGACGATGGGCCGATTGATGAAAAATTTTGACATGGGCCTATTTATCCTTTGCTTCGGCGACAAACGGCTTGGGGGTCACATGCGCGCCTTGACGTACTTTCTGCACGCCTTCAGCGACAATACGTTCGCCTGGCTTCAATCCCTCGGAGATAACCCACTCGCTGCCAGACTGGTCTCCGACTTTAACCGTCTGAATGGTCACTTTGTCTTCGCTATCAACGATGGCGACTTGGTAGCCACCTTGCAGCTCAGACACGGCACGCTGCGGCACAAGTAAAGCACCCTGCTGCGTACGGATGACCGCGCGAATTTTGCCGTACCCACCGGGCCGCAGAATGTTTCCAGGATTAGGAAACAGGCCGGCGATCTGAATTGCCCCCGTGGTCACATTCACCTGCCGGTCCGCAAAGTAAAACGAGCCCTCGTGCGGATAGACGGAGCCATCCGCCAAAATCAGCTGGAGGCGCAGACTCTTGTCGGCTGCCAGGCGACTGGACTCCGTTGGGAAGCGCTTTCGCCACTCGAGGTATTGGGGTTCGCTGACGGTGAAAAAGACCCTGATTGGGTCAACGGTAGAAATGGACGTGACCGGTCCACTGCTTGGATTGACCAGCGCGCCCACTTGAAGCTGCGCTTGCCCGGCGATGCCGTCGATGGGCGCGATGAGCCGCGTAAAATCAAGATTAATCCTCGCGGTTTCGACGGCAGCTTCCGCAGATTGAATTTGCGCTCTGGCGGTCGCCACGGTGGCCTTGGCCGCCAGGTTGTTCTGCACAGCGTTGTCGAAGTCCTGCTGGCTGGCGGCCTGCTCCTTTACCAGCGGCGTGTACTTGTCCACATCAAGCTCGGTACGCCGTTGCACGGCTTCGGTGTTTGCGAGTTGGGCCTGGGCCTGCGCTAACTGTCCGAGAGTCTGATCCAGCACCGCCTGGAAGGGCCGGGGGTCAATCTCGAAGAGAAGCTGGCCCTTCCTGACAAACGCTCCCTCCTCATAGCCCTGCTTAAGCAGGTAGCCGCTAACTTGCGCGATGACGGCGGCATTCGTGAGTCCATCGAGCGTGCCGATGTATTCGCCATAAATAGGCACGTCCTTCTGTTGGACCTGGACGACCTCGACGATGGGCGAAGCGCCGGGAGGCGCACCGGCCACCTGTTTTGGCCGCATCGCGGCGTAAATCAACCCAATCACTACCAGGCAAATCACGCCGCTGCCGAGGATTAGCTTGGGTTTGGAAATGCTGTTTAAGCTCATATTCGGTACCCTGTCTCTCTGCTGAATGCTTACGATGCCATCAGGGACTATTCTGATGCGCCAGCCCGCCAATCGGATGGTAGGGAGCGACCTTATCTTTAACACGGCCACTCCCTTTACGGGAAGCCATATCCTCGGGGCGATGGCCCTCAACTTTTGAGACGGCAGAGAGATTTAGGCAGAAGCTCTTTGTGCGCCCTGGAGGAAAGCGAGCAAATCAGCGTTGATCTGCTCCTTCAAGGTTGCGGGCATGCCGTGAGGCGCGCCGGGATAAATCTTTAATATGGCGCCCTTCACCAGCTTGGAAGAGATAAGAGCGGCAGCCCCAATCGGCACGATTTGGTCGTCGTCTCCGTGCAGAATGAGCGTCGGCACGTCAAACTTCTTCAGATCTTCCGTGAAGTCCGTTTCCGAAAATGCCTTGATGCAGTCATATACCGCCTTGTGCCCAGCAAGCATACCCTGGAGCCATAAAGAGTCGCGAAGCCCTTGCGAGACCTTGGCGCCGGGCCGGTTGGCGCCGTAGAACGGCGCGCTCAGATCCTTCCAGAATTGCGACCGGTCAGCCAGGACCGCCGTACGAATCTGGTCGAACGCGTCGATCGGCAATCCGCCGGGATTCGCGGAAGTCTTTAACATAAGCGGCGGCACTGAGCTGATCAGAACAGCCTTGGCGACGCGCTTTGAACCATGACGCCCGATGTAGCGCGCCACTTCCCCGCCCCCCGTGGAGTGCCCAACGTGGACCGCGTTGTGCAGGTCCAGCGCTTCGACAAGCTGTGCTAGGTCATCGGCGTAGGTGTTCATCTCGTTGCCGTCCCAGGGCTGGCTGGAGCGGCCGTGGCCACGGCGATCATGAGCGATGCAGCGAAATCCCCGGTCGGCGAGAAAAATCATCTGGTCTTCCCAGGCGTCCGCGCTCAGCGGCCAGCCGTGACTGAACACCACTGGCTGCCCTTTGCCCCAGTCCTTGTAATAAATCTCCGTTCCATCTTTTGTAGTAAATGTCGCCATGAGTTGTTCTCCTTTTCTAATGGAATTCTTGAAATCCCATATTGTACATTTGCTGCCCAGCAAATTCGGTTTTGGCTCCCAACGCACTGTGGCCCCGGCCTCGCAGCGCCAGCTTATGCGGCAACTGCAAAGCGCGAACTTCGGCGAGCCGAATAGCTTTGGTTAATGGGCCGAAGCACAGCCGACTTGCGCAGCGCTCTTCTCGCATGAAAAATGCGGGCCTTGGCGGCGGCCAGTGAGATGCCCATATTGTTCGCCGTTTGCTTCAGGGAAAGTTCTTCGAGTTGCCGCAACTCGATGGCCTTGCGAATGGCCGGCCGCAGGCGGCGTACCGCTTCCCTCACCATTTTTCCCCTTTGCCGTGCCGCAAACTGTTTCTCCGGATTCAAGGCCGGATCCACCGGCTCCCATACCTTCACCGTGTCGCCAGTCTCGTTGGAGAACTCCATCGGCGTCTCCCGTGAGGTGCGCTTCTTGCGCAGGATCATCAAGGAAGAATTGATGGCGATGCGCGTAAGCCAGGTCGACAAGCTGGACCGGCCGTCAAAATCCTTCAAGTGAAGAAAGGCGCTCAAGAAAGAATCCTGCACCGCGTCCTCCGCATCCTCGTGCTTTTGCGTGATGCGGAGCGCGGCGCGCAGCATCATCTGCTTGTAGCGGTTGAAGAGAACATCGAACGCGTCGCCTTGCCCGCACTTTGCAGCCGCCACCAGAGTCTGCTCGTCCACCTTCTGGACGCCCGTCGCGATAAAGGCCAATTTCTTTGTTTCCTGCATGGATGTCACTTCTGTTGAAAGCCTCATAAAATCCCCCTCAGAAAGTCTTGTACGTCACGCGCATGACTATGCGTTCTCCCAACTTCGAATACATCACGCAATGGAAGAGTTTTTTGCTAACCCGGAAGGCCCCCTGCCGCATACCACCATGGAGGTAAGCGAATACTGGAGGAGTGGGTTATTTCGGCCCACGGAAGAGCCGCGCTCAGGGTTTGGGGTTTTGCGATACGGGGGGAATCGTGATCTCTCTCCAGCCAAACAGCCGCGCATCCAGCGAAAACGCGCCCGGGCCCAGAAGCCCCGCGGCCGTGCACATGGCGATCATCTCGATCGCCGATGGCTCGAACTGAAACATATTCCAGGCCGGCAGCGGCAGCCAGGAAAGCGCCACGCCCAAGGCGCTAAGCGCTCCAACCAGGCTTGATCCGGGAGTGAAAAATCCAATCAGCAGGCAGAGGCCGTCCGCGACCAATAAAAAAGCAAAAGCCCGGGTCCCTAGGGCCAGGCTTTTGCGCTCAGAAAAATAGGCCGCCGCCTGCACCAAAATCGTCACACCCGCCGTTGCCCGCAACACCAGCAGGCCAACACCGGGCCATCCGGCGGGGAACGTGGTAAAGAGCCTTTGCAGTGCCCATCTCCCTGAATCGCTTTGAAAGCGTGTAACAGCGAAAGGTACTCGCCCGCGGCTGAGCGAAGCTACCCGACATCGCAGTATTTTTTCCTACTGCTTTCGTGGTATCGGCGATGCCGGCCTTACAATATTACAATCTGATGAATCCCCGGCGTATGCCGATGGCGACAGCCTGGGTGCGATCGCTGGCCCCCAGCTTGTCCATAATGTGCTTGATGTGGACCTTGACCGTTTCTTCTGTGATGAAGAGTTTCTCACCAATGTCGCGGTTCCGGTTTCCTTCTGCGATGTGCCGCAGCACTTCTATTTCCCGCGGTGTAAGCGCTTCGTCGCTCATGTGCTCCGCGAGTTGCGTCGCTACTTGCGTCGGAATCCGCTTTTTCCCCGCGTGGACCAGCCGGATCACCTCAACCAATTCTTTGGGCGGCATGCTCTTCAGCATGTAGCCGCGCGCCCCCGCCTCCAGCGCGGACTGGATTTCCACGTCACCCTCAAATGTGGTGAGCATGATAATTCGCGCCTGGGGAAACTCTTTCCGGATGGCAACCACAGTATCAATGCCACTCATATCCGGAAGACGCAAATCCATCAGCGTAACGTCAGGCTGGTGTTTGCGAAATAGCTGGATGGCCTCCTGGGCGTTGGCCGCCGCGGCCACCAGTTGCATGTCCGACTGGCTGTTGATAATCGCGGCGATGCCTTCACGCAGCAGAGGATGATCATCCACGCTTAGCACGCGAATCTGAGCCTGTTCGCTCATTTTGGGTGTCCGCCTTCTATATCCGTTTTCTTTTCTGCCGCGTCGGCGCGATCACCCCAGGAAATCCAGGAGGGTTTCCTTACGGAAGGCTTTGCCACAAACGCGACGCGGCTCGGAACCGACAGCTCGACCTCCGTCCCGGCGCTGGCGCGGCTCAGGACTCGGAATCGAGCTCCGATTCGTTCGGCCCTCTCGCGCATCCCCGATAATCCCCAGTGACCGTCGCGGCCGGAGCTCAAGACATGTTGATCAATGCCACAGCCATTGTCGCGCACAAGAATTTGCAAATGGCTTGCCTCATATTCGATTTCCATCTCAATACGAGTCGCTCCGGAATGCCGGAAAGCATTGGTCAACGCTTCCCGCCCGATAAAATACAGGTCATCACAGATAGCGGAACGCAAAGCCCGGGGAGTGCCCTCGACAACAATGCGAAAACCACCGTGGGCTGGCACCCCGAGATCCTGCTGAATCCGCAGAAATGCTTCCTCCAGATTCTGGGAGGTCGTTTCAGGGGAGCGCAGTCCTCGAAGCGTGTTCCTGCCATCGTCGATAACCCGGGTCATGAGTTCGAGAACCCGGCTCACAAGCGGCTTGGCCGGCGAATCTTCCTGAAGATAATCAGCGGCGACATGAAGCTGCATCGAGGCGCTGAGTACTCCTTGCAACAGCGTATCGTGCAACTCTTGCGCAATCCTCGTTCGCTCGGCAAGCCGTTCGTCGAAACGAACATTCATTTGTTGTGTGAGCTTGCGGACTCGCAAACGAAAAAATGCCAACACCGCGGCCGCAATAGCCAGCAGTATGGACAACCGAAACCACCACGTCTGCCAAAACACCGGCTCGATCTCGAATTGCAGCGTGGACTCCGCGCCATTCCACAGTCCGTCGCTGTTACTGGCTCTAACGTGGAAGAGGTAAGGTCCAGAATCAAGGTTCGTATAAACCGCCTCGCGCGTCGCGGTCGGCTCGCTCCACCCCTGATCAAAGCCATCGAGTCGGTACATGAACCTGACTCGCGCGGGGACCGCAAGGCTGACCCCCGTGTAGCCTAGCGTAATCCTCTGATGGGGGTTCGCGATATGCGTGCGCGCATCCAAAGACACCGCTCGCCCGTCCGCGAAAATCCCCTCGATGTGCACTATCGCCGGGGCCGAATCGACGGTCATCGCTTTTGGCTCGACAAAGGAAATCCCGCCAATCATGGAAAACCAAATCCGTCCAAGCGAATCGGAAACGACCGATCTGTGTCTCTTTACGCCCTGCATGCTATCGAGACCATCTGCAAGGCCATATTCTCGCACATCCGCGTCACTGAGTTCGTCGCGCAACATCTTCTCGCGATTTATCCGAACAACATGATCTGAGGTCGCGATCCATAGTGAGCCGGTTCTGTCCTCCTCCATCCCCAGGATAGGTTCGTGCAACGGCTCGGGCACTTCGCGCGGCATTTGAACGATTCCTGAACGGAGGAATGCTAAGCCGTTCGCCGTTCCAATCCAAAGCACGCCAGTCGAATCCTGAATCAAGCTGTTTACGGTTCCCGGCGGCAAGCCGTCCCGGCTCGTATAGTTCTTCCATTGGCCATTCGACAGCGCGCTCAAACCGTTCGGCGTTCCAAACCACATGGTTCCATCGGAACCCTCCAGGATCGAGGCAATCGAGTTGGAAGCCAAGCCGTCGCGCATCGTGTACGTCTTGGAGTTGCCGCGTTTGAACCAGCTTAATCCTCCGCTTATCGTTCCCGCCCATACTGCTCCGTCTCGACTCTGCTGCACGGCAAACACACTGTTTTGGGCGAGCCCTTCGGTCCTCGTGAACGTCTCACTCTCTAGCGAGCCGCCTTGATACCAAATGTGCGTGAGCCCTCCCCGCTGCCGGCCTACCCACAATTCGTCCTTGCCTCCGCTGATGGAATAGACGATGTCTCTATCCAGCCCGGAGACTGTCACGTGCTCGACATGCTCTTCTTTCAACCAGTACAACCCGCCACTGGAAGGAGCAAACCAAGTGCGCCCCTCTGAGTCCACGTAAACAGGCCCATTGCTCTCGGATGGCAGCCCTCCCGCCACGGAGTAGGTTGTAAACGCGCAGTCGCGGTAACGTTCGATTCCTCGCGTGCTTCCGACCCACAGATTTCCTTCGCGGTCCTCGAATAAAGCGGTCACGGCTTCCGTTGACGCATTCTCGCGTTGCTCCGGTGATGATCCCCCCCTCGCGCCGACCCGCATCAGCCCCTTGGAGGTGCCAACCCAAATATTGGAGTCGCGGTCCTTCATCACGACGAACGTCTGCATATGGCTGCGCGCATTCGACACGCCAACTTGAGTCAGTTCGTTCCCATTCCAGCGCACAACGCCGTTATCCGTACCGACCCACAATTCATGGATACCGTCGGCAAACAGAGAGTTGATCTTTTTGTCCGGCAATCCTCGTGTAACCGAAGAAGTCTTGCCCTCGCTAAGGTAATAGAGGCCCTGTTCTCGCGTGCCGATCCACAGTTTACCGTCGGCTGTTTCCGCCATCGAAATGATCAACCCGGCCGGCTGCCCCCCCGGTTTTACAGCTTCAAATCTGCCCTTCCTGTATCGGACGATTCCGTTATCGAGTCCCGATAAGTCCAGTTCGCCGTTTTCCCCTATGCACATCGCAGTGATATCGTGTTCGGTCTTCGGCAACTCTGGCAATACATCTTGGAATATTCCGCCCTGGTAACGCAGCAAGCTTGGCTGCTGCATCCGTATCCACAAACTTCCTTCAGCATCTACCGCAAGGCCAACAACCGGACCCTCCGGGATTACCGTCACATCAGAATGCTGAAAGAGCCGAAAACTCAGTCCATCGAAGCGCACCAGGCCCTTTTCCGTGCCAATCCATAAGTACCCATCGGGAGTTTGCGCGAACGCGTAGACCAACCCCCCGGGGAATCCCTGCTCAACGCCCCATTCATCTTTCATATACTGCGATAAGGCTTTGCTGGAGCTGAGTGCATTCGCGGCGCTCGAGAAACACAACAAGGCAGTAGCCGCCGAAAGCCATCTCCACAACCAGCGAGGTATTGCCTCCCCATCACGGGAGGTATTCGAATTTTTCAATGACAACCTCTGCTTCTTTATGAAGAGGTTCTTTCGAAAAACGGAATATGTAAAGATTTACGCGCGCCGACTCGACTCCGGGTACGGGCACTCCCGAGGTAAACACATGCTCAGCCACGAGTCCCGCTTTGCCGCCCGCATCGGTTCCGCGGACCGTTCGGAAAGCAAGGCGCCCCGGTTCCCAATGAAAAGAATGCGTCAGCACTCCGGAGGGCGCCACAAATCGAGATGAATTCTCCGGCACATAAAAAGGCTGCACGATGTACTGCGCATTCTTGCTTGTGGAAGAATCACCCCAGCGCGTAATCTCCACGTCCATTTCGCGGTGGTTTTGATCGGTGCCCGCATAGTCCCACGTAAACATGGTGAAAACAGCCGCTGCATCCAGTTGAGATGTATCTCGCACGACAAATGTATACGTTCCGTACCCAAAGCTGCGGGTGAGCGTTACCTCCGCGCACGTCCAATCATCGCCTGCTTTCGCGATGCGCAGGTGTAGCGCTCCGCTCTGGTCTGTCCATGCGTTGCTCGCATTGTAGCTATTCCCGCCGCCGCGGTCACTGGGGGCGTCTCGAATTCTCCATTCATAGCCGCTAAAGGAAAGACTCTTGGAGATTGGGTTTATAGTGCTCCCGCCCTTAACCACAGCTATCGCGGCCACACCACCCCCAGCCGGCGGCAGCACCTTCAGCGTGGCTTCCGGATGATAGCCCTGCTCGACGAGAAGGGCAGCATATTCCGTTCCCAGGTGCGTTGAATTTATCCATTTTCCATCCGGCCGGATCAGCGTAAAAGCTTCGTTCACCAGCGGTTGCACCCACCACACCCCGCTCCTGGCATACAAAACGAGCTGCTGCCCGGGGCGCCCGCCAATAACCTTGCCCTCTATAATATCCAGCTTGTCTGGACCGCCCTCAGAGGCCGGCGGAACCCTGGTTAATTCAATCGAAGGTCCCGACGGAGCCCGTCGGAAATCGCAACCGCTGGGCAACACACACACCAGGGTCAAGACGAAGGCTCCCGCAGCGAATCTGCTGAACGCTCCACCCACGAACCTGCTCCGCTTCCCTCCGCCAAACCCCATCAGGCACACCTAAGTGTAAGATCGATTCAAGAAAATCAAATTTAGCCCCGGGAGTACCGCAACTCGCATGGGCAAACAAAAATTCTGCCAAGCACTCATTCCCAAAAGGCTTTCATCCTACAGCCCCAACGCCGCACTTGTCAGCAGGACAATCGTCGTCCTCTGAATCTTTCCTCCGCTACCGGCCATCCCCCATACTACTGAAATTGCTTGGCTTATCTAGAGAATCCGTCGAAGCATCCCCGGTGATAAGCCTCGCCCCTCGGCTAAATGTCAAATACTCGAATCCCCATTGCACGAAGACCAGCACGCGATTCTGGAATTCGACGATATACAGCAAATGGACGAAGAGCCACACGAGCCACGCGGGCAATCCCGAAAGGTGAACGCCAAAAATATTTGCAACGGCAGCCGCTCTGCCGATGACGGCCAAGTCCCCCTTGTTGAAATAATGAAAAGGTGCGTGTTCTTCCTTCCCTTTCAAGCGCGCTTTGATCGTCTTCGCCGCGTAAGCGCCTCCCTGCATCGCCACCTGCGCGACACCCGGCAGCGGCTTTCCTTTTTCATCCATCGAAAGCGCCAGATCGCCAACAATAAAAATCTCCGGGTACCCCGGCACCGTCAGGTCGGGATTAACCTTGATACGCCCGCTGTGGTCCGTTTCCGATTGAGTGCGGTCGGCCAGCTTTTTTCCAAATTTGTTCGTGGTAACTCCACCGGCCCACAACACTGTCTTTGCCGCCAATCTTTTGGATTCTCCGCCGGACTTATACGTTACGCCGCCCGCATCAATGTCCGTGACCATCACTCCTTTGGTGACTTCCACTCCCAGGCGCCTCACAAGCTTCTCGCCCTTTGCGGAAAGGTCTTCCGGGAACGATCCCAGCACCCGCGGTCCGCCTTCCATCAAAATAATGCGGGCTTCCTGCGGATTGATTTTACGAAAATCATTCTTGAGCGTTTCGTTGGCGATCTCCGCCAGCGCGCCCGACAACTCCATCCCCGTCGCGCCGGCCCCCACGATCACAAACGTCAGCCACGCCCGCGCATCCTCTTCGGTAGTCGCGCGTTCCGCTCGCTCAAACGCGTAAAGAATTTTGTGCCGGATTGCGGTCGCTTCTTCAATTGACTTGAGGCTCGGCGCCCACATCCGCCATTCGTCGTTGCCGTAGTACGAGGTTTGCGATCCTGTCGAAACAATCAGCGAATCATACGGATAGCTTCCCCCATCCCGAAGAATCACCCGCTTGGCCACTGGATCGATGTCCGAAGCTTCTCCAAGCAGTACTTCCGTATTTTTCTGCCTGCTCAAGACCCCGCGTAAGGGAGCCGCAATCTCTCCCGGCGACAGCGACCCCGTAGCCACCTGATACAGCAGCGGCTGAAACAGGTGAAAATTCCGGCGGTCAATCAGCGTGACGTCCACAGGCGCGCGCTTCAAATTCTGCGCCGCGAGCAACCCACCAAACCCGCCTCCCAGGACCAACACCCGGTGCCGTATCTCCATCCTCAGCGCCCCCTCAAACGCAACCTCATCCACTGCGCTATCATCTCATCTAAGATGATTTTCTCAATCTGGACGAACGAGTGACTCTTCTCTTATGAAGGCAAAGCCGGCTCACAAAGCCCAAGATCGCGATCAGATGGAGCGCAACACCCTCCGTCTGCTATGCTCGGTGCTGGTCAAACCCGGCACGCGCCTGGAAATTTGCCGTCTCTTGCATCCCCAGGATTTTCTGGATCCGCTTCGCCGGGCCGTCTTTGAGGAAATTCTGGCCGCCGGCTCCGTCAGTTCGAAACAACTGCGCGCCTCGCTTCCCTCACTCATGAATACACGCGGATTCCCGGACTTCGATCTGGAGAAACTCTTGACCCCGAAACTCGCCAGCGAAGCCGAAATCGAGCAACTATTCGAAAGCACCCTCCGCCTGCTTAAGCTGGGCGGATCAGATTACCCATCGCTCTTCGTTTCCGATACTGATGTCCAAAATTAGCTACCGAGTTCTAGCCGTCGTCGAAGCATTTGCGCTCGCAGGATACATCGCCTCGTACATCTGGCGGCTTCAAGCGGCCCACCCAAAATCCTGGATCGTCTTCCCCATCTGGCTTCTGGCCAGCGTCGTCCTGCATCGCGACACTCTTCAAACTCTCGGATGGCGCGTTGACAACCTATGGCCAGCAATTCGTCAGGGAGCCTGGGTTTTCCTGATTATGCTTGCTCTGACGGCAGGTGTAGGCCTCCTGCTCGGTACTTTCCACCGTTTCCCGCATCATTTGGTGGACGCACGGCATTTCCTGAACTATGCAGCCTTTTGTCTTTTTCAGCAGGTGGCGCTCAATTCCTATCTTTCGAATCGCCTTCAATATTCGTTCGAAGCGCCGCACCTGACCGCTCTCGTTGCCGGCACCGTCTTTGCCGCGCTGCACTGGCCAAATCCCGTTCTCGTACCGTTAACCTTTATTGGCGGCGCCGCGATGAGCTGGCTCTTTCTGCGCGAGCGTAACATCCTTCCACTCAGCGCCGGGCAAGCCATCATCGGAACTCTCGCGTGGGGAGCCTTCCCGTTAGCATGGCACCACGGCATGCGCGTAGGCCCTGGCTTTTACGCATTTCATCCGCGGTAACGCGTTTTCCACTCACTCGCATGCACTTGTAGGGGCGCAGCATGCTGCGCCCCTACTCGGCACGGTCGATCCGCGCTTTTCACCTTGGGCAACAATAAAAATCCAAAGCCTACAAATTCAAATGGCCGTAATTCCCTGCCATGCCGCGCACCCGATCCGATCCCGGTCGCGCACGAGCGGGCTTGCTCCACACGCCCGGAATCGCAAGCAAACACTTCGGACAAGCTCCATCCACCAGCCGATTTTCCAGCACATCGTGCCACGATCGCCGTATCAGCAACTCGCCACACCCAGGGCAACTCGTATGCGCACCATCGCTGTAAATATTCCCCTCGTACACGTAGTTCAGCCCTACTTCGCGGGCGATAGCCCGCGCCACGTGAAGAGTCTCCGGTGGCGTCCGCGGCTTATCCTGCAGTTTGAAGTCCGGATGAAACGCCGTGAAGTGCAGCGGCACATCAGGCCCAAGATGCGTCAAGATCCATTCCGAAAGTTTTCGCGTTTCAGCGGGCTCATCATTCAGCGTCGGAATCATCAAATTCGTAATCTCAAACCACACTTTGGTCTCGTCCTTCAACCACTCCAGCGTCTCCAGCACCGGCTGCAAATGCGTCAAGGTAGTCTTCCCGTAAAAACCCTCCGTAAACGCCTTCAAATCAATGTTCGCCGCATCAATGTGCGCGTAAATGTCTCGAAAAGCCTCATGCGTAATGTACCCGTTCGAAACCATCACCGTCTTGAGCCCGTATTCCCTCGCCGCCGCGCAAATATCAATCACATATTCGCCCCAGATCGTGGGCTCGTTGTAAGTGAACGCTATCGAATCGCACCCATGCTGGAGCGCCAGCAAAGGCACATCTTCCGGCGCCACATGCTGTGAACGCACCTGATCCTGCCGCGACTTCGAAATATCCCAGTTCTGGCAAAAAAAACACCCCATGTTGCAACCCGCCGTCCCCATGCTGAACACACGTGTGCCGGGTAAAAAGTGATTCAAAGGCTTTTTTTCAATGGGATCGACCTGCAACGCCGCAGGCGCTCCATACCCTAGACTATAAAGTTTTCCGTTTTGATTAACGCGAATGAAGCAAAATCCCGATTGTCCCGAATGAATATGACAGTGTCGCGGGCAGAGGTAGCAGTGCACGCGCCCGTCGGCTTCCGGCTCCCACCAGCACGCTTCCTGCAATGGCTCGGTCTTCTGGAGGATCGTCAATTCGCTCATGGAAGGATCCTCCTTCCATTGACATTATACGCCCCCTGATACGGCGAATCGCCTTTATGAGTAGTGGGGCAGTTTCGGATTAGCCGACAATACGGACGGTGGCGGCGGTAAACGTTGTGCCGTTGATCGTGAGTTTAGGTGCATGGCCGGCAACGCAGGGCGCTCAGCCTAACATTGCATTCCGTCAATGCGTGTTGTATACTGAACCACATGGTTCAGTATGGCCAGGCCGGCTTCGATGCCTCGTTCGGCGCGCTCTCGGACACCACCCGACGCGGCGTTCTGGAGCAGCTCGGGCGTGCAGACGCTTCGATCACAGCCCTTGCCGAGAAGTTCCACATGACCCTCACGGGCATGAAGAAGCATGTAGGCGTCTTGGAGCAAGCGGGGCTCGTCACCACGGAGAAGGTCGGGCGGGTGCGGACCTGCAAGCTCGGCCTACGCGGACTGCAAGAAGAGGCGGAATGGATCGAGAAGTACCGCCAGCTCTGGGGCGCACGCTTCGACGAGTTGGACAAGGTTGTCCAAGAACTTAAACGGAAGGAGAAAGTCGATGGACGAAAGAAGAGAAAGTGAGGCCACCCCCACGAAGAACAGCACGGGGGTGGAGCGGAAGTCCGAGCGCGAGCTCGTCGTCACGCGCACCGTCAACGCGCCTGCGCGCCTCGTGTTCGAGGCGTGGACCAAGGCAGAACTATTCAGGAGGTGGTGGGTACCAAAGTCGTATGGGCTGACCCTGCTTTCCTGCGAAATGGATGTTCGCGTTGGGGGGCAGTATCGTTTGGTGTTTCGCCACGAAGATTCGACGGTGGAGTTCTTCGGCACGTACCTCGAAGCGACACCGCACTCGCACCTCGTTTGGACCAACGAGGAAGGTGATAACGGCAAGACCGTCACCACGGTGACCTTCGATGAAAACGCAGGCAAGACGTTGTTGGTGGTGCACGATCTCTATCCCTCAAAGGAAGCGCTTGACTCCGGATCGACGGGCGCGATGCCCGAGGCGCTCGACCAACTCGACGAGCTTCTCGCCAGCCTGGGATCAAGCTCGGTGACAAAATGACGCGGTCAACCCATCCATCAACGAAGCACGTGGCCAGCCGCCAGGGTAAGAAAACCGCCCAAGGCAAGACCCCGGTGAAGCTGCTGGTCGCCATGACTGGCAAGGCAAGCCCCGCGAAGGCCGCAACAGGCGCCGAACCCGTGTTCGCGTACATCGCTAGCTTGCCGCAGCCGCAGCGCGGCATCGCCGAGCGCATCGATGCCCTGGCGACCAAAAGTTTGCCGGACATCCAGCGAGCGGTGAAGTGGGGCATGGCGTACTACGGGGTCGACGGAGGCTGGTGCTTCTGTTCCGGCGCCTTCGTCGGCCATGTGAAACTGATGTTCATACGCGGCACGGAGATCAAGCCGGAACCGCCTGTGACGCCGATCGGGATGGGCAAATCCACGCGCGGAGTCGAGTTAGCATCGGTTGACGATATCGACGAGCGCCAATTGGCGTTGTGGATAGAGCAGGCCGCCACCATGCCCTTCGTCGGGGGAAAGAAGCGATGACTACGCCGTGGCGCAGCGTTCAGGACGCTGAGAAGGCCAACGAGACCGTGGCGTGGCAAGCGTTGCCATGCCTTTTAGCAGGCGGTCGCGTATCCAAACACAGAAAAACTGGCGTTGGCGCATGTCATCCAACTGCTCCCGGCGAAATGGCGCAAAATGAGGCAAGAGAGCCGTTTCGGAGGATGTGGGCTTGAGCCGTCGATTTGACCAGAGCCGAGGGCGAAAGCGGTTAAGAACAGTCTTCCATGTTTGCAGTTGGAGGTAGCGAGCGCAGCGCTGCTACTAGTGAACGACTAGTTCTTCAAGCGTTTGCTAATGCTAGGCGTGGCCGCGCGCACGTCGCTGGATGCGCTCCCGTTCCGCGGCCCAGTCCATAAATTTCATCATGTTGGCGCGATATTTCCAGGACAACCGAAAGAATTTCCGGGCGTCCAGATTCGCCGCTTCCGGTCCCAAAAAAGTCTCAAAACGCCATCGCAGATAGGGGCTCCTCCAAGGCTTGAAGCGATACCCGCGTGCAACGTTCCAGTAGTACCGCAGTGTCTTCCACATCGGTCTTCTTACACGGGCTCTATCTAAAACCCGCTCCCAAGCTTCTTTCCGTCTCCGCTCCCGCCAGAATTGGCCCTAATTCCCGCCCAAGGGTGCCGACAAGTGCTCATGAACAATCATCCAGCCACCCGGGCGATGCTCCCAAATTCCCGTATACCGTATCTCTGTTTCTACAGTCTTACCGTCCTTTGTCTTTTCCGATAAATGCATCGAGACCGTAGTCCATGCCACGGCACCGTGCCGCCTCACCTTCAGATCCTTGCCCGCGCTCAGTGTCGCGCTCTCCGCATTGTCAAAGAATTCAGCCTTCACCCCGTCGTGATATTCCTTCCAGCTGTGATACGAAAACGGGGCCACGTCATAAAAAACCAGCCCATCATCCTTGGCATAAAATCGCGCGGCGTTGTCCGCGTTGTCCGTGCTCCACGCTGCACAATACTCCCCAATCAGTTTGCGGAACGTCGCATCGTCCGTGGCCTTCTGCTGCGCCCGCGCGCCAACAAAAGTCAGCAATCCCCCCGCAATCGCCAGCGCAACATACAAAAGCCATCGCCAACGTTCTCCACGACGAACTCGAACTTGCCCAGTTTCCATGTTCAAGACCATCTCCGTCCGGCGCAAGATTTGCTCGGCACTAAGGCTGGGAATTGCACCACTCTATGGGGCCTACCATATGGTGTGTCAGTAGAAATAGCAAGAGGGGGCTAGTACCCTCCCCTTTCTACATCGCAACTGCGTTTTCGCCGACGCCTTCCGCCACTCGCCGGTAATTCCACCCCGCTGGCCGAATACCGAGTGCGCCCCTCCCCGGCACTCCCTAATCTGCTCATGGGCAGAGAAACAGCCCGACCAGGAGGCGCACATGGCCACAACCCAACCAGCCGGATCCAAGGAACGGGGATATCTTGCGAAATCTTTCGTAATCCTGGGGTTAGCGTTTCTTCTGGCCGATTTCGCCTTTCTGGCCCCTTCCTTTGAGCAACTCATGGAGAGCTCCAGCCACGGCCTCGACAGCCTGGTACCCGCCATCGGTCTCTCGCTCCTCCACACCGCAGGAGCCATCGCTCTCCATCAGGTCGACTACGTCCCCCTGGTGTCTCGTATCTTGGTATTATTCTCCGCGCTCGCCCTCATGGCTATCGGCGCGGTGCTTTGGGGCAGGCGGCCTGGGCAAACTGTTCCACGCGACGCGCAGATCTATATCGTCTCATTCGGGGGAGACAATTGATGGCCGAGCGCGATAAGCGAGAGATAAAGATAATAGGCCCCAAAGTCCTGTTGCATGGCGACTTCCGCTGGGGCTTTATCTGGGGGCTCATCGTCGTTTTCGTCGGCGTCGCTCTGCTTCTCGGCAACATGAACGTCCTCCCATTCGGCGTCATCTCCCGCTTCTGGCCCTTGCTCATCGTTGTCTTCGGCCTCATGAACATCACCACGCAAAATGGCCGCAGTTTTGGTTTCATTTGCATCGCCGCAGGCCTCCTCCTTCAACTGAACCGCTTTGGCCTGATTCACCTGACATTCGCCGCTCTCTGGCCTCTTGCAATCATCGCCGTCGGCGTAATGTTGATCTGGGGATCCCTCGAATCTCGCGTCATGCGCCGCAAAAAGACCGGAATTGACGGGGCCGATCCAGACGTCATCAAAGACTTCCGCGAGCAAGTGAATCAGGCCAACAACGATCCTCTCTCCTTTAATGCGATCGCCGTCTTCTCCGGCTGCGAGCGCCGTTACTCCGGCAAACACTTTCAGGGCGGCAGAGTGACTTCCGTTTTCGGCGGCGTCGAGCTGGACTTCAGCGAAGCGGACATGGACGACGAAGCCGTTCTCGAAATTAGCTGCGTCTTTGGCGGCGTCGAGATCCGCGTCCCAGAAACGTGGTACGTCGAATCTCGCAGCCTACCCCTCTTCGGCGCACTCGAGGACAGTACTCGCCAGACCAAAATTGACGACTCCGTCGGCGGCAAGCGAAAAACACTTATCGTCACCGGCCAGATCGTCTTCGGAGGCGTGGAGATCAGAAACTAGACCGTCCCCATGCACCCACTCCTCAAACCCATCAGCCGCTACGTTATCTACTTGTCGGCGTGGTCGCCGCTTGCCGGAATCCTCATTTATCTGATGGCCGAGCCCGGAAAGCTTGGGTGGTGGAATGCCACGGCTCTCATCATCCCGCTGTGTCTCGTCTATCAGTTCGTCTGTCTTTCCGCGTGGTACACCTGCAAAGCCGCGCCCCTCAGAACCGCTCCCGTCTTCCGCACTCGGACCATGCACCTCGCCGCAGCCGTGATCATTAGCTTCCTGTGGGTCGAACTCGCCCGTCTCCTCGCCTACGGCCTCGCACAGTTCCAATCCTTCCAGGGACTCGATGCGCGCTTCAAGCCGCAAGTGCCGGTCCTCTTCGGCCTCGGCTTTCTCCTCTATCTGCTTTCCGTGGCGTTTCATTACGTTGTTCTCGCGCTCGACGACTCCAGCAAAGCGGAAGCCCGCGCTCTCGAAACGAGCATCTTCGCGCGCGACGCCGAATTGAAAGCACTGAAAGCCCAGGTAAATCCCCATTTTCTTTTTAACAGCCTCAACTCTATCAGCGCCTTCACCAGCGTGGATCCCACCAAAGCCCGTGAAATGTGCATCCTACTCGCCGAGTTTCTCCGCATGACTCTGGGCCTCGGCGAAAAAACCAGCGTCCCGCTCTCCGAAGAACTCTCTCTCCTCCATCGTTATCTCGCCATCGAAAAAGTCCGTTTCGGCTCGCGTCTGCAAATGGAGGAGGACATGACAGAAGTCTCCAGCGCGATTCAGTTGCCGCCCCTTCTTCTGCAACCGCTCGTCGAAAACGCCGTCACCCACGGCATCGCCAATCTCCCCGAAGGCGGCACAGTAAAACTCTCCGGGCACGGCCACAACGGCCGCGTTTCCCTCGCCGTAGAAAACACGTTCGATTCCGATTCAACGCCCACGCACAAAGGCGGGCTCGGCCTGAAAAATGTCCGCCAGCGGCTGGAAGCGCGCTACGGCAAAGAAGCGACGATGCGTGTCAGCGCGGAAGAGGGAAAATTTCGAGTGGAGTTATCTTTTCCCGCGGAAGTAGCAGAGGTGAAGAATTGAGCGGCACGACTGAAAAGAAAATCCGCGCCCTCATCGTGGACGATGAAGATCTCGCGCGCCTGGTTCTTCGGGAACTTGTCAAAACGCATCCGGAAATCGAAGTCGCCGCCGAGTGCGGCAACGGTTTTGAAGCTGTAAAAGCCGTAGCCGAACACAAACCCGACCTGATTTTTCTCGACGTCCAAATGCCCAAACTCTCCGGCTTCGATGTGCTCGAACTAATTGGAACAG